>Ga0197142_1001914_pt1 | contig 18736 bp, 13 predicted proteins | sample GBS60_MetaG_FD_148614 | JGI IMG/M metagenome (GOLD analysis project Ga0197142, IMG submission 148614) | Sediment microbial communities from Great Boiling Springs, Gerlach, Nevada, United States - GBS 60_MetaG | ecosystem: Environmental > Aquatic > Thermal springs > Hot (42-90C) > Sediment...
GAGCGGAAGGGGGAGGTTGGAGGCGGGAGCGAAAGCGTATTGGCCACCTTCTACGCAATGGTTGCACAGGCACGGTACGTGCCCAATCAAACGTTTTTGGCTTTAAGCGCCTATCCGAAAAATCCTGATACGGCAGATGAAGGTCACAGCCTCCTATTTCCTCTGCTCTCGCTCGGCAAGGCTCGCTGATACACCGATTTTCCCCAAATCTGATATGATTTCCTGCACATAACGAGGTCAGGTTACGAACTAACCCGTATAGCGATACGAACGGTCTTCTCTTTCGAGCACAGCTCGCAAGCAACTCAGGATGATCATGTTGACAATCTTCGCCATTGCCGGTATTCCACTGGTTGCCTTTACGATCACTACCATCCTCGTTCCGCCGCTGATTCGTTTAGCGCGCCAGGAGGGATGGGTGGCACACCCCGGCCCACGCCATGTCCATCGTGAGCCAACGCCAGTTGTTGGCGGGCTGGCTATAATCGCTGGCCTGGTAGGCGCACTCGTAATGAGTATTGGCGTTGAAACCCTCGATCCCGTACTGCGCCGTTCGCCATTTGAACATCTGCGGATCGGATTGCTGCTTCTGGGGATTGCGCTCGTTGCACTAATCAGTTTTCTTGACGATCTCTACGATCTGCCCGCCTTACCGCGCCTGGGTGTACATATTGTGGCTGCTTTGATCGCCGTCGGCCCTTATGCGTGGGATCACACACTCTACCCCGACGCGCTGGGGCATCCTACTGAAGCGCGTGGGATTATTCTGACTGCATTTAATTTTCCCTTCGTCAACCAGATTCATCTGCACAACCTCAGTCCATGGCTAGCGATTGCCGCCACGGTATTCTGGATTGTCGGCATCCAAAATATGGTGAACTGGATCGATGGTCTTGACGGTCTGGCCGCCGGGGTAACCTGTATTGCGGGAATAGTGCTTGCCATTCACACATTAACGCTCGATCCACCACAATTGACGGTTTCCCTCTTGCCGCTGGCCCTGAGCGGCGCTTGTGCAGCGTTTCTGCTCTACAATACGCATCCGGCCCGTATTTTTATGGGTGATGTTGGCGCGATGACAATTGGCTATACACTGGGTATCTGCGCAATTATTGGGGGCGCCAAATTGGCTACTGCGCTCCTGGTAATGGGTGTACCGCTGGTTGATATGGCGTGGTTGATCCTCTCGCGCACCTTACACGGTCGGTCGGCTGCCCAAGCCGGACGTGACCATCTGCACCACCGTCTGCTCGATCTGGGGTTGAGTCAACGTCAGGTTGTCGGCTGTTACTATGGGCTAAGCATTACATTCGGGGCGATTGGCCTCTTTGATTTCTTCACCCCCTTGTTCAAATTGATCGCCTTGCTCGTCCTGGCGGGATCGATCTTTACCGTTCTCTTGCTCTTACAACCTGACCGCAAACGCAGTTAGATTGGTCTTCTTCACAGGGGGACAATGTCTTCGACCGACATCAGACGCAGGTTTCCGATAGGGCAGGCCTGCACGCAGGCTAGATCAGAGTAACCAAAGCACAGATCGCATTTATCGGCACGATGCGTCATCCCTGTAGGTGTCAGCGGAATAGACGGACGTAGCCGTTGCTGCAAGCGGTGAAAGAGTTGCCACAACGGGCCGGCGGCGTGGGGATGGCGGGGAACCGACTGCACAGCATCGTATGGACATGCGCTTACACATTCACCACAGCCGGTACAACGGGTAGTAATGCGCAACACTCCGGTATCTACCCGTTCGATAGCGTCTTCTGGGCAGGCTTCAACACACTCGGCGCCGACGCTACATTGCCGACAGTGATCGAGGACATCAAAGCGATCAATGGGTGTACCGTTCAGATGAAGTCGGGTATGACCATGGCGGGAAGCACAACCAGTTTCACATAACCGACAACCGGGTGGACAGCGGGCCGGATCACGAACCAGCACGTGAGTTGCGCGCAGTACCCCCCGATTCACGGCGCGTTCAATGTCACGAGCACGCGCTGCGTCGCTCCTTATTGCAGCTAAATGCTTCAAACGACGTTCGGCAATTGTTCGTAGATCAGCTTCAAGGGTTGGATACTGCTGAATCAGACGATAAAAATCCGTGCCCGGCAAGACCAACAAATCAGTCGTTGTGAGGGTACGGGCAGTCGCCCGATGGGTGCTGCCGGTCAGTAATGAAATCTCACCAAAGAGATCGCCTTCACTCAGGCTGGCAATTGTCTGCCCACTCTGTTCAATAATCACCTGACCGCTCTCAATGAGGTAAAGCGCATCGGCAGGTTCACCTTGTTTGACCACCAGCGTACCACGTGGCACGTGGCGTGGTTGCAACCGGGAAGCAATTGCTATACGTTCAAGCGGGAGCAACTGACTCAGCACGGGAATACGGGCCAGCGTTGCATCGATCATGCGGCGCCGATACACCTGACGGAGGGCTGTGGTGAGCAGAGGTAATGTTGCCAGCTCGTCACGCAGGGCGGCAATCTCGATTTGTAAAAGATAGCAGACCGACTGGGTAAGGGCACTCATATGGCGAAAGAACTTCCCAAAGAGCGGCCCTTCGCCAAAGCAATCACCCTGCCCCAACACTCCCATTAGCACTTCGTGCCCATCTTTGTCACGCAATCGCAACTGCAACGAGCCACGCAACAAAAAAAAGAGGTAGCGGAAGCCACGCCGCTGACCGATAACTGTTGCTCCGGAGGGAAAGGCACGAAAGACGCCTCGTTCGTACAAGACAGCCAGCTCGGTGGGCGCAACGCCGCGCAGACAGTCGAGCGCGGCTAATGCAGCGATTGCAGCTTGCCGACGTTCTTGCAGATGTGCAGTACGCGCCTGATCCAGATGATTGCGCCTGGGGCGTTTTAATGACGACATAGGCAGCTCTGCGGTACAATACAGAGTGAGGGTAAAGCATCTCTATTGTACCATACAGATCGCCTAAGAGCAGTATAATAGAACGGCGAAAATCGCACCCATACAGGATAATCGCATGCCGTTGCGTAGTCTTACTATTGATCTTGCTCGTGGCCATGCACGCCAGACCTTACCCAACGAAGTCGAACGTGACTATTTGGGTGGGCGAGGGGTTATTGCGTGGTTACTCTGGTATCAGCTTGAACCGGATACACCGCCACTTTCGGCGGATAATCTGCTCATCTTTGCTGCCGGTCCTCTGGCCGGTAGCAGTGCCTTTGCCACCGGAGGTTTTACGGTGGGTACACGTTCGCCGTTAACCGGCGGGATTGGGTACGGCTGGGCGCCGGGGCACTGGGGGGCGGCACTGCGCCGAAATGGAATTGATGTTTTGATTATCCGCGGCGAAGCACCCGATTGGTGTTACCTGTTCATCGATGGTGACACCGTGCGTCTGCGTTCGGCCCGTCATCTGATTGGCCGCGACACCGTTGTGACGACGGCCACACTCAGCAACGAATTAGGCGGCGATGTACGGGTATTAGCGCTCGGCCCTGCTGGTGAGGCCGGGGTAGCGTATGCCAGTATTGTTGCCGAAGGGCAGTATCTGGTTGAACCAGCAGGAACCGGTGCGGTGATGGCTGACAAAAAGCTGAAGGCTATTGTCGTGCGGGATCGAGCACCTCTGCCAGCCGTTGATACTGCGCGGATGCAAAGTGTCCTTCAATCGATCCAGCAGCGCGGTGAACAACATTCGACCGCGAATGCTATTCGTGCAATCGGCAGTGCCGGTCTGTTGCCGGCAGCTATCAAATTAGGGGCGCTTACCAGTCGCGATGCGCGCGCACCGGCTGATGGGGTAGCAATTGCCCGTATGTTCAGCGAGATCGCACGCCGTGGTGGTAGACTCGAACGGGGTTGTGCGCATTGTCCGCTGCCCTGCTATATCGATCTACGGACCAGAAGTGGAGAAACCCATCCACTCCCAAGTCTTGAACTGATTGCCGGCTTTGCTGCCCGTGTCGGTATTACCGATGCTGATGCGATGCTAGCTATTGCTGATCGTTGTCTCCGACTAGGTATTGACCCGGCGTCTGCTGCAGCGGCAATAACCTTTATGACCGAGGCTCAAGACGAAGGTCTCGTGCGCCAACGCACACTGAACTGGGGTGATAGTGCAGCGGTGATTGCCGCTCTCGACCGAATGAGTCAGCGACAAGAGAAGCGTGATATTCTCTCACTCGGTGTAGGCGAGATGCAACAGGCGGTGTGGGGGTCATCAGCGTTTGCGCCGCAGGTGAAGGGGCTAGCAATGCCGGCGCTCGATCCACGGGCGCTAACAGAAATCGGGCTGGCAATGGCAACCAGTCCGATAGGAGGTGACTATCGCTATGCGATGACGTTTGAAGAGCTGGTTACCGAACCTCCAGCCTGGCTCCCACCACCAGCCAGTGGGCCGCGCGAGAGTGAAGGAAAAGCATTACGGTTAATCTGGCACGAACGGTTTGCCGCTGCACTTGATGCCAGTGGCTTCTGTCGGCGGATGGGCCTGATGGCCTACCAGATTACGCCCGGTGAACTCATTGCCTTACTCGGTGCGGTGAGTGGGCGTACCGTCTCGGGTGCCGATCTGGTTCGTATCGGCGAGCGGATTGTCACACTCGACCGTCTGTTTACTCGCCGTTACGCCAGTAATAGTCAGGATACTCTGCCTGAGCGTTATCTGCGTGAACCGCTGAACAGTGGCCCGACTGCCGGCCATACACCTCCGCTCGAATCACTTCTGGCCGAGTACTATGCACGCCACGGCTGGGATTCGGCTGGTGATCCAACATCGGCGCGACTGGCTGAGTTGGGGATATAGGAGAACCCTCCCTACATCCCATTCTGCTGGGAGAGATAAAAATTACCGCTCTCCTACGAGGGAGGTCAGGGGAAACATACCATCTGGTGTTATATGAGCAGATTCGTGGTTAAACTGGGAACCAGTGTACTGACAGCCGGAACCGATCGACTTCATCGACCATATTTTATCGAACTGGCCAGGCAGATTGCCCGTCTGAAAGAGATCGGTCATGAAGTAGTACTTGTCTCTTCTGGGGCAGTTGCTGCCGGTAAAGAGCGACTCGGTGTCAGTCCGCAGCAGCGCAGCACTATTCCAATGAAGCAGGTGTTTGCCGCAGTTGGTCAGAGCCGTCTGATGCATCTTTACGAACAGATTTTTGAATTGTACGGGTTGCAGGTGGCACAGGCGTTACTTACCCGTGATGATCTCCGCGACCGGCGCCGCTACCTCAATGCCCGTAATACGCTTACCCTCTGCCTCGCGCAGGGAATCGTCCCGATCATCAATGAAAATGATGCGGTAGCGACCGCTGAAATTCGGGTTGGCGACAATGACAATCTCTCGGCGCTCGTCGCCGGTTTGATAGATGCCGATCTGCTCTTGATCCTGACCGATATTGCTGGCTTATACAGTGCCGATCCGCGGAGCGATCCGCATGCCGAGTTGCTACGTGAAGTACCGGTGATCGATGAGCGAATCTGGGCGATGGCAGGTGGAAGTGGCACGCACCGGGGCACAGGAGGAATGCAGACCAAGATTCAGGCTGCTGATCTGGCAACTCGCTCTGGTGTAGCGGTGGTCATTGCGGCCGGGCATGAACCGGATGTTATCGTGCGCGTCGCCAGCGGTGAGCGGATTGGTACCTTCTTTCCGGCTACAACCTCCCACCCCGATGCCAGACAACGCTGGATTTTAGCCGAAACCGTTCGCCACTCACGGATCGTCGTTGATGAAGGAGCGGCCACGGCTCTCATTCAGTATGGGAAAAGTCTGCTTGCCGCCGGTATTCGCGATGTCAGCGGCGAATTTGAACGCGGTCAGACGGTACGTATCTTTACTCAGGATGGCCGCGAGATCGCACGTGGTCTCACCCAATACCGATCAAGCGATCTTCATTTGATCGCCGGTCTTCGCTCATCACAAATCGCCGGCGTTTTGGGGTATGATTACGGGCCAGAGGTCGTTCATCGCGACGATATGGTCGTGTTGACCGGATAACAACTGAGCTACCCCACGATGGGAAGCAGTCATCGACGTGATGTCTGCAAGCGAGACAATGCAATACAACGTGCAAACAGTTTAAGGAGCGTTTTATGAGTTCAATCGCAGGGCCGGTGCGGGTACGGTTCGCCCCCAGCCCCACCGGTAGTTTACACATTGGCGGTGTACGTACCGCCCTCTTCAACTGGCTCTGCGCCCGCCACTACGGTGGTCAGTTTATTTTGCGCATTGAGGACACCGATGAGAAGCGTTTTGTGCCGGGTGCAGCCGATGACATCAGTGCATCACTGCGCTGGGTCGGGATCGATTGGGATGAAGGCCCCGATATTGGCGGACCGTATGGTCCTTACGTCCAATCACAACGATTTGAGCAGGGTATCTACCAACCTTTCATTGAGCAATTGCTAGAGGCCGGACTCGCTTACATGTCATTTACCACTGAAGAGGAGTTGGCTCAGATGCGAGCGGCTGCTGAAGCTGCCGGTATTAAGGCCTTTCGTTTCCGTGGCCCCGAACGCGATTGGCCCCTGGCGAAACAGCGCGAAGTAGCTGCCACCGGTAAACCATACACCATTCGCCTCAAGACACCACTAGAGGGCGAAACCCGCTTTCGCGATCTGATACGTGGTGGTGATGAGATTGTCGTGCAGAACAATCAACTGCAAGATATTGTATTGATTAAATCAACCGGGATGCCGGTATATCACTTTGCCCATCTCGTCGACGATCATCTGATGAAGATCACGCATGTCATGCGGGGCGAGGAGTGGGTACCGAGCACGCCGTACCATGTCTTACTGTATGACTTCTTCGGTTGGCCGCGGCCAGTGTTTGCTCATCTCCCGGCGATTTTACGGCAAGACGGACGAGGAAAGTTGTCGAAGCGGAAAGACGATGTTGCGACCTACCGCTTCCGTGAACGTGGCTACCTGCCGGAAACCATCTTCAACTATCTCGCTTTACAGGGCTGGAGCTACGATGGCGTTACCGAAATCATGACTCGTGATGAACTGATTGCGCGTTTCACGCTCGAACGCATCCAACCATCACCCGCACGCTGGAATCCTGAGAAGTTGCGGGATATGAATGGTATCTACATCCGTAAACTTACTACTGAGCAGTTGGCCGAGCGCGTGTTACCGTTTATGCAACGGGCCGGTCTTATCGGTGAACCACCAAGTGAGGATGAGCGGGCGTATCTGATCACGTTAATTCCGCTGATTCACGAACGGCTGGAAGAACTGCAAGAAGCGCCCGAATTGCTGCTGTTCTTTTACCAGGATGTGATACCTGGTGAGACCTACAATCCCGCTGACCTTATTCCGAAGAAACACGATGCTGGGCAGACCATCGCCTTATTGCGGGCAGCACACGAGGCATTGAGTCAGCTCACAGATTGGACGCCGCCTGCCCTTGAGACAACCCTGCGTGCCCTTTGCGAGCAACTCCAGGTTAAACCTGGCCCACTGTTCGGTGCAATTCGGGTTGCAGTGACCGGACGGAGCGTTGCGCCACCGTTGTTCGACACCCTGGCCGGGATCGGACGTGAACGTAGCCTGTCGCGGTTGAACGCTGCTATTGCTGCATTGGAACAAATGCTATGAAGATGCTAACCTGGGAAGCCAGTGTACATCACGACGGCTCACCGCTCTATCTACGCTTCAGTGGACGGCTGGGTGATACAGCAGTCTTTCGGCTGCGTATGGCTGCCGATGCGCCGGTGCGTGGTGTCTTTCTCCGCACCTGTCCAGATGGTGAACAACAGATCACGCCACTCCAAGATCAAGGGATACGGGGAGTATGTCGGTGGTGGGAAGGTACACTTCCCATTCGGATGTTGCGTACCAACTATCGCTTTCTGATCCGGGCCGATGACGGCACACGTTGGTATAGTGCGGCTGGTATGACACGCTATTACCCGACTGACGCCAATGATTTTGTGGTACTGGCCAACTACCATGCACCAGCATGGGTTCGTGATACTGTCTTCTACCAAATCTTTCCTGATCGCTTTGCCGATGGTGATCCGACCAACAATGTTCGGAGTGGCGCCTATTTGTACCATGGACACCCGGTCATTGCCCGACGTTGGCACGAACAACCCAACCGCGCAACTGGCCCGTTTGAGTTTTACGGGGGTGATCTGCAGGGTATCGCCCAACGAATTGACTACTTGACCGACTTAGGGGTCTCGGCAATTTATCTCAACCCTATCTTTCGCGCACCGTCAAACCACAAATACGATGTGGAAGACTACACGAGCATTGATCCGCATCTTGGCAGCGAGGCCGGTTTGCTGATGTTACGACAAGCCCTTGACGAGCATCAGATGCAGTTGGTACTCGATATTGTGCCAAACCATTGCGGAGTGACCCACCCCTGGTTCGTAGCAGCCCAACGCGATCCGCACGCACCGACATCCGAGTTCTTCATCTTCCGCCGACATCCGCATGAATACGAGAGTTGGCTGGGAGTAAAGACCTTACCCAAACTCAACTATCGCAGTGTGCGACTCCGCGAAATAATGTACGCCGGTCACGATGCTATTATGAGGCACTGGCTACGTCCACCCTACCGGATTGATGGATGGCGGATTGATGTCGCCAATATGCTGGGGCGTCTAGGGCCAGATAACCTGGGACATAAAATCGGGCGAGGTATTCGCCGGGCCGTAAAAGCTGAACAACCCGACGCTTACCTTCTTGGAGAACACTTCTTTGATGGTACGCCGCATCTGCAAGGTGAAGAGCTTGATGCGACGATGAATTACCAGGGTTTCACCTTTCCTATCTGGCGTTGGCTAGGCGGATTTGAATTCAACCCCCAGCGGCCCGAAGCCGATCCACGCCCGATAGCTACTGAAACAGTCGCCGACCAATGGACTGCATTCCGGGCGGCGATTCCCTGGCAAATAGCAAGCCAGCAATTCAACCTGCTTGGTAGTCACGATACACCACGCATACGCACCATCGTTGGTAATGATCTGGCACGAGTACGAGTTGCAATGGTCCTCCTGTTCTGCTATCCGGGGGTGCCATGCGTCTACTATGGTGATGAGATCGGTTTAACCGGTGGGGGCGATCCAGATTGTCGGCGCCCGATGCCGTGGGACGAATCGACGTGGGATCACGACCTGCGCACCTTTGTGCAACGACTGGTACGGTTACGACGCAGGGCACCAGCACTACGCTGGGGGGGATTTCAGCAACTCTATGCTCATGGCGAGACCATTGCGTTTCAACGCGAAGCGCCAGAGCAGCGTCTGGTCATTGTGGCACGCCGTAGCAATGATGGACAACGGTCATTGCCGGTTAGACATGCTGGTCTGGCCGACGGTACACGGATGCGAGAAATACTAACTGGAACCGAGGCAGTTGTTTTCGACGGAAGATTAGACATTAGCAGTCTTCCAGCAACCGGTGCGCAGGTATGGCAGGAAGTACATCGTGATACTGCACGTTAAGCGAAACTGACAATCCCAATTGTTGTTAGCCTAGGGGGCATTTCAACGTTTTCGGATGCCTGTTGCCTGGGAATGTGGGCCTCTGACCTGCATTCTATATAGATAGAAACATCGCACACCACCTCCCCTCGTTTTTCCTCATCCCCTTCTTCTCCCCGTGCAGGAGAGGAAGGGGATACTAAGGCAGGTTGGCAACCCACTCTTCCCGCTCACCACCTCTGCCCGTTGTGGATTGCTGAAACCCAGGCTTCAAGTAGTCCAGGGTTCAGCCTCTACGACCGTGGTTTCTATGATCAATCGCTCCGGAACTGACATTGCGCGTTCCAGCGTGCTGTTGGGAACCTGCCCTAGCCGCTCACGTCTTTCTCCTCTATCACCTGCCAGGGAGAGAGTACTGAAAACCTTGATCATCAACAAGGGCAGGATGGAAAGCCTCATCTGCTGCGGGTAAGATATTGAAGTGATACTACCCCTTCGCTAAAACGGCGGTGGCTGATACTGATGCGGTGGCAGAGGTTGTCCATTTCGGTAGGCGAAATAGGCTTGAACCTTTGGTTGGTTATATAGCACCAGACTAACAATCCCAAATATCAGCGAAAAGACATTGCCAGTAATGATGTTGACAATCTGCAAGATTGCCAGGGTCTTATTTGGCTGTACTGGTTGCGGGGGATTGCTCAAGAGCTTGTAAGCATACATCCCTGCCATGACTGCCACGACTATCGAATAGATTCCAAATGGAATGCCGCAGATCGTTATGATCCAGAACAAACTGGACAATCCACTGATAACCGCATCAGCAATGGCCATAATACCAATTATCAAGACCTCACTGGGTTTCGTATCAGCGGCCTGATACCCTGATGCCTGCTGATATTGAATCTGGTAAGGTTGATATGGGGACTGATACGGAGGTTGATACGGCTGCTGATCGGGTTGATAACCACCATAATGTTCCGGGCGGTGAGGATCGCTCATGGGGTTCCCTTTCTGTAGAATGTCCTCCGAACACCAGGCAAGATGGTCTGTAGGATACATACCCATAATAACAAAGCATAATATGTCGTGCAATACCATGTTTGGCGCGATAGGGGTTTTCAGCGTTCTCAGCTTCGGGTTGCATCCGATGACCGAACGGTTCAACAACGGAGCGAAACCGATGAACGTCATACACTCGCTGACGAAGACTTCCAATCCGCACGGTTACCCGGGGACGCGGGTCGCCGGTCCATGTTCTGATAAGTGGAAGTCATCGCGTGCCTAACCTTCTCACCTTCCCTCAAGCCTCTTTCCGCTCCCCTAGGGTTAGAGAGCGGGAGAATCTTAGGAGAGATAGACCCACCTGCCCACTACTCTCCTCTCGCGCTCCCATCACCGCTGCCGGGTAGAAAAAGAACGTTGAAACGCGCTTATTTACATACCCCTTGACAAAGAGTCAAGCATTCATTATAATTAATGATAACGATATTATAAAAATACTTTGTTCTCATATAAGATAATGCCGCCAACACGCTTTCACGAACCGTGCATCACTCTGGGAAGATACGGTGCCTATTGTCTTCTCATCGCGTGTGAATATCTGCTGCTTTACCAGGCAACGATTTGAAAGGGGGTAATGTCGAACAATTCAAGCACACACGGTATTTGGAGCTAGGATGTCTGTCCTTATGCTCGGACTGTAGGGATTGTCCGTCTGAACACATTATGAGATTCGTTGCTTATCACAAAGGAGATATGCAATGTCACCTCTTCGCTCGATAGCCTGGATTGGGTTATTGATCGTAGTGATTGGCCTAGTAGCGCCAGCAACTGCTGCACCAATACGAAACAACATAGTGAACGTTGATCAGTTTGCTGACGAAGCAGACCTTCCCCCTAACTTGCTCAGCGATGAAGAAATTGAGCGAATCAACCGCTTACAAAATGGGGCGATAGGAGTCGGAATCATCAGTGACATCAGCCCGGACGACGGCGCAGTGTTGATCGGCACGAGCAATGGCCTGGCCTTTCTCGAGATCAAAACCGGCGATACCGTTCCGGTTGACACCTCTGCCTTTGCATTTCTGACACCGCTTCCTGTACTAGGGTTAGGTGAATTTAGCTGGCAGGACGAGCGTACGATTGGTACGTTAGCCTTAAACGCTTTCGCTACCAGCTACGAAGACATTTTTGCTGTGCTGGCGATAGATCGGTACAGCGGCGAGATCGCCGCATCCATCATCGGCGTTCCCGATGCGAGTATTGCAGACGGAATTATCTCGATTGCCCCAAACTTAACCACTTGGTTGATCCTGCGCGCAGGTAATGGTACATCTGGAGAATTTAAACCTCTCACAACCCGCCACACTATCAGCTTCCCGTTACCAGTAGGTGACCGTCTCAACGATTGGCACCGATGGCCAGCTCACATCCAACGGGGTGTTGACCGGCTGCACCAGCAGCGACCCGATTTACTCAACCGTCTGCTCTGGCGGCAGAATGACACAAACATCCTGGAAGTCACTAATACTACTACTGACCTGTTCCTCTACGACGCAATCACTGGGGATGAACAGTACATTACCACCATCCCATCCGCTTCGAGTCTTCTTAGGGCGACTTGGACGGATGACTCGGCTCGCGTGGCGGTATCATTTTTCGGTACAGCCGATGGTAGAGAGCGACCTACGTTTTCAGGTTCACTCTTTTCGGAAGAGATATACCGCGATGCGACCGGTAATCTGCCGCCATCCCAAAATCCGTTCATCCAGAACAACAACACCTATGTCGTTGATGCTGTTAGCGGTCGCACCCAGGTGATCCGACCCGATCCTGCACTTGGTGCGCCAATTCTGGAGGCATACGATTGGGCGCCTGGTGGCCGATCGCTCCTCGTCCGAGCACATCACCCGGCTTATCTGAAAGGGCGCACCCATCCTCTCTACTATCCTCAATATTCTTCCAGAACAAGCCTTCGGTTCTACGATCAGGGGAGTGACGGTCAACTGCGTCATACTAGTACGTTCTCACACCCAATGTTTTCTGGTAGCGCTGCTGCATCTCAAGATGCCAAGTTCGTCAGCCCTGATGAGGTGATCGTTCGCGGTATGGTCGGTAGTAATCATCATCCATACTATTACAACCGTGTGTCTGGGGAATTGCGTAACCTCGCCGACCGTGCTGGCAGCTACTATGGTTTGGTAGCGACCAGTAGTCGGACCCGTCAAATCGTCTTCGTGTATACCTCCTATACAGCCCCGCCGGACATCTATCGTCTCCGCTGGGATGGCACGGCGTTGGCCCGGCTGAGCTGGTTTAATGAAGAGTTGCGTCGGGAAGCCAATTTACGGCAGGACCCGGTCACCTTTACGCTGCGGAATGGTCAGGTACGTGTCGGTACATTGATCCAGGCCGCGAATGCACCCTTTCCACCGCGTGATGTGCGTCTGATCGTCTGGCAAGAGGGTGGGCCAGGTGGATCGATGGATAACCGCTGGGCAGCAAATGTCGAGAATCCTTATGCACTGCTGCCTTCGTTCGGATTTGCGTTACTGATTACACCGCTGGCCGGTCGCAGTGGTTACACACCGGAAGCCTTTAACTCGCTGTACGATAGCAATAACTTCGGCCAGATCGATATTGACGAGCAGGCTGAGATTGTGCAGCAGATGATTGCCCGCGGTTGGACTTCGCGGGGTAAGGTTGGGATTACCGGATGCTCGTATGGTGGTTACTTTGCCTTACAAAGCATCATTCGCCACCCTGATCTCTACGCTGCTGCGAACCCACAGTGCGCTCTGGCCGATACGATCAGTGAATGGCAATCGGGGTACAAGACGCTGATGGCGTATTTACAAGGGTTGCCACCTTACAAAGCCATCGCTGAATACACGAACGATTCGCCAGTTTTCAACGCTGATCGGATAAAGGCGGCTGTACTGACATTCCACGGAACCGATGACTTCCTCCCAATTGTCCACAATGAGAACCTCCACCTGCAACTAGTCAATCGTGGAGTGACGGCCCGTATGGTACGCTTTATCCTCGAAGGACACGGGCTGTCTATGGAAGAGAACCAGCTCTACGCTGCGCAAGAGCAGATTAGCTGGTTCCGGAAGCATCTCAAGTAAGGCGTGGGTCAGAAAGTGCAGGGTAAGCCTGTGGCTTACCCTACACTAACGGAGCAATCCTCAACTAAGTCTGTCTGGCAAAATGGGATACAAACGCTATCGTAGTTGGTCCTAGTTGTGAACGATGGTCAGTTGTTGGATTCCAGAGATGTGCTTACGTAATTAACAGGAACACTCGACAAAACTTCACACCGATTGTCGTGTATCAGGAAAGGAGTCTCCTGTGATCCCGCAGTGGCTTACACACAACCGTCTATACGAGCTGGCGCGCAGCGGTCGACGCCTGACACCCTGGTGGGGCGTCATAGGTATTGGTGTCCTCATCGCCTTCGGTTCGCAAATTTTCGCTCTTCCTATCTCACTCGTGTTGTTTTTCCTCGGTATGGTCGAGGAAAACACGGTCAATCAACCACCGCTGGTATCAGGACTGATATTGTCGCTTATACTAGCGGTTTCCTTTGGTGCTATGATTTTGCTGACCTGGCTGTGGATTCGTTTCTTTGAGAAGCGTTCATTCGTGACACTTGGCTTTGAGCCGGGTAGGGTCTTCTTTCTATACGGTCGCGGTCTCCTAATTGGTCTGGCATCGTTCACGGCGATTGTAGGACTGTTAGCACCACTGGGGTACATCGCAGTAGAAAACAGCGATCCGGCGCAGGTTGGTCTGGCCGCCCTCGGTGGGGTTTTGCTTGTCTTCTTTCCGGGCTGGCTGATCCAAGGCGCCGCTGAAGAGGTTCTCACCCGTGGCTGGATGTTGCCGACACTGGCAGCTCGCTATCGTCCATGGCTTGGAATTCTCATCTCATCCCTCTTCTTTGCTATCATGCACGGTCTCAACCCTAACCTGAGCATCCTGGCAATGATCAATCTGGCTTTGTACGGTCTCTTTGCCGCACTCTATGCACTGCGGGAAGAATCGTTGTGGGGAATATGTGCCTTTCATTCAATCTGGAATTGGACACAAGGGAACCTCTTTGGCCTGGAAGTGAGTGGTCAAGGTGTCAGTGGCGGTATGATCTTCAACTTGATGGAGACCGGTCCTGACTGGTTGACCGGTGGCGCATTCGGGCCAGAGGGTGGATTGGCTACTACAATCGTGCTGCTGTTGAGTATGGCGATCATCTGGTGGTGGCCGGCCAGCAGGCAGCAGGTGGTTACACAGCTAGTAACGACACATAAGTCGTAACTGTAAAGGCCTAACTGTTGGCGATCTCAGGAGGGGGCAACACCAATGTTGCCCCTATTTTCTCGTCATCGGTTGCGTCCCCGAAAGTATCCGGCGCGAAAGGCAATTGCCGCAATGACGGCCACCAGCAGTAGGATGATCAGACATTCGATGAAGCTAATGGTTGACATAGATATTTGGATATGATCTGACGGTAGTTCCGTCATAATCAGTATACCGCAACCGAGTTCACATGTATGCTACAATGGCCGTATGATGGAACGGCTTTTTACGCTGCATAGTCGCTTGCAAATCACGATTACGGCGGTGATAGTGGTTGGCCTGATCTGGGCGCTGATTGTAGCATGGCGTAACCGGGGTGGGATGCAGCCACTGAGTGGGATATTGCAACTCCTGATAATGGCGCAATCTGCCATTGGTCTTGTGCTACTCTGGCAGGCTGATGTGTTGCGGATGGCGCTCCATGTGATTTATGGGATCGTTGCTGTGGGTTTGATTCCGGCAGCAGAGATTGCACTGCGACATCGGCTGCCACGTAGCGCAGGGCTGGCGTATGCCGGGATTATGTTGATGCTTTTGATTGTTGTGGGGCGGTTGTACGAGACGGGAAGGGTTGCCGTCTTTTTTATGTTCCATTGACCGAATGGGAGCTTGCAAAACTATTAAGCATAGGAATGTTCCGTTTCATTCCAGTTGGTTATTGAAGAAAACCTTCTCATTTTTCCTCCGCAAGAAGAGAGAAGCGGGTTAGAAACCTGCCATTGAAGGCTTGCTGATGAGATAAACGATGGTTTCTGGCCGTACACCTACAAGGTAGCCCGGAGGCCCGTGTCTTCAGGTGGGCAATGGTTTCTGACCGTGTACTCACCAGGCGGGCTAGTAGCCCGCGTCCTTAGACGGACAATGGTTTCTGACCGTGTACTCACCAGGCGGGCTAGTAGCCCGCGCACCCATGGATTGCGTGATTTTCGCCCAACCTCCTAATCTACATCCTCTCGAAGCTGAAGACATTGAAGAACCCTAAAACGTGGAACGGTGACTGGTATTCTGTACCATTGCTCGCTATAATATCCGGTATCTTAAGCGTGTGGTCTGAACTATCTATTTCGACACGACGAGGAAGCAACCTATGGACGATGTGGTCATTGTTGGGGCAGCTCGTACCCCTATCGGGCGCTTTAACAGCGCCTACAGTGGGCTGAGTGCCATTGATCTGGGTGCAGCCGCGATACAGGCGGCTGTCCAACGAGCCGGGATCGAACCAGACTCAGTTGACGAATGTATTATGGGCTGCGTCGTGACTGCCGGTTTGGGGCAATCACCGGCCCGCCAGGCAGCACTCCGCGCCGGCCTTCCGCACACGGTCGGCGGTTTGACCGTGAACAAAGTGTGTGGCAGCGGTCTCAAAGCGGTGATGATCGGAACCGCTCTGATCAGAGCAGGTGAAGCCGAGGTGATAGTCACCGGTGGTATGGAGCATATGAGCGGCGCGCCCTATGTGCTGCCGCAGGCCCGACACGGTTACCGGCTCGGTCACGGGCAGATCATCGATGCTGTAGTGCATGATGGTCTGTGGTGTGCATTTGAAAATCATCATATGGGTGTTGCCGCCGAATGGATCGCCCGTACCTTTCACGTCAGTCGTGAACAGCAGGACGCTTACGCATTACAATCACATCAACGCGCCATTGCTGCCCAAGACTGTGGCGCCTTTCAAGCAGAGATTGCACCGGTTGCAGTACCAGGGGCAAAAGGACAGGTCAATCTGGTGACTACCGATGAAGGGCCACGCCGTGATACCTCAATGGCCGCCCTAGCCAGACTCAAACCGGCCTTTGTCGCCGATGGTACTGTTACCGCCGGTAATGCACCTGGTATTACCGACGGTGCGGCAGCGTTGGTCTTGATGCGGGAACGTCGTGCTGTTCAACTCGGCTTACAACCGCTGGCACGGATCGGGGTTGCTGCTCAGGCTGCTGTCAAGCCGCTCGAACTCTTCACTGCACCAGCTTTTGCTATCGAAAAGTTAATGAAACGGGCAGGCCGCACGCTTGACGACTACGATCTCTTTGAAATTAACGAAGCCTTTGCTGCTCAGGTGATTGCAAATCTGCGTGCCCTGGCGCTCGATACCGACCGGGTAAACGTTCACGGCGGTGCGATTGCACTTGGTCATCCCATTGGCGCGAGTGGCGCCCGTATTTTGGTAACGCTTATCTCTGCATTACGTCAGCGAGGCGGGAAGCGAGGCATCGCAGCACTTTGTCTGGGTGGCGGCGAAGCAGTAGCGCTGGAAGTTGAAGTTATGTAGCGAAAGCGCTAAACGTTCCACGTTTGCCATTTGTTACGTCCCCTTCCGATTTCTGCTACAGAAACGGAAGGGGATTGCAATCAGCAACTGCTGCGCAACAGCGACCGGTTGCAGCAACAATTCATTCAACGCTCCCCGAGCGATATACGGCCAATAGCGTTATATCGTCGTCAGGAAGCTGACGACCCGAATAGTCTAATACTGCCTGAGTTATCGCTTCCAGATGCAAAGATCCGTTACGGTAATTCGCGGCGACAGTCGCTAGCAGTCGTTCTTCACCGAACAGGGTACCATCTGCCGCACGAGCTTCGATACTACCATCGGTATAGGCAAATAAACTATCACCGACCTCTAACAAAGTTGTGCCAACAGTAAAACGGGCATTGCCGATCCAACCTACTGCTGGCCCGGTTGGCTCTAGCGTTTCAACACTGCCGGCAGAACGAAGGATATATGGCGGCGGATGCCCGGCGTTGATATAGCTCAAGGTGCCGTTGGAAGTATCAATAATCGCGCAAAAGATGGTCGAAAACGTGCGACTGCCATGATGATGGCGAACAATGTACTCATTCGTCATCATCACCGCCTGCAACGGATCGTTATGATGAATGGCTACCGCTTGCCCGGCAAAGGCACGGAGCAGCGTCCGTGTCAATGCCATGAAGAGTGCCGCCCCTACCCCCTTATCACAAACATCACCGACCAGAAACATCCATCTCTGGTCAGATAGATGGAACACATCGTAAAAATCGCCGGCCATTTCACGCGCCGACACGAGTTTAGCCGCAATGTGCCAGTTCGTAATTGAAGGTAATGTCGCGGGAAGAAAGTCAGCCTGAGTGCGTCGCGCTAACTCTAGTTCATAGCGCATTGCCATCAGATAGGCTTGCTCTTGATCGCGTAATCTTTTTCGCTCAAGACAGGAGTCTATTTTGGCATACAACAACGTTGTGTTAATCGGTTTCGTCAGATAGTCCTCAGCACCAGCTTCAATACAGTGCACAACATCGTCGATCTCATCGAGTGCTGAAACGATAATAACCGGAATATGCCGTAATTGAGGGTCGCGTTTTAGCGCGGCCAAAACCGCCCGCCCATCCATTTCGGGCATCATCAAATCGAGCACAATAAGATCAAAGCGCTGCTGACGGGCATAGGTGAGGCCTTGCAGCCCACTACCTGCGGTCAGCGCGGTATGTCCACGCCGGGTAAGTTGGCGTTCGAGGAGTAAGCGATTATATTCGCTGTCATCAATGATCAGGATGTGTCCCGGTATTGCTTTGTGCATTGTGATTTCAAAAGCAAATATTGTTGCAAAATCACGCCTATGATACCATATGGCACTCACGCTTGATCTAGAAGGTGTTTTGTTGCACCACAGAGATCACAGAGTACACAGAGAACATGAGGGGGGCTAAGGGGCTAGAAGGTGTTTTGTTGCACCACAGAGATCACAGAGTACACGGAGAACATGAGGGGGGCTAAGGGGCTAGAAGGTGTTTTGTTGCACCACAGAGATCACAGAGTACACGGAGAACATGAGGGGTTCTAAGAGCGTGACCAAAGACCCAAAGTTCTCATTGGGCACATACTGTACTCGTGCGACCATTGCGTAAGGAGTTGCCAACATGCTTTCGCGCCAGCCACCCCACGTTCCCCCTTCCTCTCCCCGTGTGGGAGAGGA
>Ga0197142_1001915_pt1 | contig 18736 bp, 16 predicted proteins | sample GBS60_MetaG_FD_148614 | JGI IMG/M metagenome (GOLD analysis project Ga0197142, IMG submission 148614) | Sediment microbial communities from Great Boiling Springs, Gerlach, Nevada, United States - GBS 60_MetaG | ecosystem: Environmental > Aquatic > Thermal springs > Hot (42-90C) > Sediment...
AGATCAAGGAATTTTTGGTGCAGCATCGGATTCTAGACGATTTCTTGGTGCCTTGCCCCCAGATGCCGGGGCTGCAGCTGGCGGCGCCAGAGACGACTCAAGCAGCCGACAAAGCGTATCATTGAAGAGCGTGCAGGGAATCTTGACCAAGGCAAGCGGGAAGGCCGCCAGGGAGCCGCGGTCTTCTCCCGGTCCGGCCCGACGGGGCACCTTATGCATCTCGCAGCCGGCTGATGGACCGGATGCAAGAATTCCTAGCGATATTTGCAGCCGGCAAGTCCTAACCCCTTTTTTCTCTCAGCATTAGAACAAAAGTCCGGCTGAGGAGTAGGCAATAATTATCTCTTCTCATGAGCGCGCAATACCGAAATTGCGTAGGAGGTATTTGTCGGTTTCAAGTCTAATGCTATAGTTTTAGGTACAAGATATTCTTGAAGTTACATTATTTTAACCAAAGATTCCTTACTAGTAGACTTAATATAAGATCTCCAAGTTGCTAAATCTATTGAATATTGGCAAAATGAATAAGATTTAGGCGTTGTGAGCTAACCATAGTAAGCTATGAGACAAACCGGCAGAAAAAAAAGTAAATAGATAGATAGTACTCAATCATCTCATAAGACAGACGATATTTATGGGAGATTAAAAGAAAAAGGCCCGACTTATAAAGATCTCTCTCCAGATAAAGATTTCCTTGACCAGAGGGATTGCAACTTGACCGCTATGCCGCGTCGCTCCCTGAAATGGAATATCTTCAGCAACGCAGCGGCTAATTTTATAAAAGGCGGATGTCACGTAGGTCTGGTAGTTATCCTAGCGAAGCTGGGCAGCAAGGAATTAGTGGGTCAATACGCTCTCGGGATGGCAGTCGCTTGGCCTGTATTTCTGCTGGCAGATCTTCAGTTGCGAGTGGTGCAAGCTACCGATGCTCAAGATGACTTTCTCTTTGGTCATTATCTGGGCCTCCGCCTTCTGACTGCTCCCTTGGCGTTCTTGGTGGTCCTCGGATTCGTATGGGTATTGGATTATCGATGGGAAACGGCCTTGGTTGTGGGGGGGGTAGCTCTATCCCGGGGAGTGGATTCCATTAGGGATTGCATCCATGGTGCAATGCAGAAATATGAGCGTCTGGATCTAGTATCCTCATCTATTATATTGCACAATGTATTTTCTTTGGGAGTCTTTATCCTAGTCTTTTATATATCAGATTGCCTACTATCGGCAGTGCTGAGTCAGGCAATAGTCGGCATCTTGATATTGCTGGCCTTCGACTGCCCTCGTGGAGCCATGGTTCTCAAACTACAACATGGAATCTGGAGACCGCAATTCAATGGACGCGTTCTTGTGCAATTGACCAGGTTGGCTCTACCCCTGGGGTTAGTCAGTATGATCATTTCCATCAATGCCAATCTGCCGCGCTACTTGTTGGAACATTATCTGGGGGAAGGGGCGGTGGGCATCTTTGCTGCCCTCTCACAATTGCCCCTGGCGGGAGGAATAATTTTGGCCGCCTTGGGGCATGCAACCATGCCCCGCATGGCCAAAGGCTTTGCTGCCGGGGATCTTAATTATCTCAATAAACTAGTAGGTCGCTTGGTTGGTTGGGGAATTCTCTTGGGAAGCCTTCTGATGGTGGGGGCATGGGTCTGGGGGCGTCAGATAATATTGATAATTTACGGACCAGAGTACGCCGAACATGAAAATTCATTGCGCTGGCTTATAGCAGCGGGTGGTATTGGTTATATTTCTTCCGGCCTAGGATATGGATTGAATGCCACTCGTGCCTACTTCCGCTATCTTGTTTTTTATACTATCTCGGCTGTGTTGGGAACAATGCTGGGAATAATGTTAATCCCAATATATGGCTTAAAAGGTGCGGCTTGGACCGTCTGCGGCAGTAATTTGCTCAATTGCCTATTTCTGGGTTTGCTTTTTATGATGCTCGGACGAAGAGAGGGGAAACATGCGGCAAGAATATGAGAAGCTTTTTAGTGAAACGTTTCTAAGACATTACGACCGGGTGAACATTACAGTTGATCCTCGAGCCCTGGCAGCGCGAGCAGCACCGGACCTAGAGGCCACTTACGGTTCGTATATGCGCCATCTATCCCCTGGGAGCCGGGTCTTGGACCTCGGCTGCGGTACCGGGTATCTCCTTCACTGGCTCTCCCAAAAAGGCCTGACAGCTTGTGGAGTGGATCAATCCCCAAGCATGATTGAGGCAGCTCGCCACTTTCTCCCGGACCTGGAGATTACTCTTAGTGATGGTCTAGAGTACCTACAAGCCCATCCGACCAGTTTCTCCGCTATCTTTTGTCATGACGTCCTGGAACACCTGCCGACGGAGGATTCATGCCTCGCCTGGGTTCAGGCGGCTCGTCGCGCCCTTCTCCCTGGTGGATTCTTTATCTGTAGGGTGCCCAATGCCGCTAATCTGACTGCATGTCATGTGAGGTACATAGACTTCACTCATCGACGATCCTTTACCAGCTTTTCCCTCATTCAGCTTCTCGAGACCGCAGGATTGGAGGACTGTAGAATCATCCCCCTCAGGCGTAAAAACTTAATACGCCAGTTTCACCTTCTGGCCTTGACTCTGTTTCATCGTGCCCTTTATTTGTTCTGTGGCAACCGCTTGGAACGGCATTTTCACAAATTTATCATTGGCATAGGTTTTAATAGGATGAATGGGAGCAAGGGGCACGCAACGTATTAATTTACCATGTACCAGAGAGAGCAATGAATCAAGTTATTATAAATGTTTAAGAGATATCCTGCGTTATTGGTAGCGTTATCAAGGACCTAATATGGTAAAGATATTACACGTGGTCATGGCCTTGGGAGTGGGGGGCCTGGAAAAATGGCTTTTAGAAGTCTTGCATAACCTGGATCGTCAACGCTTCCACATTGACATCTTAGTCCACCAATTAGAGAGGGGGCATCTTGAGGGAGAAGTCGCAAAGATATCTCAAATTTTGCGTCTTCCTAACTCCGCAAACCCATTGTGTTATGCCCGGGATTTTCGGCGTCTGCTTGTTCAGCATGGCCCTTATCAGGTGATGCACACGCACTTGGCCCTGGGTGGCTTTCATCTGCGCTGGGCCCATCAGGTCGGGGTGCCGATCCGCATTATTCACACTCATTCTGACGAGTTTCACCGCGTTAATCATTTGCCTCTTTGGCGTCGCTTGGCTCGCAAAGTTTCCCATCATTTTATTAGGCGTCATGCTACGGTTGGCCTGGCGGTGAGCGGTTTAGCGGCCCAGGGGCGTTTCGGGTCTGATTGGCACAAGGACCCACGCTTTCAAATTTTACCCTGCGCGATTTCCTTAGATGCCTTTACTGTCAAAGTGGATCGTCGCAGCATCCGACAGGCCCTTAACCTTCCGGAATCTGCCTTCGTTATAGGACATGTGGGAAGGTTCGTACCGGAAAAAAATCATGATTTTCTTATTGACATAGCCGCAGAAGTCTGTCAGCAACTTCCTGAGGCCTATTTTCTCTTGATAGGTGATGGTCCTGTGCGCCGCTCTATTGAAGAGCGGGTGCTTGCCCTTAATCTGAGCTCTCGCGTTGTGTTCACCGGTATTAGAAATGATATACCCGAGATCCTCCAAGGTGCCGTAGACCTGTTTCTTTTTCCCTCTCAATATGAATCCGCCGGCATGGCGCTGGTCGAGGCGCAAGCCGCAGGCCGGCCCTGCCTGATATCCGATGCCATACCGGAGGAGGTAGTAGTAATCCCCGAGCTGGTAAAACGGCTCCCATTGAGTGTTGGTCGTAGAGCCTGGGCCAAGGCGATATTGCATGACCGGCGCCTTAAGAACTTCATGAGTACATCTGAGACCGTGCGCCGGATTGGTGGGACTCTGTTCGACTTGGCAGCCAACATAAGGTTTCTAGAAGCGCTTTACAGCGCTACTATGGTTGCATAGAGCACAGCTTCGGGGACAGATAATGCAGTTTGATAAGTTGCTTGTATTCGCCATATTAATTTTTCTTCCCTTTGATTCCACGGATTATTTGCAATTCAAAATAGCAGGGTTCCAAATCGGTGCGGTGGATATTACTATTCTCGTAGCTCTCATAGTGGTAATAATGAAAAACTTGGCTACGCAGGACCACATCAGAATGGCACCGGAATTAATGATGGTTATGCTCCTTGCCTTTGGTATCTCGCTCGTTAGCCTCATATGGACGTGGCCATCGAAATTAGATCTGAAAATATCTCTCAATTATTTAGAATATATAGGGCTATTCTACATTTTTTCCCAAGTCAGCAAAGAAGAGGCCTTCATTGAAAACCTGCTACGCTTTTTACTCCTGGTGGTAACCTGCCTGGCAGTGCTGACAATTTTGAAATCGTTGGGGGTAAACCTATCAGGCCGAGAACGGTTCGAAACTATACCATTATGGATTTTCCGTATCGGCGTTGTAGGGCTGGAGGGACAGTTCGCTCCGTTTTCCCTCTTTCTCGTGGCAGCAATTCCGCTGGTTTGGCAAAAAAATCTGATAAGGCGCAACTGGGTCAGGAGCGGCTTAAACCTACTTTTTTTGACTGCGGCTATCGTCACGGGTGCCAGAGGTCTCTATGTCAGCTTAATTGCCCTCGTGTTGGCTCGGGTATATTTTGGATACTTCCGCAGATTACCAGGGAAAAATAAGATCCTCGCCATAGCGGGATTGATTATTGGAATCATAATCCTGGCCTCAATGAGTATGACGTTTATAGAACTTCTCGAAAAAATTAGACCAAAGACAGTGGCGCAAAGGATGAGGAATTACCTCTTGGCAGTTGACTTTTCTACGTCAGAATTTGCTAGTTTCCTCTTTGGATATGGAAAAAGCAATTATGTCGATAGAACTAATGTAGTAGTACACAATTTCTTATTAGATATTCTGATTAGCAAAGGAGCATTAACTTTAATCATTAATATTATCATATATTATATAATCTTTCATAATCTTATGAAAATAGAGGTAGGAAGCGGCTCTAATTCACGAGATATTAAGACATCGCTGTTCCTGGGATTTTTCGGAATGTTGATTGTTGGCCAATTTGATGCAATCAGCACTTCTATTATTTTTTGGACTTATCTTGCTATCATTTATGCCTTTACACTAATTACTAAACCTATCGAAAAGAATTATAAATTATATGGAACTCCTCGATTGATAAGAATTATTGGGAATTAGAAAGAGATATTAAAAATTGGGGAAAAATATATTCGATATCGATGTGTTAGATTAAATAAACAAGTTAATCATACGGCTTTGAGTGATTTATTTACCTCCATCCAGATAAAGTGTTGAAATTATAATATATCTCAAGCTTGGGGTAAATTTGCTTTTGAGTTGAAAAATACTTCACGGCTTGTCTGGCTTAATGTTATCTTTGCAAGCTCTCAAGAGCGAGAGGCAGGCGAGCAAAGCGAATCCCAGAGATATATCAAAAATATATTTGCGAAGGTTATATGAAAAAACAAATAATATTAATAATTACTGTAATTACTGCATCGATCATCTTATTGCTGAATCCTTGGGCGGAGGTTTCATTTAGTTACACTCCATCTACAGACTATCCAATTTATCGCCTAAGCCTAGATGCCAAGGCCCCACAAGATCCTATCAAACTTTTTGGGGCACGTGGGGAACACCTGTTGTTGGTTTTTGAAATCTCGCAGGTAAAGGACCGCTCCTTAAGCGTCTCTTTAAGAGAGAAATCCGGTGCTTCTTTGGAATTGCAGGCATATCTGATGCCCCCCCTCCCGGACGCCTCAGGGCAAGCAAACTTACTCGATGTCCTCATGCCTCTGGAACAAGCGTCTCCTTTTGGCCAGGAGGTTGCTCGCCTAGCCGTAATATTCAAGATACCCATCGGCCATCCGGTTGGCGCCCAGCGCCTTGATTTAGTATTTCGGTTTAATGGGAGTGTTATTCTCCAGCCTTTGGAACTCCGAATATGGAATTTCACCCTTCCGGATGATCTACCCGTGACGGTTTTGGGCAACCTCTGGCCTCAAAAGGAATGGTTTGGCCGCTATGGTGTCCAAGGAGAAGAAGCCTTCACTCATACTATTACCGCTTATCTTAGATTTTTGCGCCCCTATAAGATTAATGCCATCGGTAATTTCTATCCTTTACCAACCCTCGAATTGGCACAAGGCCGCTCGCTTAACGACTTTCCAGCCTATTTACAGTTATTGGACCAAGCTCTTTCACTGGGGTATCAATACTTCCGTTTGCCGATCTTTCCAAACGCCAAAAATATAGGGACCCATGATAATATCTTTGAACGTTATGCCAAAGAATATTATGCCAATATGGCAAAATATCTAAAGTCTCGCCATTTACTGGGCAAGGCGTTGGTAAAGGTGTGGGATGAACCAAAACCCGCTGATTATCCCCGCGTGGCCCAGGCCTATGCTCTCGTTAAAGAAGCTGCTCCAGAGCTACTCACAGAATCAGCCGGCCGCATGCCTGACTCCAGTCTTGCTCGTTTTATTGATATCTGGGCAGTTTATAATGCCTTCTTTGATCAGGAAAAGGTAAAAGCCAATCTCCAAGCAGGTCAAAAAATTTGGCTTTATGCTAATCTTCTGCATGGCGTGGACAAACCGGCAATTTGTCGGCGTCTAGTGGGATGGTATTTATTTCAGTCTGGCGCTTCGGGATATCTTCTATGGTCGGTAAACTACTGGCCTCATGATCCCTGGACCCAGCCCCCGAGTAAAAAAGACTTTTTCCGCCGGGGCACTCTGATCTATCCCCATCCCTCCACCGGCCTGCCGTTGCCTAGTTTACGCCTCGAGATAATGCGCCGGGGCTGGGAAGACTACCAGTATCTCGTTCTCCTTAAGGAAGCAACCAAGCAGGGAAAGGTAAACCCGGCGGTCTATGCCAAGATCCAGAAACAAGTTGCGGCAGCCATCGGAGACATTCAAAAGAGTGATCCTCAAACTAGTTGGCAACATCTGGAGGAGTTACGTCTGCAGATAGGAGAACTGCTGGACCAGGCCACGGGAGGAAAACATGACTAAGACTGTGCCAGTCAACGGCAAGCGCCTCTGTCATGTTATTACCACCCCGACGGATCAATACAGCTCCGGTTTGCGCACCCGCATGGAGGCTGAGATCGCCCTGCAGTTAGGCTTTGAGGTGGATATCGTTACCGGTCTGGGACCGGCGGATCAGAAATTAATTTCCCATGGTCTACCAGGTGTCACCTATTGGCGCCTCCCGTCTCTGACCAAGTATATTTATCCGCAGCGAGATCTGTTGGCCGTCTGGCAACTGTATACCTTATTTCGGCGCCGGGGCTACGGTGTGGTCCATACCCATCTGGCCAAGGCTGGTGTCGTCGGTCGCCTTGCCGCGGGTTTGGCCAAGGTTCCCACCATCATCCATGATGTGCATGGTCCCACCTTTACCCCGGCCCATAGCTGGACGCGTCGCCAGCTTTATGTTACCTTAGAACGTTTAGCGGGCCGGTCGACCACCCATTATGTTTTCTACACCCAACACCTTAAAAATGACTTTGCCGCCTACGGGATCGGGAAGGAGGCGGTTAAAAAGGTTATTTATCCCAACTTAAACCTCGAGCAGTACTTGGCAGCAGCTCCTCTGACGGCAGACCAACGGCAGAGGTTGCGGGCTCCCTGGGGCCTGATACCAGACCACCTCGTGTTGGGTTTTGTGGCGCGCCTGGTTCCTTCCAAAGGCCACCACTTCCTTATCAAGGCGTTGCCGCAGGTGCTGGCGCGGTGGCCCCAAGTCCGGGTCTTATTCGTGGGTGGAGCAATTTGGCCAGAAGAACAGGAGTACCTGCAACACCTCCAACAATTGCTTAAAACCCTAGCTTTGACAGACAAAGTCTTTTTTACCGGTCATCAAATTGAGGTGTTGCCCTTTTATCAGATATTCGATCTCTTTGTGTCGCCCTCGCTTTATGAAGGAACAGCCAATGCGACGCTTGAAGCGCTGAGCACCGGTTTGCCCGTAGTGGCGTTTGACCTGCCGTTCGTCCACGAAATCTGTCCCCCAGAAGTAATTACGTGCCCGGTAGGCAGCGTGGCAGGCTTGGCCGCCGGCATAGAGCGCGCGCTCTCTCGTTATGTGACTGCCCCTGAGGCCATCCGGCCTTCTTGGGCTTTCCGGCAAGAGCTGGTCAAGAAATTTTCTGGGGCGCAGTGGCGGACAAATATCGAAAATCTGTATAGAGAAATAATGGCAACAAATTCAACCCAGCAAATTTGTCCATAACGCAGCTTTCAAGGCTGCTCTGCAAGATATAGAGTTGAGATTCATCTCCATACAGGAGTTTTGCCTCTACCATGCACAGGCTCTTTTTCCAACCCCACGAAAAGTATCGGCTGCTCCTGATCATCGGTGACCTGGTGATTCTGAGCGGCGGCTTGGCCGGCATCGCCTGGCTGGGGGCGACGGAAAAACGGCTCTTCCCCTGGGAGCTGCCCCAGGCCCTGGCCATTTTTGGGGTGCTCCTCCTGCTGACCACCGCGGTTTTTTATATTTTGGGTCTCTATGATCCCACCCAAGCCAAGGGAGCGTCGCAGACCCTCCTGACCCTGGGGCTGGGGCTCGGCCTCGTCATCATTCTCTATAGTGCCCTGGCCTACTTTTTCATCCCGCTGCGTCCCGGCAAGATCAATCTGGTATTGCTGATTTCCCTGACTTTTTGCCTCACTTTCGCCTGGCGGCAGCTGGTGGTGACCAGCATTCATCTCCGACCGGAGCGCCTCCTGCTGGTGGGCAATGACCCGATTATGCAGGATATTCGGGAAATTTTGGAGAAATCCTACGGCCAGCACTATACCATCGCCGGCCAGTGGCATCGGCAGACTCACAATCCCCATCCGCCGTCGCTGCACTCCTTTGTGCAGGAGCAGCAGATCGATACCGTGGTTTTTTCGGTGCATTCCCAGGTCGCCCGGCAGCTCTCCAACGATCTGGTCAATATCCAGTTTGCCAACAAACGCGTCGTGGATGCCTACACTTTCTATCAGTTCCTGACCCGCAAATACCCGGCTTATTTCCTCGACGACTTCTGGCTGCTGATCAATGCCCGGCGGGAGAGCTTCTTTCCGGCCATGGCGGAGCGGCTGAAACGGCTCATGGACCTCGGCCTCGTCCTCTTGGCTCTCCCCCTCGCTTTGCCCATCTGCCTGATCGTCAGTGTGGCCATCAAATGGGATAGCCCTGGTCCGGTCCTTTTCATTCAGGAGCGTTTGGGGTTGAATGAAGTGCCCTTCAAGCTCTATAAGTTCCGGACCATGGTGGATAATGCTGAGGCCCTCACCGGGCCGAAGTGGTCAACGGCCGATGACCCCCGCATCACGAGGGTAGGGAGGATCCTGCGCAAGTTGCGGCTGGATGAATTGCCGCAACTCTTGAATGTCTTGAAGGGCGACATGAGCATCGTGGGACCTCGGCCCATACGGAAACATTTTGCCGACATCATTGACAAAGAGGTGCCCCATTACCGCCTCCGCTTTTTGGCCAAACCCGGTCTCACCGGCTGGGCCCAGGTGAACTACGATTATGCCGGGTCCAACGAGGGCCAAGCGGAAAAGCTGCAATACGACCTGTTCTATCTGGTGCACCAGTCCCTTTGGCTGGATTTGCTAATTATTTTCAAGACCATCAAAACCATGGTCTGGGGGAAAGGTATCTGAAAGTCCTGCAAGTATGCTTTTTGACAGCATCTAAACATAAAAGCAAGTAGGCCGAAATGGCCCGGGCGAGTAAAGAGTTCTGAAACTCGCTCATAATCCCTCATATATTGGCCAATACTACATTATCATAAAGGAATTTTTGTTATGAGAGTCTTAGTGCTTGGAGCCGATGGTTATCTCGGCTGGCCGACTTGCCTTTATTTTTCCCAGCGTGGCCATGAGGTCATCGGGGTTGATAATTATTTCCGCCGGCTCGCCAGCATCGCGTTGGATTGTGAACCGCTTTTCCCGGTCCCGAATCTGGTGCAACGGGCCCAGCTCTGGGAGGAGCTGAGCGGCCGGAAAATCATCACGTATATCGGCGACATCACGGATTATCCTTTCCTGCTGGGCATCTTCCGGCAACACGAACCGGATGTCGTCATTCATTATGCCGAGCAGCCTTCAGCGCCTTACTCCATGTTGGATCGCGACCGGGCCGCTTTCACCATCCAAAATAATCTCCTGTCCACTTTGAACATTGCCTATGCGGTCAAGGAGGTAAACCCCCAGTGCCATATCATCAAGCTGGGGACCATGGGAGAATATGGCACGCCCAACATCGACATCGAGGAAGGCTGGCTGGAAATCGAACATAAAGGTCGGCGGGATAAGTTCCTCTTTCCCCGCCAGGCCAGCTCGTTGTATCATACAACGAAAATTCAGGATACGGATCTGCTGTGGTTTTATGTCCGCACCTGGGGGCTGCGCGTCACGGACCTGATGCAGGGACCGGTTTATGGCATCGTGACCGAGGAGTCGGCCTCAGATGAGCGGTTGAGAACTTTCTTCAATTATGATGAGATTTTCGGCACCGTTTTGAATCGTTTCATCGTGCAGGCCGTGGTTGGCCATCCCTTAACCGTCTATGGCCAAGGTAAGCAGATCCGAGGTTACTTGAACATCCAGGATACTATGCAATGTGTCTATCTGGCGGCCTCGCATAGTCCCGAGAGGGGCGAACTGCGCATCTTTAATCAGGTCACCGAGACCTTTTCGGTGAATGAGTTGGCCGCCAAGGTAGTGGCGGTGGGCCAGAGCCTGGGCTATCAGGTCCAGGTGCAGCAGCTGCCCAATCCTAGAGTGGAAAAAGAGGAACATTACTACAATCCTACCTATACCGGACTGCTGGCCTTGGGGTTGCAGCCGCACTATCTCACGGACGAGGTCCTGCGCGACATGTTCCAGGTGGTGGCCCAGCATCGGGCGAATATCAATAGGAGGGCTATTTTCCGGGGGGTACAGTGGAAGTAAAAGCACAGAACTGGCTCATCACCGGCGGCTGTGGGTTTATCGGGGTTAATCTGGTGGCACACCTGTTGGCCCAGCAACCTCCTCCCCAGATCCGCATCCTGGATAATCTGAGTGTCGGCACCCGGGCTGATCTGGCGGCCGTGAGTGCGTTCCGGGAAATCGCCGGGCCGGACTGCCAAGGTCCACCGCAGGGCGTGGAGCTGCTGGTCGGGGACATCCGCGATCCGGCCACCTGTCTGGCCAGCTGTGCTGGTATTGATATCGTTGTCCATCTGGCGGCCAATACGGGCGTTGCCCCGTCCATTGCCGATCCCCGCCAAGATCTGGACATTAATGTCTTGGGCACTTTCAATATGTTGGAAGCAGCGCGTCAGCAAGGCGTTAAGAATTTTGTTTTCGCCTCTTCGGGGGCTGTGGTGGGTGAAGTCATGCCGCCCATCACTGAAGATAAGCCGCCCAAGCCGGTTTCTCCCTATGGTGCCAGCAAGCTGGCCGGGGAAGGCTATTGCTCGGCTTATTACCGGGCTTTTGGCGTGAAAACCGCGGTGCTGCGCTTCGGCAATGTCTATGGCCCACGCTCCAAACACAAGAGCAGCGTGGTGGCCAAATTCTTCCAGTTGGCTTTGGCCGGCCTGCCCTTGGAAATTTATGGCGATGGCCAGCAAACCAGGGATTTTATCTATATCCAAGACTTAATCCAGGCTATCATGTTGGCGGCAGCCAGCGATGTGGGCGGCGAGGTCTTTCAGATCGCCACCCATAAAGAAACAACCGTCAACGAAATTGCGGAAAAAATTAAGGAGCTGGTCGAGGGACAGACTGGCCAGAGTGTTGCCCTCCAGTACGCCGCGCCCCGGCTTGGTGACGTGCGGCGCAACTACGCCGATATCACCAAGAGCAAGACCATATTGGGTTATGAGCCCCAGTATGACCTGGATCAGGGTCTGGCGGCGACCTTGGAATACTTTTTGACTACAACTCTGACCAACATGGGTCCTACTACACCCTGAAGGCCCTTGTCCAGGGAAGAAGGGCTTTGACAAACCCGTCCTTGGTTAGTACATCAGGAATCACACACAAACCGTGGGTCCGGGGTCGCCCCAGCCAGCAGGAGTGCTTCTTGCCCCGTGACATGTGAGCGTAGTTATTACAGCACTGCTTCCGGACAAACCGGAAAAAGATGGCATGGTCAGGTCGAGGCGAAAGGGATTTCTCCGAAAGAATCTTTTGTTGGCCTTTACCATGCATTTTATCCTAACCTTTATATTATATTATTAGATAAATATTAATAAATCAGTTTGCTTATTGCCATTTATCCTGGTCATAGTGATTTTTTGATCTCTTCCGTAAAGCTTCTCTCAGAGATGGTAGTTATGCTTTCCATCCAGATGGATCTTAGATGTCTTCCTCCTCCCGGCTTCTCTTCGGCCGGGCGTCAACCTGATACGCATCACAGGCCCGGGCCACCCCATACCTGCCCTTCCCCAGCCTGCGGCACTCCCCCCAGGCTTGGGTGGGGTTGAGGCTGAAGCGGGCCGGGAGGAAGTGGGCGCACTCAGAGCAGGTGGCAGCAGTCGGCGCGTGATTGAGGGATTTCAAGTCCCCTGCCTTCCTGGGCCGGGAATCCCTGGGCTGAGGCTCCGGCACCCGCCCTTCCCGCCGGTCCCGGCATTGCGGATTGTCGGCCAGAAGAGGGTCCCACCAATAGCCGCACCATTTGGGGAGGTCGGGGTAGTGGGTCCAGGGGTTCTCCAAGCACCAGGGGCATTCGCGGCAGGTCAGGATGCGCTCCGGGTGAGTCTCCTGCCTTCCGGCCAAGAATTCCATGACCGGCCTTTTATTGTCCTTGAGCAGTGCTATTAACGGCCGCACCAGAGCCGGGTTCGGGGGACTCTGACCCTCATGCCGCAACCGAATGTTTTCGCCTTCCAACTGGAACCGATAGACCATGGCCTCCAGCTTCTGCACCGCCGCAATGCCGGGGTTCATTAGATGATCACCTCCTTCAAGAGTTCCTGGTCGTCTTTTTGTGCATGAGGAAAAAGCCCCTCGGTATCCCCCGCAACAGTGCAACACTGTTCTGTTTCTGTAAGAATATCAATTTGTTCAACTGTTGCGCTCTCTGTTGCGTCTTTTGTCAAACGTGCAACAGTGCAACTCCGCTCCCAGGCATCCAGAACCTCATCAGGGGCCGGTAAACTTCCCTGGTCCGGTAATGGTTCCCCCAATTGGAGATCCCAGGGATGGCCTTTCTTGGTCTCCCTATTGATTAACCAACCGTGTCTAATGGCCGCGTTCACCCGGCGGGAGGCCGTGCCTCGGCTAATGCCAAGCCAAGTCGCCAAGGTGGTGGCCGTTACCTGCTCGCCCCTGTCCAGCATTTCGCCAATTGTTTTGACTGTTTCCCTCAGTTCCTTCGAGGCCCCGGTCAAGGTGGCTTCGTACATGGGCCCCACCAAGTAGAAAATTGAGACATAGTCCTCGATAGTATCGACCAGTCTTCCATTGGTGTCCCGTCGGCGGTGCGCTTGGCGAAGAACAGTCACAGACTTCACGAGGGACAGCAGCCGGGCGAAGTCCCGCATGATGCGGGGACCGGCGCCCCGCTGCGCTATGAGGGCAGCGAGAGTTTTGACGAAAGGGATGACGACGTCCCAAGGGGCCTGAGCTTGTAGAAACCCTTGAAAGGCGATAAGGGCCTCGTCCAGTGGGGCCGCCCCGTTCAATTCAACCTCCGTTTGGGCCTCCAGGGCGGCGGCGATTTTCTCCCTAGAGTCGTCAACCTCAAGGGAAAAAACTCGGGTATCCAACTGGTGACCAAGGCGCCGGGTGGATGTAGTGACCAGCACAGAGGGACCTTGCTTACGCACCTTTTTCACTACAAAAGTTCCGGTGCTTGGGTCCTTCACGGTCACGTCGTAATGGAGATAATGATCCTGAAGCAAGTTTCGAATGGCGGAGGCTGCCGGATTATCCTCCCCCGCCGGCAGGCTGTCCGCCTCGCCGAAAATGACCGCCCGGTGCTGAAGCTCAGCGTCATCGTAAATTAAGACCCGAGGCGAACCCGCCGGGATGGGGTGATAGGCTTCGTTGGGGAGAAGCCTGAGGACTACCATCAGGGTGTAAGATTTTCCGGCGCTAGCCTGACTCAAGAGCAGGAGGTGAACTGGCATGGCGCCAAGCCGCATGGCGAGCAAACGGGAGGTGAGGGCCAGATAGCAGATAAGCGCCGGGGCCGGATCGCCGCCGTAACCCTGGTTAACAATGGCTTGCCGCACGAGGGCCAAAGAGTCGTGAGCCTCAAGGATGGGGCGAGCCTTTTCCCGGAGTTCGGCCAGGCTCTTGTCTGCTTGGGCCTTGATGAGGCTGGCCGCCGGGATCGCCTGGGCCTTCAGCCGCTCCACCAAGGCCGGGATGTCCTCGCCGGCAAGATGGGCCTCGTTTAAATCTTTAATTCCTTCCGGCGGCTGAACCACCATCAGGCTGGGGATGTCTTTACCGATCTTGGTGGGGAGCGCTTGCCCGGCCTCATCGGGCTCAGCCCATAAAAAGACCTGCATCCCCTTGAAGTGCTTCGCCCACTCCGGCCGCCAGGTGGAGGCCCCCGGAAGCCCCAGACCCGGGAGGTCATTTGTCCAGGCCGTCCAGCAGTCGGTTTCCCCTTCAACCAGCAAAACCTAACCGGCTTCCTGAATCTCCCGGAGTCGCCAAAGGCCATAGGGTAAAACCTTATCTCCCTTGCGCCAGGTGAACTTTAGGGGTCCGCCAAGGGAGTGACGGAAGCGCACCGCCACCACCTCCCCCTCTTCATTAAAGTATGGGATGCGTATCACTGTTGCACCGCGTTGCACGACTTGTGCAACACCCCAAGCCGTCAGCCCCTTCGGTCCATCTATCTGAAATCCCTTAGCTTTCGCCAGTTCCTCCAGGGTCAAACCGGTGACTGTTGCGGTGTTGCGCCCCTTACCGAAAGACTTGATCACTTTTCTTTTCTTAAAATCGTTCCCGTTGGCGGAAGGCCAGATACCCTTCTCTTTCATGGCGTCAATCACTGTCTCCTGGGAACAACCGTTGAAGCAATGGACCAGGATTTTGTCTTTTTCAGTAATCGAAAGAAAAGGGGTTTTATCCCGCCGCGCCGGGTCATGGGCTGGGCAATGCACGTGTCCCGTGGGTTTGTGGCAGGCACATGAATGGTTAGCGCACCGCAAAGCCTGCCGTACGATCTCTTCCGTGCTCATTTGGCCTCTCCCCGCCGTGCCTCGGGGTCGATGCGGCCGGCTTCCAAAAATTTGTCCAGGTCTTCCTGGCGATACACAATTCGACGCCCCAGACGGCAGTACGCGGGGCCGCGGCCGAGATGCCGCCAGTTGCGTAATGTTGGGGCTTTTGAGTCCGAGGTATTTTGCTGCCTGGACATCATTAAATGCTTGGTTTATGGCAAATTCCTCTCTGGCCGTTTACTAACCTCACTCGATGACCCTCTACCGGGGTCTGGGCCACTGGTTTTCCTTGGTGGTATCAGAGAAATCTTTCTGCCAAGAGGAGGCCGAATTTGCATTTCTGCAAAAAAAACCAGCCACTAAAGGCTGGCTTCAAGGCAATAGATGACGCGTTACAAACCGGCCTTAAGACATTAGGTCAAACAATTCCTCTATGGTGAGCGCTTGCTCCCTCTTATTATAAATGCCACTGGCGGCTTCTATGTGATTCTTCCACAAATAGTTGTCTCGAAAGTCACTCAGCGTCATTTCACCGGGGTCTTTAAGCCCCAACCGTCTTCGACGACTATTAAATCTTTCCTTCAAAAGGTGCATTACCACGAAGATTACATCCATCTTACCTTTCCCGTGTGGGAAAACATTCTCTCTCCCGAGGTCTTCACCCAGCGCCTCCACCAGGAGTCTAAGATGCTGAGGCCTTTCATCTCTCGGTTTTTGGTTCCAGTAACTCAGCACCGTGTAGGCCGCGGCCGCGTAATTCCGGGCTTCCCACATAAACTGCTCGCGTAACCCGAGAGCATAAGGATTTTCCCGGTCTTCAGGTTCCGCATGGATGCCCCTTGGAGGTGGATGATCTTTTCTAACCAAGAATCTTTCATAGACCGGCTTGATAACTTTTTTGAACAGCAATTGTCCCAAGTATTCCGGATCCGTTTCCCCTAAATGATAAAGGGTGCGCCAGTCCTGGGGCAGTGCTCGAATATAAAGGGTGAGATCGGCTGGAAGGAAAGGGAGTTCGGACTTTGTCTGCTTGGCCCAGGGCAGGCGGATGGGTTCATCTTCGCCGTTAAAGGTAATCGCGGCGCCCTTTTTCCTTTGGCGTATCGTCAAGGTCTCGCCTCCTGGAGCGGTCATGGGGGGTTCCGGGGAAGACGACCAGGAAAACCGCCGTATCTGGTCGCGCTCCCGGTCCCGGAAACTTCAGTTCATGGAGTAGTCCGGTCCGCTATGCGTAAGCCGAACTGCGGGGCCGGATATTGGGAAGCTGTTGCACCTCCTCCAAAGTGAGCCGGTTCCAGTCATCCCCCAGCAGAACTTGCAGATACTGTTCCAAAAACCTGGCATATTCCATGGCACGCTGGAATTCATAGTCAGCATAGGACAGCAGACAATGAACACATTCCATTTCGTCCGCCACCCCATGGATACAGGTTTTCTCGTCCACAGGGTCTTCCTCCATTATTTCCCATTCCTCCAGGGTCACATACTCCCGCCGGGCAATCTGGGCCTTGTCTTTTGCAATGGCGGCCTCATCTTCCGGAGAGAAATATTCTTCCTCCATTTCCCGCTCATACAGCAGATCGGTTAATTTTTCCAACAGGTCGGCATGGGGGCCTCGGGCGATGGCCTTTACCTTTTTAACCAAAATGTCCAGGTTGCCGGGTGCCATGGGGCTATCCCTCCACGTTGGCGAGCTTGCGGTGATTCCCGTTGAGCACCTGGCCCAGCAAATCCCCGGCCAGGTCTGAGGCCCGGCGCAGGGCCTCATCTCTTAAGTGGGCGTAGCGCTGCGTCATGGCCGGACTCTTGTGGGTCAAAAGCTTCTGCAGGGTGTAGAGGTCCACCTGGCCGGAGGAAGCCAGCATGGAGGCGTAGGTGTGTCTCAGGCCATGCAGGGGCCGGAAGTCTTTGGGGAGCCCGGCCTCCCTTTTGATGCGGTTCACCTGCTTGATGATGTCCACCCGTTGGGCCCCATGGCGCCCCGGGAAGACATAAGGGCTCTCCGTCCGGGGATGGTTCTCCAACAACCTCCGGGCCTCGGAATTGAGGGGGATTTTCTGATCCCGGCCGCCTTTGGGGTCCCGGATATGAATAAAGTCCCGCTCGAAATCCACATCCTCCCATCTCAGTTTGAAGAGTTCGCTCCGACGCATACCGGTGAACAGGGCCAGCTTCATGAAATGGGCCACCTGAAAGTTGGAATCCTTCTCCATGGCCTCCAACAACCGGGCAAGTTGCTCCGGGGTGAGGTCTTCGGTCTTGAGGTTGTTCACCTTGGGCATCTCGATGGTGAAGGAGGGCGTCGGGCATAGGTGTTTCTAGGCGGCGAAGTTAATCAGGCGTCGCAGAAGCTCGAGGACATTTTTGACGGTCCCCGGTTTGCGGGTCTTTAAGAGCGTCAGGCGCAGCCGGTCCACGTCAAAGAGGGTGAGGGTGTGGGGCTCCCGGTCTCCCAGGGAGGGCTGAATATGCTTGTGGAAGCGATTTTCATCGGTCACCAGGCCCTTGAGACCGGGATGCCGGTGTTTGTATTCCTGCCAGAGCCGGCTGAAGGTCCAGCGAGTGGCCTCTCTCTGCTTGGCGGCTTCCTGCTGCTCCCGGACTTCTCGCCGGGTGGGGCTCTTCCCGGCCATGCGTTCCGCCCGGAGGACGGCAGCCCGGGCCGGGGTCATGTTATCCTGGTATTGCCGCCCGGCTTTTTCCTCGATCATCTTGCCATTCTTCCGATAACGCACATAATAAATCCGTTCCGGCTTCCCGGTAGCCGGGGAGGTTCCCTCGATATAAAAAACTCCGGGGTAATTGGTCTTGATTCGCTTGATGGCAGGCATGACTTTGTTCTCCTTGTAACGGTGCCCCGATGGGTTTTTCAGCGCTACCCGAAGGGATTCACTCTCCACACTATTCCCCACACCTAAGGCTAATATAAAGGCTAACATAGGGGTAAAAACCGGTAAGTCAAGAATTTTTATGCAGATTTGAAGCAGCTTTTATGGCGCTTTTTGAATGAGCAGGTAAAAACCGGGAACTTAATCCCATAGTGCTCATAACCCGAAGGTCGGTGGTTCAAATACACCCCCCGCTACCAAGGAAAATCAAGGGTCTGAGGAAATCCTCAGGCCCTTTTTCATTCCCTTAAAAATCAATTCCCCTCACTATTCCCCACAAGATTTTAGGAGGGAGCGGTAAAACGGTCCCATGAGACTCCCCTGGTCAAGGGTGCCCGGTGGCCCGAAATTGGCCTCCACCTCCCTGCTAATCTTGCTAAAACTGCTAATTTTTTCTTCGCCAGGTGGGCCCGAACGCATGGCCTTCACCAGAATGGTCCCCGGACACCTAGAAGGTCGATCCTTCCTGCCCTGGGACTCGCCCCTCGAGAAGTTCGGCATTTTTAGCAAAAACTTCATTCCCCCAACCGACGGCTCACTCCATCCCCCCACGGACTCCTCACCGTTACCGGTAGCTGTCCCCCTGCCTACTGCTCCACCCCTCATCCCTAATCCGTCGTCAGCCCCCCTTCCTGCCCCG
>Ga0197142_1001916_pt1 | contig 18733 bp, 21 predicted proteins | sample GBS60_MetaG_FD_148614 | JGI IMG/M metagenome (GOLD analysis project Ga0197142, IMG submission 148614) | Sediment microbial communities from Great Boiling Springs, Gerlach, Nevada, United States - GBS 60_MetaG | ecosystem: Environmental > Aquatic > Thermal springs > Hot (42-90C) > Sediment...
GTGTTAAATTCACCCCCACTCGGTAAAAATAGCGTGTTCTGTATCTATCTTCTAGGTTCATATCATATTAAATCAACAATTTCTAAATTTTCTTATATGCTCCATTTTTAGACAAAGAAAAAAATTTAAAATTGTATTGACGTTATTTTGAGTTTTTTTATTTTCCAAAATAATGTCTAAACATAAAAAAATATTGATTTTGTGTACAGGGAATTCCTGCCGTAGTCAAATGGCCGAAGGTATCCTAAAATCTTTTGATTCTACACTTGAAGTTTATTCAGCAGGAACAGATATTGCCAAAGAAGTTCATCCGAAAGCCATCAAGGTTATGCAAGAAATTGGAATTGATATTTCGAAAAATTACCCCAAAAAAGTAGATATGTTTTTAAATCAATCTTTTGATTATGTAATTACTGTTTGTGATTCTGCAAGAGATACCTGTCCTAACTTTATTGGTGATGTAAAACATAAAATCCATATCGGTTTTGATGATCCTGCCAAAGCACAAGGAACAGACGAAGAAGTTTTAAAAGTATTTAGAAAAGTTCGCGACGAAATATATTCATCCTTTAAAGAGCTTTACGAAAAGAATTTATAATCATATGAAAATTAAAATAATTTATTTATCAATTATATTTACTATTTTTTGTATTCCTCCAAAAAAATACGATCCAAAACTATTCAATCATTTAGTTATTGATGCAGGTTCCTCTGGTACAAGATTTTGTTTATATTCCGTTAAGAAAAACCATCAATGTCTAATACAACATCTAAATGATCCTTGTTATTCAGTTCCTGCAAATAATGGTCTTTCTTATTTAACAGAACAAGAAATATATGACGTTCTAAATCAAGGTTTCGAAATTCTAAGAAAAAAAACACAACAAATTGATTTTATTTCTCTTTTAGGTACAGGAGGTTTTCGTAAACTTTCGCAACAAGAACAACAACAAAAATTCCATATCTTAAATCGATATTTTAATCAAAGTAGTTTTAATGCCTATCAAATAAAATTTATTTCGGGAGAAGAAGAGGCATATTATGCTTGGAAAAGTATTGCTATTTTATATCAATCTAATGAACATATTACATTAGAAACGGGTGGAGCTACTATTCAATTCGCAGTAGGAAACAAAGAATTTTTTGATTATATTAGTCTTCCTATAGGTTTGAATCAATCCTACGAAACTTTAATTTCTTACAAAGAATTTGAACCTTGCAAACAGGGAAATAGGTTATCACAAGAAAAATATGATTATTGCAAAAATTTTGTTCAAACCCATCTTTATCAAAACAAAGAACTCAACAAATTTTTAGAATTGTATAAAGAATATAGCAATAAATACAAAACATATACATTAGGCAGACCATGGAATTCTATTTTTAATCTTGTTAATAAAAATCCTATTAATATAGAAGATTTAAAAACTTCGGGAATATTTTATTGTAATTTATCTGAACAAGAATTGATTCAAAAAATTCCTTCTAATTTCGCGAAACGAATCTGCTATTTATTTTTTTATCATCAAGCTCAAATGGAAGCGTTAAAAATACAAAAAATATATCGCGGCACCGATAGTTGGACCATCGGAGCCTCCATAGACGAAAAAACTTTCCCTTATTGTAATTCGTTTAATTGAATTATTCTCCTTGTCCTAAACTAAAAGCTCGTTTACCATCAATCAAATATAAATTTTCGGTTTTGATAACATCATAACCAGCTTCGTACAATAAAGATAAAAGTTTTAAAATTTCTTCTTTGTGAATTGGCAAATAAATAGGCTCTCCTTCTATAATCGAAGAATCTTTATTAACAAAACGACATCGCCAGTGATCTGTACAAAATGTATCACTTAATCCTTCGGGGAAAACTTTTACACCACGGTTTGTAATCATTTTTAATTTTAAATTCGACTGATTTCTTACAAGCGCTGTTAAGTTTTCGCCTAATTCTACAGCCTTTCCTTTGTAATCTAAAAATATGTCTACCCCAACCAATTCTTTTTTTAAATTTAATCTTTTTGCTGTAATTTTGGGAATTGGATTGCTATTTTTATAATTTATAGGTTTTAATTTTTCTGGCCTTTCTTTATTTTTAATTCTTGCTATAACTTCTTTCGTAAAATCTGTTGTAGAAACCTTTTTTTTGCTTACCTCTTCGCGATAGATATCTGCAGTATGGATACCATCTTCGATAGTTTTTAACCATGCATTTTGTATAACTTCTGCATAAGATCCTAATCCTAAGTGAACCAACATCATACACGCGGCATTTAATAAACCTGATGGATTCGCAATATTCTTCCCCGCTATATCGGGTGCAGAACCATGAATTGCTTCGAACATTGCTATATTATCGCCAATATTTGCTGAACCCGCAAGTCCAACAGAACCAGCAATTTGCGCAACAATATCAGAAATAATATCACCATATAAATTTAAAGTTACAACGACATCATAATTTTCTGGTCGATCTGCTAAATGAGCAGAACCAATATCAATGATTTGGGAATTGCTTTCGATATCGGGATATTCTTTCGAGATTTCATTAAACATGTTATGAAATAAACCATCTGTTAACTTCATTATATTATCTTTTACCATACACGTTACTTTTTTTCTGTTATATGCTCTTGCATATTCAAATGCATAACGGATAATTTTTTCTGTTCCTGGATAAGAGATAAGTTTTAGACATTGGACTACTTCTGAGGTTTGTTGATGTTCAATTCCAGCATATAGATCCTCTTCGTTTTCTCTTACAATGACAATATCAAGATTGGGATGTCGAGTAAAAACAAAGGGATGATAAGATATGCTTGGTCGAACATTTGCAAATAATCCTAATGTTTTTCGGATAGTAACGTTCAAACTTTTATATCCTGAGCCTCGTGGGGTTGTAATAGGAGATTTAAGAAAGACTTTGTTTTTTCTTAAAATTTCCCAAGATTGTGGCTTTATTCCTGCTGTATAACCTTCTAAATAAATCTTTTCTCCGATATCAATAAATTCGTAGTCTAATGGAACTTCGGCAGCCTCGAAAATATCCAAAACCGACTTCATGATTTCTGGTCCTATACCATCGCCCATTGCAACTGTAATTGTTTGATGCTTCATTTATTTCTCCTTTTGGGAAAATTAAATATATTTTTTTATTTTGTCAATAATATAATATTTTTATAAATATATTTTATTAATAAATTCTATTCATTTAGTTTTATTTTTGACAAAAAAAGAAAAATATAAATTTTGCATTTATGGAATTTAAAAGTCCTATGCCATGCGTTGATATATTAATCGAAATTGATGATTCTATCGTCATTATAGAAAGAAATTATGAACCTTATGGATATGCTTTGCCTGGTGGCTTTGTAGATCCTTGGGAAAAAATTGAACATGCAGCAATTCGAGAAGCCAAAGAAGAGACTTCGTTAGATGTAGAACTTTACGATTATTTGTATACGTATTCTGATCCTAATAGAGACAAAAGACTACATACGATTAGTTCTGTTTTTATTGCAAAAGCAAAAGGTGAACCCAAAGGATCAGATGATGCAAAAAAAGCTTTTTTGGTGCCAATAAAAGATTTGCTAAAATACGATTACGCTTTTGATCATAAAAGAATTATTCAAGATTATATTCGTTATAAAAAAAAGGGAATTCGTCCCAATCCAAAAGAATTTTTATAAAAAGAAGTTGATGGTATCTATTAATTGCAATAGTTCCTCCAAAACACCAAGATTAAATTTTATATTTCCGTGATCTAATAACGACGTTGTTGTTAATTTACAAGGAATTTGATTTTTTTTACACTCTTCGAAAAGCAACACTGATTCCGAAGGAGGAATTACTTGATCGTTTTTTCCGTGTATTAGAGAAATTCTTGCCTTTAAAAATCTTATTCGCGCAAAAACATCAAATTCTCGGAATAATTGTTCCATAAAAGGATTTCCGAAAATTTGCTCTAAGATTTGTTTTCTAAGATCTAAATCTTCTATAAGATTAGAGAATATTTCTTGGATATGAGGATATTTGCGAAAATGTTCATTTAGCAAGGGAGGTTGTCTATGTAAACCATCATCTACTGCTGCTATATCGAATGCTTCTATCAGTTCTTGAATGTTGTATTGAGGGACAAATTTCAAAAAATTCTTTAAAAGAATAAAATATCCATAAGGATCTACATCCTTTCTTAAAAACAAAAATTCAAACATACTTTTAAAATGAGCAAATGTTCCTACAATCATCAAAGAATCTACATAGTTACGAACATCGTCAAGAGAAGAAGCTATGATGGATAAAACACCCGAATACGATACCGAAACAATCCCTATTTTTTGATTATTTTTTTGGTAGATTGCTTTGATATCATCAGAAATATTTTTTATACTATTAGGTGTTATCTCGAGATTTTGGATTTCAGGATAATGAGGCATGTATACCAAATATCCCAATTGTCGAAATATCTCGCATTGTTTTAACAATCGAATATCATCAATTCCTCTAACAGTCATCCCTTGTACAATCAAAATAATTTTAGGTTTGGAGTTTCTTGGTCTAAAAACATAACACCTTCTAGAATTAAGAAAAGTTGTTTCGTAAGGTCCAATCGGAAATTTTTCTATAGATTGTATGCTTTTATAAAGAAATTGGATTGCAGAAATCATTTAGAACAATTTTTTTTTAGTAGTTTAATTTATGCAAATAATTATTTATTGACTCCAATAAATATTATTTAAAAACTATATAAGCCATGAACAATTATTTAGAAAGAATCTATAAATTGATTGAACTATTATCTTTATCGAAAAAACCTCTTACGAAAGAAGAAATTTTTCATCGATTAAAAGAGTATTATACACAAGAAAACGAAGATAGCAAAAACCGACAATTCGAAAGAGATAAAAAAATTATCCAAGAATTGGGATTTAGCATAATCAAAACTTATGTTCCTTCTTATAATGATAATGACGAACATGATAAACCAGCTTATATCATTTCTGACGTATTATACAAAGAAAATCTATTGCCTAAATTAAAAGAAAGCGAAAAAGAAAAATTATCCAAGATCCTTTTGGATTATTATGAATCTACTAAAGATAAAGCCATCAAAAAACGCATTTTTATCTTATATTTTAAAATATTTATAAATGATGATAAATATCTGAATCAATTCTTCGAAAAAAAAGAACGAACTCCCTTGAATATCTTTAACGAATTCGACAGAGATAAAAAGATTAACAATCAAAATAATCTAAAAAAAATCATAGAAATATTTCATCAACCATCTGCCATCGAAATTGAATATACCAAAAAAAGTGGAGAACAAGTCAAAAGAAATGTTTATCCTTTAATGATCTATAACAATAAAGCGATTGATTATCTATTAGCTTATGACTATGACCAACAAGAAGAAGGTTCAAAAATCAAAAACTTTATTTTGAGCAATATTCAAAAGATCAAGAAATTAGATCCAAATAAATTTAAACCAGTAAAAATCAATCCCGACATTGTTACTGTAGAAGATACAAAAAAAATGATTCAGGTTCCGCTAAAATACATTTATATGAATTTACCGCATCCTTTTTTTATTAAAAAAACACAAAAAGCACCTTTAGAAATCCAACTTACGATTAAAAAACAGTATTTGACCAAATTAAAGGATTACTTAAAAGCACCAAAACTTCCCTTCAAAATGGATTTTTATTCCAATGTTTTAAAAATTGTTGGAGAAACAGAGGAATTCAACACCATTTCTTTAAAATTATACAACTTAGATGCTTTGTTTCGCTTTCTTTCTCTATATCCTGATATGTTAAAAAAAATGGATAATAGATCTGCCTTAGAAGAATATAAAAAATTTCTAAAAGAAGTTTACGAATTTTATAAAAATTAATTTAGAGGGAAAAATATGAACATAAATTTAGAAAAGGCTATTACATCGTTTCCTGTATTGATTCATCGTATCCAAAAAAAGAACCAAATCTCTTTAAGCGAAGTTAAAGAAATCTTTGATCTTAAAACAGAAACAGAAGCAGCAATAATCTTACAGTCTGCCTTAAAAATCGTTTATTATAATGATTATCAGATCTATCCTTCGATGATCAAAGGTAAAAAACAAAAAACCATCATGGTGGATTTACCTAAAAAGAAGAAGCCTTTTGTTCAGCTACCATTAAACCAACAAGATTTGCTCTTACTCGATAAAATTTTTTCTAAAGAACCAGAACTTTTAAAAGATATTATAAAAAAGTTTGATTTTCATGTAGAAAGTTCACAAGAATTATTGAACCAACACAAAGAATTTCTTACAAAAGTCATCGAACACAATATAAAAGCAATCAAAGACTCTAATTCCAAGAAAAAAGAAGTATATTTTTATTATAAAAAACCATTACAAAAGATTGAATTAAAAAAAGTCATACCTATTGCAATTAGAGAAGTAATCAAAAATTTTAATTACATGTTAGGGTATGATATTTATAATTTAGAATATTTAAAGATTTATCGATTAGATAGGATAATTTCTATCCATAAAACCATCGAAACCAATATAGATCTAAAATACGACGATAAATTGATCCAAGATACTTTTGATCGCCTTACAAAAATCGATCAGAATACTATTACGATTAAGTTTGCATATGATCCTCAAATCGAAATGAATTTCGAAAATATTTTTGATTTTGTAAAGATTTCCGAAGAATCTTTTTCAATCAAAGGCGAAAATTGGCATGTAGGTAAAATCATCACCTACTTCCCAGAATCCTTCTTAGAAGCTCTTATCCCCTTTGCCAAGTTTATCTATATTATCGAACCCAAAGAGTTGAACCAAAAAATAGCCAATTATTATAAAGAATTATTAAAGAATTTGTAAAATTTATTAAGTTTATTGTTTAAATAAACGACATTTTAAGTGTGGAAAATTTAGGTTCTGTTTTTACTCAATTACAAATCAATCAAAAATGGAAGGATCTAACTCCCAATCACCTAAAAGAAATAAAGTTATTCTACGAATATTTAGCTTTGCAAAAAAAGTCTAATCATACTATTCGAAGTTATTTGTCTGATTTAGTAGAATTCTTTTTCTTTTTACAGCAAGAAGATATCGATTATCGAAAAGCCAACGTTCAAGACATTCGAAATTATTTTTTAAAAATTTCTGGCATAAACCTAGAAAAAAATCAATCGAACAAAAAAGTAAAATCAACTACACAAAAAAGAAAAATTTCATCTATAAGAAATTTTTATAAATATTTACAAAAATTCAATGTAATCGAAAACAATCCAGTTCAAATCAAGTTTCCAAAAACACCAAAAAAATTACCAGAAGCTTTTCGATACTACGAAGTTCAAAAACTCTTAGAATTTTTCGAAAAATCCTTAATAAAAGAAGAAGATTTGAAAAAAAAAGCACTACTATATCGCGATCAATGTATCGTAGAAATGCTTTATTCCTCTGGCATGCGTATCACAGAATTATTAAACTTAAAAACACAAGATATTTTTTACAATGGAGATACCAACACTATAAAAGAAGAATTAAAAGTTTTAGGCAAAAGAAACAAAGAGCGATATGTATATTTAGGGAAATATGCAATCGCCTCTCTAAAAAATTATTTATCTTATAGAAATTACTTAAATCCAACTACAGATTTTTTGTTCATAAATAAAAATGGAAAAAGGTTAACCGATAGAGGTGTAAGAGATCGATTTAAGATTTATCAGTATCTTGCAGATATTTCTAGAACATACCCACATAAGTTTAGACATACTTTTGCCACAGATCTATTGAACGAAGGCTTAGATATAAGAACCCTTCAAGAAATGTTGGGTCATAGCAACCTAAGTACTACTCAAATTTATACTCATGTAAGTAAAGCAAAGTTAAAAGAATTGTACCGCCGACATCATCCTTATGCAAAATAACCTATGAAAAAAGTTGAAAATTTCATTTAAAAAGAAAAAATGGCAATATGGCAAAAGAAAAAGAAAAAAAGAAAAAGATCAATAAGATGACCTTAGAAGAAATAGAAGAAGCTTTAAAAAAAGTCGAAGAACACATGAAGAATTTTAATAGTAAATACGCGCAACATTTGCTTAAAAGAAAACAAGAAATAATCCAATCCAAATCCTAATGCTCAATAGAATCATCTCTTTATAGGACGTAAGGTTGTTATTTTCAACTTTACGTTATGCCTAATTTATCAATAATTAAAAAATAATACTATATAATTCAATTCCCTTTTTAAACTTGACTAAAATTGTTATTTTTTTATAGCTATCTATAAAAATCTGGGGAATTCTTATTTTTTGGGAAAATAATATGAAAAATTATATCAAATATTGAAGTTCCATTACAGCAATCCAATTATGTTATACGTCAAGACAGAAAAGATATAATTCTTGGAGAAGTATTTGTAGAAATTCAAGAGAATCTATATCCGTTAGATAATTTATCTCTAAGCAGAGTATTTATACTAAACTTTTAACAAAAATTATTTAAACGTATCATTAATTGCTTTGTCTAATAATATAAATTTTTTATAAAACATTCATATAAAATAACAGGAAAAACTATCAACCTACATAAATTTTTATATTTTCATAAACTTATTAGTAATATCTTCTTCTTGATTTTCTACCGTGCTTTCCTTTTAGTCATTCTCATCGATTCGTAAGCTAAATACCCCCTAGAATCATCACTAATACAAATTCATCAGATAATTTTTTCTTTGTTATTTCTTTTTATTATAACAATTTCTCTGTGATGAAATATTAAACAATGTTAAAACGAAAATGATAAAATTTTAATAAAAACATAATTTTTTTTTCTTGAAATTGTTTAAATCTAAAATATTGTGATTTTATCAAATTTTGGAGGAAAAATATGGAAGAAGCAAAAAATTTATCTCAAGGAGAATCAACAGTATCTAAGCAAAAATACGAAGAATTAAAACAAAAATACGAAGAATTAAAGGCAAAAGCCGGCGAAGAATGGACACATATTAAAGAAAAAATGCAAGTTTATGGAGAAGGAGCAGAAGAATTTTTTGATTCAATGGCTCGATATATAAAAGAAAATCCCCAAAGAGCAAGTATTATTGCAGGTATATTAGGATTAAGCGTAGGGTTTATTTTAGGTATATTGATTCGCGGTGGTAAAGATAGATAATGAAGGATAAAAGCTTTCGCGAAATATACGAAGAATCTAAAAAAAAATACCAAAAGAATCGAGAACAATACTTACCGATTATACAAAATTTGGTGGATAATCTTATTATTGTTTTTTTGGATCCATCCATCTATTACCAAAATTTTAAAAAAGTAATTTCTTTACAATTAAGATATAGATTAAGATATTTTCTACTTGGCATTTTATTTTTTTTTATTTCTTTCTATTTTATTTTTTTCTTTCTTGGTTTTTTATTTTTAAGTTTATATCAATTATTAAACGAAAAGATTCAAAACCATGCAATCGTTGCTTTACTTGTAGCATGGATTACTTTTATATTTTTTTTTATAATGATTTATTTGAGCTTTCATTATTTTAGTAAAATAGGTCAAAAAATTCCTATCAAATCTAAAAATAATTGACTATTTCATCAAAAAATTTTTATATATTCTTTAAACAGATAAATAAAAAGGTAAAGGGTATGCATAAAACAATCTTGATCTTTTGGGTTTATATATTTTACTCCATTAGTCTTTGGAGTTGGGGAAGTCACTATTTAATTACACTACGATCGTTAGATCATCCAAGTTTTGCTTTTTTGGATAAGGAAGTACCAACAGAAGAAATCGAAGCATTTATTAAAAAAGAAAAAGATGGATTGTATAAACTCTTTAAAGAATATTACGAATGGCATTATAAATTTAATCCGAAAAGGATGAACCCAGATTATCTAAAAAATCCATTCGATAAAGAAAAAGCCGATTTGTCTTCTTTTCTTCGTGCAGCGCGTTTAAATCCAAAAGCAAAATTTCTCTTGGTCAATCGTGTTCTTCCAGGACAAAAACCTAAATACAATCTTGTGCCCGTTAAAGATGTTTATCCCTTTTATACAGAACAAAGTTTTTTTTATCAATTCGAGGATGTAAAAAATAAAAAGGTTTCGCTTCGATCTATTTTGGTCACCTTCGCAGATGAGCCTGATTGGGTTATGGATCATCATCTATGGGAAATCAAAGAATACGGATATGGAATCCAGCCGTATGGAGAACCAGAAGGCGAAAGTAGTAAAGCCCCCTTCCATATGCTTTTTATGCATGAACCATGGATTGTTCACAAAGCAGCATCGCATCTTTTAGAAGGTATGACAATAGAACGAATTGTATTATTCACAAAATTAGCGAAATTCGCAAAAGATACTGGACATGATTATTGGGCACATCGATTTTTGGCATGGGCAATACATTATTATCAAGATTTAGCACAACCATATCATGCGAAAGCGGTTCCAGAAGCAGATTTTTGGTATTACACACGATATATTTTGAGTTGGGATAAAAAAGCTTTTCAAGATCGAGCAACACAACTCTTAAAAAATAAACATTTTATCTACGAAGATTTTGTTTCTGTTTATTTAGAAAAATCTCTTACAGAACCAGATAACATTACAAATAGTTTAATAGAAGCATTAAAAAAAGAACCCATTATTTTCGAAAGTTATAAAAAATTTATAAAAAATTCTGATTATTATCAAGTTGTATATGATCTAACAAAATATGCAACTGATCATGCATATGAACTTGATAAAAACATTCAAAAAATCTTTGGAGAAAAATATACAGATGACCCAAACTACGATATAGAACGTGATCCGAATTACAAAATTGTGAATGTAGTAAAAGAATTAGACGAAAAAAAGAAGAATTTGCTTCTAAAAGAAACAGAAAGAGATTTTCAGAATACTGCCCAGATTACGCGATTTGCTGTTTTAGACTTACATAAAATAGAATTATGATCGAAATAGAAAGGTATTGTCAAATCTTAGGAGTAAAACCAGGAGATTCTGCCGAAGTTGTTAAAGCTGCATTTCGAGAAAAAATCAAAGAATGCCACCCAGATTTGGGTGGTGATATTGAAAAAACAAAATTACTGATAGAAGCATACGAAAAATTAAAAAATGGTGTACCTGTTAATACATTCCAACAAAAGAAATATCAACAAACTAGTTATACAAATAAAGAAGTCTTTCGCGACTTTTTAAATAGAATTTTTGCCCATGATCCTCATATTCTTAAAATTATTAACGAAGTTTTGAATCAATATGGTATAGAAGATATAGAAATTCCTATAAAAACTAAGCGTTATTATAAGCAAAATAACGAGATCCATAGTGATATAGGTTGGAATGAATTCGAAAGGGCTGAACAAGCTTTTCATAATGCTATGCAGAAATTCAATTCTCAAAAAAATCGAACAATTAAATATCGTTCTTTAGACTTGATTAAAAATTTATCTCAGGTTCAAATTTTATATCGAAGTGTGATGGTTCGACATCCCTCTTTTACTTTTAAGTGCAAACAACGATTAGAACAGATTCAAGAATTAATGGAACACGCGAAAATGACTTTATAATCAAATAATGAACGATTTAAGTCTTTACTATCTTGATTTAGCATTAAAAGAAGCCAAAAAAGCCCTTCTTAAAGACGAAGTTCCCGTAGGTGCAATAATTGTAAAAGATGATGAAATCATTGCAAAAGGTCATAATTTAAGAATTTCGAAAAATAACGCTATTTATCATGCAGAGATGGTAGCGATAGAGAAAGCATGCAAAAAATTAAAAACATGGAGGCTAAATAATTGTAGTTTATACGTAACACTTGAACCTTGTTTGATGTGTGCAGGAGCTATCATTCAATCGCGCATAAAAAATGTTATCTTTGGTGCAAAAGACGATAAAGGGGGAGCAATTATAAGTAAATATCATATTTTTGATGATAAAAAACTCAATCACCATCCAAACTATCTTTTTATAGAAAATACTGATTGTAGTAAAATTTTAAAAGATTTTTTTATAAAAAAAAGAAACAAAAATCATTTATAGATATCCTTTGATTTTATATGCAATTATACCAATAAATTCTTTTATTGCAATTGTACTTTTATGTAAACCAAAATCACTAGGAAAAAAATCCTCTATGCCTGCAATTTCTCTTAAACTTCGATAATCTACGGGATAAGGAATAATCGTAATATTTTCTTTGGGATAATGATCTTTTAAAACCTTTTGAAAAATATGATAAGATCGAAACATATGAAAGGCTGATGTAACCAAATAAACCTTTCTAAAAGAATGTTCTTCGCATATTTTAAGAGATTCTATAGCATTTTCGTAGGTGTTTCTGGATTTATCGTCGATTAAAATAGAATTTTCTGGTACAGTATACAACAAATAGTTTTTTAATGTAACACTTTCTGGCATAATATTTTGACGAATATAGCCAGTTGCTCCACTAATAAGAACATATTTTGTTTTTTTTAATTGATATAATTTTTCTGCTATAAGAATTCGATCTACACCATCGGTAAATTCAGGAAGACTACTTACCATTCTTAAAGGATTACTTAAACCACCTAAAACAATCACTGCATCTACATCTTCTACTTTTTTTAATTCTATTTTAGGAAAGCGATCTTCTAAGATTTGAATTAATCGAGAAGCTATAAACTCTGTTGAAATCAAATAAAATAATAAAGTAATTATTATAAAATTTTTGTTTTTTTTAATTATAAAATAAATTAATATAGTAAGAATAAATAATGGTAAGGGAAAAAAGATAAGACTGAATATCTTAGACAAATAAAAAAACATAAACCAAAAAATAATTGCTCTTTTGTACAAGCAAATATTTTATGATGATGAAATTTTTTATACAGCTTTTTATTTTTTTTATATTGACCTTTTATTCAATTTATGCGGAAACCACTGATAGCGAAATACAATTTTTAATGGGACAATTGGATTTTACTAAGCATCCCGATTTTATTAACTTAAAACAATTGGGTATTCCTGTTAAAAAAAACGATCTATATTTAAAAAAAGAGGTTGCAGAACAACTTTTAAAATTATACCAACAACTAAAAAAAGACCTCCCTAATACAGAATTTTGGATTACTAGTGCAACAAGAAATTATTGGCATCAAAAACAAATTTGGGAAAAAAAATGGAATCAATACCAAAAGTTATACCCTAATGAGCAGGAAAAAATTGTACAAAAGATATTAGAATATTCTTCTATGCCAGCTACATCGCGTCATCATTGGGGAACAGATTTTGATATAAATGTTTTAGAAAATTCTTATTACGAACGAGGCAAAGGAAAAATCCTTTATGAATGGTTAAAGATAAACGCGAAACAATATGGCTTTTGTATGCCTTACAACGAAAATCGAAATAATGGATATCTTTTAGAAAAATGGCATTGGAGTTATTATAAATTAGCAAATAAATATCAAAAAAAATGGAATGAATTTTTTAACAAAAATCAATTTGATTCTAAGATAGATTTTAAAGGAAATGAATTTTTTAAAAAATACGCTCCTGTTTATGTAAATTCTATTAATCCAGATTGTTTAGAATAAATTAGTTGCCATATTAGTTGATTCTATTTTTCTATTTTTTAGAATGGACTTATCATTATTATCCTTGTACGAAAGGAATCATCATGCACAAAATTCTTTAAATATATATCAACAAATACAAAAAGAATTAAATTTAACCCAGATCCAAGAAGGACTTTTTTTTCGAAGAAAAACCTTTAAAATTGATAAAGAAAAAATTGCTTCGCTTTTTCCTTTTAGTGGCATTTTGGACATTTTAGGAAAATTGATCGACATAGAACCCAATGAAGTTTTGTTTATAGATATCGAAGCAATTGGTTTAACTTTTAATACATCGAATTTTCCTTTTTTAATAGGATTAGGTTATTATAGTGAACAATGTTTTACATTAGATCAATATTTACTTTTGGATATAAGTTTAGAGCCATTGCATTTAGAATACTTAGAAAAATATATAAAAAAATATAAATATATTGCTTCTTTTAATGGAAAAAAATTCGATATTCCTTTGTTAAAATCGCGTTTTTATTTTTATGGAAAAAGACTCGAAGAACACTTTCATCATTTTGATATATATGTTATTTGGAAAAGACTCCTGCCCAATAAATTTTCTGGGGGATATAGCCAAAAAAATTTAGAAAATAAAATTTTAAATTTTTTTAGAGAGGATGATATCGATGGTTCGCGTGTTCCTGAAATCTTTTTTGATTGGCAAAAATACCAAAAATATGATGAATTTTTAAAAATTATCCATCACAACGAATGGGATGTCTTTAATTTATTTTTGCTTTTTATCGAAGCATTAGATTTTATCAAAAACAAAAAAGATACCTTGAATACGAAAATCCAAATAGGAAAAATTTTTTACAGAAATCAATACTATAAAGAAACGATAAAATTATTAGAAAATTATCTACCTTCTAACGAAGAAGAAATGATTCAAAAATATACGATATTATATAAGTCTTATTACAAGATCCGAGATTATCATAAATCGGTAGCATCGTTAAAAAAACTCATCCAAATCAAAAAAGATCCCAAAGAAATTTTATTATTAATCCGTATTCTACAAAATAAAATAAAAAATATTAAAGAAGCAATTGAATACATTGATATTTTGATGGACTACGTAAAAAATTTTTCTTTTGATACAAAAAATCCTTATTTACATATAGAATCCTTAAAAAAACGAAAAGAAAAACTATTTGCATTGTATGAATTTAAATCAGGTCATTAATTTTTTTTTGAATGATCCTTATTTTTCTCAGCAAATTAAGCATTGTATTAGAATACCAGAAAAATTAGCCGAATATAAAGATTTTCCGTCGGAGTTTGATCCTAGACTTGTAGAGGCACTAAAACAAAGAAACATCAAAAAGCTTTATCTTCATCAATATCAAGCTTATGAACTGGTAAAAAACAAAAAAAATGTTCTACTTACAACATCTACCGCATCGGGAAAAACCTTAGCATTTATTCTTCCAATCATACAACATAAAATTCAGAACCCAGAATCGCGAACATTATTATTATACCCAACAAAAGCATTATCGCGCGATCAAGAAAATTGGATCCAAACCTTATGCAATGATTTAGGTTTAAAGATTGGTGTTTTTACTTATGATGGCGACACTTCTACTTCGATCAGAAAAAAGATTCGCGAATCGGGGGATTTTATCATAACAAATCCAGATATGCTACATGCAAGTATAATTCCTCAACATACGAGTTGGATTCAGTTATTTGAACATTTAGATTTTATTGTTATCGACGAAGTACATACCTACAAAGGCATTTTTGGTAGTCATTTCGCAAATGTTTTAAGAAGATTGTATAGAATTGCTAATTTTTATCATAAAGATCCTTTAATTATTTCTGCTTCTGCAACGATTGGTAATCCCAAAGAATTTATCGAAAAATTAACTGAAAAATCCTTTGAAGTTATTTCGAACGATGCTTCGGGGCATGGAGAAAAAGTTTATTTTTTTTATAATCCTCCTAAAGTAGTAGAAAATCCTTATCAACAAAATTATTTACGTATTCCCGAAGAATCAAACATAAAAAATTATTATCGAATATCTGCATTAAAAGAAGCTATAAGAATTGCAGAAATTCTCATCAAGAATCAAATCTCTACAATCATATTTTGTAGAAGTAGAAAACAAGTTGAGCTTTTAACAAACTATTTAAAAGAACAATGTCCTGAACAAAAAAATCAAATCCAAGCATATCGGAGTGGATATTTGCCCGAAGAGCGAAGAAGAATCGAAAAAGATTTAAGAAGTAAAAATATCATCGCTGTTGTCAGTACTAATGCTTTAGAATTAGGGATTGATATAGGCAGTTTAGAAGTTTCTCTTTCTGTTGGCTATCCTGGAACCATTCATTCTTTTTTTCAACAAGCAGGTAGAGCTGGAAGAAAAACCGATATCTCTCTTTCTATTTTGATTGCAAATCAAAATAGCATTGATCAATATATCATAAAACATCCAGAATATATAACCAAAAATAATCCCGAAAACGTTCGCATTAATCCCAACAATTTATGGATTGTATCGGAGCATCTAAAATGTTCTATTGCCGAAAAACCATTCTTAGAAACCGAAAATTTTGGTAGTTATCCGTATATTAAAGAACTTCTCGAGTATTTTGTTAAAAATAAAATTGTTATTAAAAGAGAATATCAATATTATTGGTGTGGAGAACCTTTTCCTTCGAATTCTTTTAGCCTTCGAAGTGGTCCGAAACAAAATTTTGTCATAATCGATATAACAGATCCAACACAAGAAAAGGTAATAGGCGAAATCGATTTTTTTTCAGCACCTTTGTTTATCCACCCACAAGCGATATATTTACATCAAACCGAAACCTATTTCGTAGAAGAACTTTTATGGGATGATAGAATTGCTAAAGTTAAACAAATTGACACAGATTACTATACCGAAGCCGAAGAAAAAATTCAGATAAAACCTTTGTATAACGAAAAAGTATTCGAAAAAGAATTCATCGAAATCTATAAAGGTGAAATTTCCATTTTTTCTACCCCTACAATATTTAAAAAGATCAAATTCTATACACATGAAAATATTGGTTGGGGCGAAATTCAACTTCCCGAATTAGAAATGCATACCCAAAGTTTTTGGATTCTTTTTGATCCATCGTTTTTTTTTGATAAACACAAAGGTATTTTACTTGCTTCGATGGCTCATAGTCTATCTTTGATTTCTACGATTATTGCTATGTGCGAAAAGAATGATATTCGATTTATCCCGGAAGTCAAAGATCCTTACTACGAAAAACCTTGCATTTATGTTTACGATAACTTTCCTGGTGGATTAGAGATCAGCTATTTTATTTATAATAACTTCGAAACGATTTTGGAAGAAACTATAAGAAATATCAATATTTGTGATTGCGAAAAAGGATGTCCCGCTTGTATAGGATTAGCCTATCAACAAGAGGACACTTCGATAAATTTTAAAGATTTAACCAAAGAATATTTAACAAAACTACTTTCGCTTTTTAAAAACATTTAACCAATAATCCATTTCTTTTTTAGAGATGGTTTCTGGTTTTTCTTGAATTTCTTTTACTTCTGACGTTATTTCTTTAAACCATAAATAAAAATCTTCAGAAGATTGATATTCATACTTATATTTTTTTGTAAAATTTTGAATCTTTTTATCAGAACTAATAACGCGAATTCCAGAGATATTATTCAACCTTTTATTTTTGATAAACTCTTCAATAAGATTATCCGCAGAAGTTTCATGACTATAATAACAATGAATACCTTGTATTACCTCTTGATAGGTATCATCTCCGCGAAATTTCTTACCGTCGAAAAAAATGTAAATCTTATGCTGTTTTTTTAATCGATTCGATAGATAACTTAGGTATTCAACAAGCCCCATCATCGCTTTGTCTAATTCGTTATTTAACATAAAATTTTCTAATTCGTGGAATTTATAAATTAAATTAAAACCATCAACTACTAATATCATCTTTGTACCTCCAAATAGTTTTATGTCCAAATCGAACTCTATTGTTGGTAAATTTAATCCAATAGGGAAAAATGCCCCACAAAGAAGAAGGGATTTCCTTTGCTTCGGGAAATTGTTCACAGTATTTATCGTAAATATTTTTTAAGTTTAAGCGATGATTCTCGTAGATAAAAACTGAATTTTCGTTAATATTCTGAGTATGTTCTAAAAATTTACAAATTCCCATAAGTTGTACTCCTTGAATCTCTTTTACGTTTCTCGTATATCGAAAAATGGATGCAGAAACCGTCGGAAACTTTAAAATATGTTGAGAATGATTCGTATTCAAATCCGACAGAAAAAATATAACGTTGTTCAAAAAAAAATAGAAAAGTGGAGCACTATAAGGATTTTTACCATCAAAGGTAGATAAGGTTAAAACAAAATTATTAGAGATAAAATCAACAATGTCCGATTGCATAATAAATATTTAATACAAAAAGGAGTGTTGTCAATGATTTATTTATGGATTAAAGCCTTTCATATCATTTTTATGGTAGCTTGGTTTGCTGGGATGTTTTACATTTGGCGACTATTTGTTTATCACATGGAAAATCCTCATAAAGAAGTCAAAGATCAATTAGCCATTATGGAGAAAAAATTGTATAAAATTATTATGATGCCTGCCATGATTTTAACTGTTGTTTTTGGGATTTGGATGTTGTTTCTTAAATGGGATTATTTTATTAACGTAAAATGGATTTGGATCAAAATTATAATTGTTCTATTCTTGATTTATTGGCATTTTCTTGCTTATTATTATATAAAACAATTCGAAAAAAATCAAACTTATCCATCAAAAAAATTTCGTATTATGAACGAAGTCCCAACCATTATTTTGATAGCTGTGGTTCTTCTTGCAATTTTAAAACCGTTTTGATGTTTTTTCATTTAAACGAATTTAAAAATATAAAATGCCCTATTTTTGGAAAGATCGATAGAGAGGAATATTCCCAATTGATTTAACTTATAAACCCTAAAAAATTTTGTTAGATATTTCTCAAAAAAGAGATTATATAAGTATGAAAGTACATCATTTTTTTACACAAAAAAAGTGTATTACATCTATTAACATTACACCTTTTCATTATAGATATTTGATGCATTTAACACAAAC
>Ga0197142_1001917_pt1 | contig 18733 bp, 17 predicted proteins | sample GBS60_MetaG_FD_148614 | JGI IMG/M metagenome (GOLD analysis project Ga0197142, IMG submission 148614) | Sediment microbial communities from Great Boiling Springs, Gerlach, Nevada, United States - GBS 60_MetaG | ecosystem: Environmental > Aquatic > Thermal springs > Hot (42-90C) > Sediment...
GGGGTTTTTATAACGCCAATCAACGGCCTCCAATTCCTTTTCGGTAGGGCTACTGGCCTTCTGGCAGGTCTGAGCCTTATTGAGACACTTAGCCGGCATTCAGAGCGTTTTTGACCCAGATTGGTATTATCAGTCTATCAAGCATACAGGCCGGATGCCTGTAAAAATATTTTCAGTTTAGTAGGAAAATTTTCCAGATTATTTCCTTCAAGCTCCTCCCGGGTACCTCGCCACACCGCTTCCCCGTCATAAATGAAAAGAATTTTATCGCCTAAAATCTGCAGGCTCCGAATGTCGTGTGTCACGACAATGGTCGTCGTGTGAAAGTCTTCGGTGATTTGCTCAATCAGTTCATCTATTCGTCGGGCGGTGAGGGGGTCTAAACCGGAGTTGGGCTCATCGCAGAAAAGATACTTAGGATTCAGCACGATGGCCCGCGCCAGGCCCACTCGACGCTTCATACCCCCAGAAAGCTGTGCAGGGTATTTATCCTCCACTCCATATAGCCCCACCCTCTCCAGGCAGTAAGAGACCCGATCCCGGATTTCGCTCTCAGAGCTCCGGGTAAAAATACGCATGGGAAAAGCCACATTTTCTTTGACTGTCATAGAGTCAAATAGGGCGGAAGACTGAAAAAGCATGCCTAAATTTTTCAATATTTCGCGCTTTTGTTCGGGAGTAGCTTTGCGAAAGTCCACCGTTCCATAGTAAATCTCGCCGGCATCGGGTTCGATAAGGCCAACCATGCATTTGATAAGCACAGACTTACCGCACCCGCTGGGGCCAATGATCATATTGACGCGTGCCGGCTCGAAAGTAAAAGATATTCCTTTGAGTACCTCCTGATGGCCAAAACGCTTTCGAATATCAACGATACGAAGGTCGCTCATTCAAAGCAGAAGTTGCGCCAGCACATAATCCGCGATAAGGATCATCAGAGAGCTTACGACGACGGCTTTTGTGCTGGCGGCGCCGACTTCCAGAGCTCCACCCCTGACATAATAACCCTGGTAAGAGGAGACCGTAATGATGATAAATCCAAAAGTAATCGCCTTAATCAGCATGAAGACCACCTGGAAATCTTCAAAAAAACTGCGAGCTCCTATACTAAACTGCGTAGGATTAACCGATCCTGTGAAGGCACCGGCGGCAATGCCTCCCAGATGAGATATGGCACACGAATAGATAACCAGAACGGGAAAAGCAATCAGTCCTGCGATGAGCTTGGGGAGGATGAGGTAAGTAGCAGAGTTGATACCCATGACCTCCAGGGCATCTATTTGCTCGGAGACGCGCATGGAGCCGATTTGAGAGGCGATATTGGAGCCGACGCGACCCGCCAGAACGAGCGAAGTGATCGTCGGCGCTAACTCCAAAATAGAACTGGTAGAGACAATCGCTCCAATAGTAGATTTGGGAATGAAAGGGGAAACCAGCTGGTAAGCGGTCTGTACCGTGGTGACAGCCCCCACAAAAAAAGCTATGATCGCTACCAGGAAAATACTATCCCGCCCGATGATAATAAACTCCTGAGTCCAGAGCTGCCAGTAGAGCCTCCATTTGAGAAGTCCCGTAAAAGTGCGGCGCAAAAGCAATACATAAGTACCTACGGCTTCAAAGGCTTGAATCAGCGGTTTGAGCATGGTGCCAGTCGCTATTTGCCAGTAGAAGTGGTAAAGTTACATGAAAGGTGGTTTGGCCGGGCTGAGAAACCGCCTCTATGTGGCCGAGGTGCTTCTGGATGATACGGCGACAGATGTCCAGGCCCAATCCCGTTCCTTCTCCCCGCGGCTTCGTGGTAAAAAACGGATCAAAGATGCGTGGTAAAATCTCCGGGGGTATGCCCGGTCCGCTATCCGTGAACGAAACCCGGACGTGGTCCCCTTCTACCCGCGCCTCAATGCGCAGTCGGCCTTCGCCATTCATGGCCTGAATCGCATTCTGAACAATATTCGTCCATACCTGTCCAATTTCATCTGCAAATGTATATAGTTTAGGAAGGTCTGGGTCGAAGATTGTCTCTACTTCTATGCCCTGTTTGAGTTGATTTTGATAAAGGGTGAGGATGGTTTCTATGGATTCGGCTATGTCTGTGAGGACTGGGATGGAGCGGTCGCCACTGGTGTGGACGTAACTTTTTAGGGCAAAGACAACTTTGCGGGTGCGTTGAGAGGCTAAGAGGATATTTTCCAGCTGTAGGCGGAGCTGTCCCACTGCATACAGGATATCGACCGTTTCGGGGATGGTGAGAAGAGGAATAAGCGTATCTAAGTCGGATTCCTCATAGACGCCGGCTTCTACGAGGCGGCGAGCGATGCTATCGGCTTCTGAGAGGCCTGCTTCTTCGAGGCGGGTGGTGATTTTTTTGCGCAGGGCTCGTTCTTCCCGGCTCGTGAAGCTCGGACGCTTCCGCGAAAGAAGGGTATATTGAAGCCAGTTCCACAACTGTGCCACGCGCTGAGGCTCCTGCCCTTGAAGGCTGGCTAAAAGCCGAATCAGACCGGGCAGACTTTCTATCAGGGTTTCTGCCGAACCCTTGATGGCGCCGAGCGGGCTATTGATTTCGTGAGCGATACCGGCAATAAGCTGGCCGAGGGCCGCCATTTTTTCGGATAAGATGAGTTGATTTTGCGTAGAGCGCAGCTCTATGAGGGCCTTTTGAAGTTCGGCGGTTCTTTCCTCTACCCGACGCTCCAGACTGGTATTGAGGTTTTCAAGTGCTGCTCGCGCCTCATTGACTTCCCGAACTTTCTCTTCTAAGAGGACATTCTGATGGCGGAGGTCTATCAGGAGCTTCTCGATGCGCTGCTGCTGAATGGCACTGCTCAGCAAAGCCGAGAGAATAGGAAGGAGTTTATGGAGTTCTTCTTTTTGAGCGGGGTCGGGCTCGGCATAAAGCATTAGCTCCAGTACGCCCCAGGTTTTATCCTGATACAGGCACGGAGTCACCCATAAGGCATATTCCGGGAGGCCCCCTATGCCGATGGGATGCATACCTTCCGACCCGACCAGGAGGTATATATCCTTGCGTCGTTTAGCGGCTTCGCCGACAAGGCTCTCGCCCCACCCTATCACATCGGCTCCTTCTCCTCTCCGCCCCAGTCCGGCAATGAGCGTCAAAGTGCCCTCTTCCATCACCGCATAAAAAGCCCCACCCAAGAGTGGGATCTGAGAGCGAATGACATGAAGCATTCGCAAACCCCAGCTATCCAGACCTTCCTCCGGCCTCCATATCAAATCCCATGTCGTGCCATTCATATTCGTTAAGAGTTTGACTTTGCAAGATTAGAAGTGCGAAGGAGAACCGTCGCACAAAAACCGGACGAGACCTTCCCAATACCATTAAGTAGAGTCGCATTCCAAAAGACAATACAAGTGAGAGACAACGAAAACCGCTCCACTCAATGAGAGATAGCGCGCTTCTTGAGACCCGGTACCTCTTTCACCCTTCATGAGAAAGAGCTTTCTGAATAGTACTCAGAAGGCTTTCTCGTTCCCAAGGCTTGCGAATGAACGCAAATAGGTTTGCATAGCGTTCTGCTCGTCTGACTGCTTCTTCATCCGCATACGCCGAAAGCATGATTAGCCGTATGTCTGGATACTTCTGGGCTACCCGGATGAGAAAACTATCCCCCTTTTCAATAGGCATGAGCCAGTCACTGATAAGCAAAACAATACGGCGCTGGCGGTCATGATAGTCTTCAATGATTTCCCAGGCTTCTTCGGCGCTTTGAGCGGCCTCAAAGTCGTAAATATCCTCGTAAGCCGCCCGAACCTGAGCTGTCAGTGAATCCAGAACGAGCTTTTCATCATCTACAAAAAGAATCACCGGTCGGCTCATACATTTTCTAAGGCTTTTTGAATAAGACTCATCAGCTGGTCCTTATCCCAGGGTTTTTGAATGAAAGCCAGGATGTTTGCTTCTTTCTGAGCTCGTTCAATTGCTTCGGGGCTGGCCTGTCCGGAAAGCATGATCAAAGCGACCTGGGGAAAGCGTTTGTGTACCCGCACGAGAAACTCATCCCCCTTTATGCGGGGCATTAGCCAGTCGCATACAATTAGATGGACATCGCTCCCCTCCGCATAAACCTCATCAATATACTCTTCGGCTTCCTCGGCACTGGTAAAAGCCTCGTAGCTGTATCGATTCCCAAATGTCTGGGTGAGCTGCGCCATGAGGGTATTGAGCACGACCTTCTCGTCATCTACACAAAGAATCAGCTTCTTTGGCATGGCTACGCAAATATAAGCAGGTTCTGGCTAAGGCATGGGAGCCCTGAGCCAACCAAGATCCTCATGGGCTTTTATGGAGCATTATGACCTGCCGGGTAGATGAAGCGCAGAGATTCTATTGAGCGGGCGATATTTTTAGAGGCTGTTCAGACGCTGCGTTGGCCGGGTACTGGCTGATTATGGTTTTACTCTGACAGGCGCGAGCCGTACTGCAATTCGTAGTAAGCGAGGTAGGAGCCGGTCTGGACACCGGACACCCAGTCGGGATTGTCCAGATACCATTGAATAGTCTGGCGCAGCCCCTCTTCAAAAGGGATTTCCGGCTTCCAGCCTATCTGGAAGAGATGCGCTGAGGGGCGGATAGCATAGCGGTAGTCATGTCCCGGCCGGTCCGTAACGAAAGTAATCAAAGAACGGCTGTCTTTTTGCCCGGTTAGCTCGTCGTAAAGGTCGCAGAGGAGAGTGACCACTTCGATGTTTCGGCGGGGATTTTGGGCGCCAATGAGGTAAGTATGGCCGCGCTTTCCTGATAGCATCAGCTTCTCGATGGCGCGCACATGGTCATGCACATGAATCCAGTCCCGAACATTTTCGCCGCGGCCGTAGATGGGGATAGGCTGACGTTTTATGAGGTTCAGGATGGTGAGGGGGATGAGCTTTTCGGGAAACTGGTAGGGGCCGTAGTTATTTCCGCAGTTGCTGATGAGGTATGGAATTCCATAAGTGTGGCCATAGGCGCGCACGAAGTGATCGGCGGCCGCTTTAGAGGCAGAGTACGGGCTGCGCGGGTCATAAGGAGTCCCCTCCTCAAAAAAACCTTCATCGGAGAGACTCCCATACACTTCATCTGTAGAAACCTGATAAAAAAGCACATCGTCCCGTCCTTTCCAGAAGCGGCGGGCCAGCTCTAAAAGCGTTACGGTGCCCAGAACATTCGTATGGACAAAGTCCAGAGGGGAGAGGATGCTCCGATCCACATGGCTTTCCGCCGCTAAGTGAAGAATGACCTGAGGCGGATAGGCCATCCATAGCGCCTCCATGGCGCTGGCATCGGCAATGTCCGCTTTGTGAAAGTGATAGTTGGGGGCCTGCGCTACATCCGCCAGATTGGCTAAGTTCCCCGCATAGGTGAGGGCATCCACGACGACAATCCGGTCCTGAGGGTATTTATGAATGAGCAGACGCACCAGGTGACTGCCAATAAAACCTGCGCCGCCCGTTATCCAGATGACCATACGCTCAAAAGTACAAACGGACCTGAAAACATGGTGTCTGCCGGCTAATATTGCGGCCTCTCATGGGTGAGATGCCGCTGAGCTTGAAACGAATACAGTGAATTTTTCGTATATTTAAGTCGATGCGGCTGAGTCTGGGTTTTTTGATGACTTTTAGCTGGTTACTCGGGCAAGCGGCGGAATCTGAGTGGGTAGGATATGGCGGTTCAGAGATTCTGCGGCATCGGTACCACAGGGGTTATTTGCCGCCGATGCTTATGAATGGGGGTTTTTGGGGCGTGAGTCGCAGGCTTATTCAATCGGGGCGCTCTTATCAGGTGCGGGTGTGGGCGGAGGGCCGGTTAGCTTTACCGGTGATCGGGGGGGCAGGCCTGGGTCGCTTCAGGCTGGTGCCGGGTGCATCCGCCGGACTCGCCTTTCAGGTGGCTTTACCGGATGCCGACCACCTTTATCTGCAGGTGAGTCCCGGACTTGATGCTTACTGGATGCAAATCGGCGACCCGAACTATACCAGCTTTTCCCAAGATGGGCAACTCAGGCCTATTATCCTGATAGAGGCAGGATTGCCTACACGGGATGGATTTCCCTTTTTCGTTCGCTATGGCCTTTACCCCACGCCGGGTACGACGAGTCGGATGGTTATCAGCATGGGTAGTTATTTCAGAATTTAGAAAAAGGTTTTGCCCTGCCTAAAATAGCGTACCTTTGGGTATGCGCTGGGTAGGGCCTGGAATTTTAGTGGCGGTGGGGTACATGGACCCGGGCAACTGGGCCACGGGCATTTCAGCGGGTAGCCAGTTCGGGTATGCCCTGGGATGGGTCATTCTGGTATCCAGTGGGGTGGCTATACTTTTACAGGTTTTAGCGGCTCGCATAGGAATCATAAGCGGTCAGGACCTTGTGGGTCTGGGCTATCAGTACTTCGGGCGGTGGGGAGGGGGGACTCTGGCTCTTACGGCTCTTATAGCTGTCATAGCCACGGACTTAGCGGAGGTACTGGGGTTTGCGCTGGCCCTCCACCTGCTTTTCGGGCTTCCCCTGGCTGCTGGAGCGCTCTTAGCCCTCATAGAAGTGGTACTGGTGCTCACCTGGACGAGTCGGCGCCCCCAGCTCTTAGAAGCGCTTATTGGCGCTCTAACGCTCGGGATCGTGGGAATTTTCGCCTATGAACTCTGGCTTTTGCGGCCTTCTATGACGGATATTGGACTCAGTCTCTGGCCAGATGGGCTTATTTTTCGTGACCCGGAAGCGCTTTATTTAGCGCTGGGGCTGATTGGGGCTACGATTATGCCGCATAACCTGTACCTTCATAGTGCCTGGGCGCGGGGGCACTTTCGGGGGAAAGAAGACTTTCGGGCTCTGACGATAGATACCGTGCGAAGCCTAGGATTGGCTTTTTTCGTAAATGTCGCCCTTTTATGGACAGCAGCTGCTCTAAAACTCCGTACAAATCTGGGAGGCTCGGGCTGGGGCATTACGGAAGCTTATTATCTTTTCGAGCCCACGCTGGGTAGTACGATCGCTGCCATCGCTTTTGGAGTGGCTTTGCTTCTCTCCGGCCACAATGCCACGCTCACCAGCACGCTGGCCGGACAGATCGTACTGGAGCATCTCCTTCCCAGACGGCTTTCGCCTGAATGGCGGGCTTTTCTTCTGCGCAGTACGGCTATCGTACCGGCCACCCTGGCGCTCCTTGTGTGGGGTCAATCCCGCCTGAACGACCTTCTGATCTGGAGTCAGGTCATCCTGTCTCTCCAGCTTCCCTTTGTCCTGATTCCAATGCTCTTTTTCATGCGAAAGCTGCCCGGCGTCGGGATTAGCTGGTGGACCTATGGCCTCACGACTACCATTAGCCTGGTAATCGTGGGGCTTAATTTTCTTCTTCTGTCGCAGCTTTAGGGAGAAGTCGGGATGTTTGAGGTCGGTATCGGGGCAGAGCGAGAAATCCTTATACCAATCTGAGTTATGCGCTATCTTAACCCCCAACCCCAGCCCTTCCCCCTCGTGAGCTGATCTTACCCCATCTCATAGGGTGCTTCCCCTTTCCTGCACCCCGGATATTACCCCATATTATAGGGATCCCCCCATTCCCTGCACCCTTTCCCCCCTTACCAAGGGGGGAAAGGGATGGGTAAGGGGGGATTCCACACAGCCCGACTCTGCATTTTGTGCGTGAGGGAGAATCACGGGCATAATACGCTGGTGCTCAAAGAGTTTTGATATACATGGGGTAATATCAGCCCTCACAAGGGGGAGTGGCTGCTATTGAGGGCTAAGATATAGTGTATAACTCAGTTTGGTATTATGGCGTGAACAGCCATTCTGACAAAGGAGTGTATAGCTCTAAACGACATTATGCCAAAAGCTGGAACAGGTTTTGTTTATAGAAAGGGTGAAGCAGCCGCTGGCGCGAAGCTCCCGGTCTCCTTCGGGGGATCGGGGCTTCGCGTGAGGGATGCGGAGGGTTGCCCGAAGGGCGGGTCTCGCCACCGGTGAGACGAAGCGATAGCTAACCCCGGAGGAGACCATTGCAAAAATGCGCGAAAGCACTACTCTACCCCTTTGCCATGCTGCTCATAGGCATTCTCGGACGCCTGTAGAAGGAGTTTTGCGACAGTCTCCGGGGTAGCCTGCCCCCAAGCAAAGCGATAGGCACGCACCAGATGAATCTTGATTTGTACTTTGGTCTCATGAGGCGTGGGCCCTATCTATCAGGAGAGAGGTCTATAAACATTTTACAAAGCGTGTGTGTATCTTTGCGGAGTGGTATCTGTGGAACGCATAGCTCTTTTACGGGAGGCATGGGCGCCGAAGATAGAGCTCATCCGGCAGGTGCGCTGGGGCGCTTATGCCGCCACCACGCTGTGGGGATGCGCTACCCGAAAGTATCACAGTTATCTCTCGCTCTGGAAAGAAGGGCAGCGCTATGAGCTCATGCCCCAGATGGAGGAAGAAGTGCGCTCTGAAGAGGGACTCTTTCGGCTTTCCACCCAGTACTGGCGAAAAAACCTGGCCTGGACGGGCTATCGCTATCTGGAGGGATTTCAGGGCCTGCATCTCTGGACCTGGACCTATCGCATCGGGCGCCTTACGATTCAAAAGCGACTCTTTTTATCGGACGATCCGCCGGTCTGGCTCTTAGCGTATAGCTTTCATGGCGAAGGCTTTCCGGTGCTTTTTCGGTGGGCTCCCCTCTGGGCAGTGCGCCCCTGGCATACTCTGCGCTTCTCCTATGAGTATCCGCCCGTCAAGCACGAAGGCCATCGCCTCCACTTCCCGGATATTTCCAAAACCCTGTATCTCTCCTTCACCCCAACCCCTCGCCAGATACCCTGGATGCATCTCTATGAATCCATCACTTATCCCGAGGAAGCCGCTCGCGGTTATCCCGACCAGGAAAACCTCTATACCACTGAGCTTTTCGAGTGGAATTTGTATCAACCTGCTTCCATCCATATCCAAATCTCCCCTTCAGAAACTCCCCTCCCCATCAAAACCCCTAAATCAGATGTGCCATCTGGCCTTACCCTCAAAGATCTTCTTGACGCCCAGGCCGAGAACTTCTTCCTTCAGTCTAATGGCAAAACTTACATCCTGGCGGGGCATCCGTGGTTCGGGATATGGGGCAGGGATACTTTTATCAGTCTGCCTGGACTGACCCTGGCTCGAGAGCGGGAAAGTCTATTTCATCAGGTGTGTGAGGCTTACTTATCGCACTTATCGGCGGAAGCCCGTTTTCCGAACACTATTCCAGGGGCTCCCGCTTCCGAAGACGTGGGACTGTGGTGGCTCTGGGCCCTCATGCAGTATGATCGCCTGAAAGGTAATGCCAGGCTTCTCTGGGAGCGCTATGGGGAGACCATCCAGGTCGTTCTGGTGGGTTACCTTCATCGGCTCGCCGGTGAAGATGGCCTTCTGCGGGTTAGGCCTATGCCTCCCCCCTCGTGGATGGATGCGGTGGTAGCGGACGAACCCGCCGTCTATCGATCGGGGGCCCTCGTAGAACTCAATGCGCTCTGGTATGCCGCCCTGCGATGGGTCAGCGAAACTGCACCCGAAGAGGGCGTCCGCTGGCGCTGGAACCTCCTGGCCCACCGAACCTTAGCCCATTTCAAATCTACCTTCTGGCAAAAATCGAGAGGCTACCTCGCAGATTGGGTAGATTATCCCCACGCAAGCTGGCAAATACGCCCTAATCAGCTCTGGGCCGCCGCCCTCCCTTTCCGCCCCATCAGCGAAAAAATAGCCGAGCTCATCGTGGAAACTACAGAGAAACACCTCCTTACTCCGAGAGGACTGCGCACCCTCTCGCCCCAGGACCCCCAATACAAAGGCACTTACCAGGGTGATCAATCCACTCGCGATCATGCCTATCATAATGGCACCGTCTGGCCATTCCTTTTAGGCGCGTATGCAGATGCCCTCATGGGGCTCTATGGTGAAGCCGCCTTCCCTAAAATCCGAAAACTTTACGAAGGCTTTTCCGAAGCGGTATGGCAGTATGGATGGGGCTATATTGCTGAAATCTACGAGGGGGATGCCCCACATCCGCCCCGAGGCGCCCCGGCTCAGGCCTGGAGCCTCGCCGAAATTCTGAGAATCGCTCATCTCCTGCGCTTATGAGAGTGCTCATGCTGGGCTGGGAGTTTCCACCTCGAATCGCTGGCGGCCTGGGGGTCGCCTGCTACGGCCTCGTCAAAGGCCTTACCCACCACGGCGTGAAAGTTACCTTCGTCATGCCTCACCGTAGCGGCCAGGAGCCCTCCAATACCTATCGTCTCCTCGGCGCCAGCGAAATAGAAATCCCCGCCGACATCACTCTTACCGCCACCTTCTGGAAGCAGGTACGCTTTTACGGCGTGGAAACCTATCTGGGGCCTTACCTGGAGCAGCTGGAGCGTCCCACCCTCACCTTTCACGCCGTGCCGGAGTCGATTTCCGAAACCACTGGCGGAGGCAGCTCTATCCGCCTCTTCTTCTCAGGTAAATACGGGGTAGACCTCTTAGACGAAGTCTATCGCTATGCTTATGCAGTAAGCTTTTTAGCCCAGCAGGAGGAGTTTGATATTATTCATGCACATGACTGGCTTACTTACTTAGGGGGCATCGCCCTCAAACAGCTCACGGGGAAACCCCTCGTTGTTCATATTCATGCCACGGAGTATGACCGCAGTGGCGAAAATCCCAACCCCCTCATTCGGGATATTGAGGCCCGGGGGTTTGCAGAGGCGGACCTGATTATTGCGGTGAGTTTTTACACGCGGGCGATCGTCGTGGAGAAGTATGGCATTCCCCCTGAAAAGGTCTGGGCCATCCACAACGCCGTCCTTCCCAAAGACCGGCAGCCTGTCCCGCGTCCTTCACGCCGCCGCAAAATTGTAACCTTCCTGGGACGAGTAACCTATCAAAAAGGGCCGGAATACTTCGTGGAAGCCGCCGCCCGCCTGGCTCACAGGCTGCCCGAGGCCCACTTTGTCGTGGCCGGCACGGGAGATAAACTGCGAACCATCATTCAGCGCGTGGCAGAACTTCGTCTGGGAAGCCGCTTTAGCTTCACGGGCTTTCTCCCGCCCAAGGAGGTAGAAAATCTCTTTGACCTGAGCGATGTTTATGTGATGCCTTCGGTTTCCGAACCTTTTGGCATTTCGGCGTTAGAAGCGTTACGGGCAGGGGTCCCCGTCATCGTTTCCAAACAGTCCGGAGTCGCCGAAGTCCTCCGTTATGCCCTCAAAGTAGACTTCTGGGATGTAAATAGACTGGCCGATCTCATTTATGGCGTGCTCAGGTATCCTGCGATCACTTCATTTTTTAGAAAATTTGCCCAGGACGAGCTTTCCCAGCTTCAATGGGAAAGGTCCAGCAGCCGCGTCATAGAAGCCTATAAAACGCTTTGCCCATGAGACACATCTGCCTGTATTTCCAGGTACATCAGCCGTTTCGTTTGCGTATTTACCGCTTTTTTGATATTGGGGAGTCGCATGATTACTACCATGAGCTGAATAACCGCGTGCTCATGCAGCGCATTGCGAGAAAGTGCTACCTCCCCATGAATGCCCTCCTCAAAAAGCTTATCACCAAACATACGCCGGAGCGTTTCTCGGTGGCTTTTTCTATTAGTGGTACGGCTCTGGAGCAAATGCAGCTTTATGCGCCCGAAGTGCTGGAAAGTTTTCAGGACCTCCATAAAACGGGTGGAGTAGAACTTATCGGTGAAACCTATGCCCACAGCCTTGCCTCTCTGAAAAGCGAAACGGAATTTCGGCGACAGGTGGCCCTCCACGCAGAAACCTTAGAAAAGCTTTTCTCGGCCCGGCCCAAAACCTTTCGCAATACCGAACTGGTCTTCTTTGATAAGCTGGCCCGATGGGTCTCAGATATGGGTTATACGGCCACGCTCGCCGAAGGAACCGATACCTTATTAGGCTGGCGCAGCCCCAACTACCTCTACACAGCCCGAGTAGCCCCCGAGCTGCGCGTGCTGCTGCGCAACTACCAGTTTAGCGATGACATTGCTTTCCGCTTTTCCAATCATGCCTGGTCTGAATGGCCGCTCACAGCCGAAAAGTTTGCCAGGTGGTTTAGTGATCTCCCTGAACACGAAATTCTGGTGAATCTCTTTATGGATTACGAGACATTTGGGGAGCACCAGTGGTCAGAGACAGGGATTTTTGAGTTTTTTGAGGCATGGGTGGAAAAAATGCTTCAGGATAAGGACGTTCGCTATGTAACGCCCCAGGTGGCTATTGCAGACCATGAGCCCGTCGGCGAAGTCGAAGCTCCCAAACCCCTCTCCTGGGCCGACTCCGAACGAGACCTCACGGCCTGGCTCGGCAACGACATGCAGCAGGATGCCTTCGAAAGTCTCTACGCCTTAGAAACACTCATCCAGAAGCTCCCTATCCAGAAATATCCCGATATCCACCGCGACTGGCTCCGCCTCCAGACCAGCGACCATTTTTATTATATGTGTACGAAATTCTTTGCCGACGGCGATGTGCATAAGTACTTCAACCCTTACGATAATCCCTACGAAGCATACGTAACCTACATGAATGTGCTGGCAGATTTTCGGGAGCGAGTGGAAGCGGCCCTGACAAAAGCTGAGTAAAGAGGTATGCACCCCCTGCAAATCGTAAATCAAGCCTCATAAAGGTTAAAAAACTATTCGGTTGGCGCTGGAAGCACTCGATTTATGAATTCTGAATGGGGCTTTGGAATAATAGCAATTTGAGGTACAGGCTCTCTGAATGCAGGTCAGATTTCCAGATAAGGCTTGGGTCCTCCGGTGAGAATAGCCACTCTAAAAGGGGGAAGATATAGCCCCGGATGGGATTATACGAATAGCGAACCATTACCCGGTACCCAAGAAGTGATAACACGCTCGCTATATCATCAGGTAGCAAGAGGAAGTTGGCGTGGCCTTCGCAGGTAGCCCCGCCAGAGAGCCCTTCAACCCTCACAAAACTGACCTGATAGCCTGCTGTAAGCCCCTGACCGTATGGGCGCCCGTGAAAAATCTGGATTGGTGGAATGTGTACTTCAAACAGTAAAAGCTCGTATATTTGCCATATGCTCCGGTTCGCATTAAGTCTTATAAGCTTTGTATGGGCCCAGCAGGTATTAGGGTATGATCTGTGGATGGATAGCGTGGCTTTTGGGCCGAAGGTATGGTACTGGCGTGCTGGCATCTTGGTGGATCCTCATAGCGCGTCAAGCCTCTCCCTGGAACTGATGAACTACACGATAGATAGTGTCTGGTGGTCTGGAGGGTCTCTGAGCTACACTTATACAGATGATAGCCTGCTTACAATCCCTATACCTGGGGGGATGGGAGCGGTAGATACGATATGGGTGGCGTATCGCGGAGGTGGTGTTCAGGATCCGGGCGGCTTCGGCGGAATGTACTGGGGGCCAAACTATGTATTCAATATTGGGGTATCGCTTTACATACAAAGGCATAGTTATGGGCGGGCCTGGCATCCCGTGGTGGATAGCTTCGGGATCAAAGTGCCGTATCGGTTTCATATCCGGGTTCCGGACAGTTTGAAGGCGGCCTGCGGTGGTATTCTGGATAGCGTGGAGTCGGCTGGACCTGGCTGGCGAAGGTGGCACTGGCGTCAGGTACAGCCCATGCCTGCCTACCTGGCTTCAGTGGCGATAGGTCGTTATGCCATCGCTAAGGATACCCTTATTCGGGCTCCGGGAGATACTTTACCGCTCTGGTACTTTGTGGCTCCTGCCGATAGCGCTAATGTTTATGGCACCTTCGCTCGATTGAAGGACCTTATACGAGACTGGGAGGTGAAGTTAGGACCTTATCCCTATGATCGGGTGGGTTATGTAGGGGTAGCCTTTAACTCGGGCGCAATGGAGCATACAGCCAATATCGCCTATCCCGCCATCATCATGAACGGCACACAGCAGTATGACTGGCTCTGGGCGCATGAACTCATGCATCAGTGGTTTGGGAATGCCGTTACAGGACCCAACGAACGCCAGATCTGGCTCAAAGAAGCCTTCGCTACCTACAGCGAAGCCCTATTTTATGAGAAGTTTTTTGGACAGGCTAAGTATTACGAGCATCTTCGGGGCTACTGGGATGCTACCCTGCGGAGACTTCGCTGGGAGGAAGGCCTTTTTCCATTAGACGATATCCCTCTGGAGCACACTTATGGGATTGCGACGTATCGGAGAGGTCCCGTGATCGTACATAATCTGCGTCATCAGCTGGGAGACAGCCTCTTCTTTTTATGGCTTCGGGCCTACCAGAATCGCTACCGACATCAGGTAGCCAGCACCGATAGCCTCCTGAAGGTCCTTATAGACAGCACGGCAGATGCAGGAGCAGGGGTTTTCTTTACGGATTGGGTGCGGCAGCCGGGTGAAGTGCATTTCCGCATAGACTCGGTACGGCAGGACCCTTCATATCCAGACACCTTTCTGGTGTACTGGCGGATGAGTCTGCGGGATAAACCTGCTTACTTTTCACCTACCCGACTCACCCTGTACTTTCAAGGGGCTACACCCGCTCAGGAAGCCTATCGGCAATTTTTCACCGATGGCACCGCGCAGGGCGTAGCCCGGGTACAGGTTCCTTTCGTCCCCAGGATCGCCGTTCTGCATCCCAATGGAGAGCTGGCCGATGCCTCCATCCATGGACAGCGACTTTACCGGGGCAATATCAACTATAACTTCCCGCATGTTTATCTTTCTTTACGCACGATCGGGCTGGCCTCCACAGACTCGCTCTGGGTACATGCTGCGCTAAACTACGTGGGGGCCTATGATGCGGGTGGCCTTCCGCTTTCTACTACTCGCTACTGGCAGATAGATGGCGTATGGACAAAGTCGCTGGGCATGCGGGGCATCTTCCAGTATAACGGTACGGGTACCGGGACAGGGGCTTATATGGATACGACCTGGCTAAACTTCCGGGAGGATTCCCTGGCGCTTTACTGGCGGCCTCATGCCGGGGCAGCCTGGCAGGAATGGCCTTATTACCAGCTGGATGCAGGTGTTTCTATGACAGATTATCGGGGACGGATTATAGCGGACTCGCTTTTGCCCGGCGAGTATGCCCTGGGAAAGAAAATGGGTTCAACGCCTCTGGTTATTGCGTCTACTTCGGCAGACCCCTGGGTAATAGCAACAGAAACCCGGCTACTGCAATTGAAATATATTGGTTCGGAGGCGGGGAGTTATGAGCTATGCGATGTGCTGGGAAGGGTGTGGGGGCGTGGGACCCTGAGAGCGGGGGAGGAGGTTCAGTATGAGCTGCCGGGTGGGTTATATGCCGTTCGGACGGCCCATGGCGTGCGTAAGGTCTGGATATGGAGGTAGATAAGGAGATGGCGTGACCCTGTCAATGGCAAGGCACTTGAGTCACGGGCGCCGGGGCTATCAGCCATCAAGCGGGGATAAGAGGCGTGCTATCTTTTGAATCTGGGCCGGAAGGGAAGTCTCTTCGAGCCAGAGGTGATAGGGATGATGACGGGCCCAGGTGAGCTGGCGACGGGCATAATGTCGGTTGGCCTGGGCGATGCGTTCGGTGAGAACCGTCTTTGCCAGGCGCCCTTCTAAGACTGCTATGCACTCTCTGTAACCCAGTGTGATGAGGCCGGGGTCTGTCGGTCGGTATCCCTTTTCCAGGAGAAATATCGTTTCTTCCAGCCAGCCGGCGGCCACCTGCATGGCAGTACGGATATGGATGCGATGATACAGGTCTGCGCGGGGAGCGGAGAGCACAACGACCCGGTGCGCATAACGGGGGGACTTCGGGAGTCCGGTCCAGAAAGAAACCCACGAGCGACCGGTAGTGAGGAATACTTCTAAGGCTCTCTGGACCCGGCGAGGGTTTTTGAGGTCAATGCGCTGGGCGGTAAGGGGATCTACTTCCTGCAGCCAGGCTACGATCCCGGGGAGCCCCTCAGCGGCATAGGTTTGCTGGACTTTCTGGCGGATTTCGGCGGGCGGCTCGGGAATGGAATCCCAGCCCCATAAAAGTCCCTGAATGTAAAATCCCGTACCGCCCACCACCTGCCAGATACCCGTTTGCCCCGCCAGAATAGCGTCGGCCATTCTAACGAAGCTGGCTATGCTAAAAGGTTCATTGGGCCAGACGACATCTATCAGGTAATGAGGGACCCTGGCGCGGATGGCCTGAGAAAGCTTATTCGTACCTATATCCATGTAACGATAGACCTGGCGGGAATCCGCACTAATGATAGACCAGCCGTATTTCTCATAGAGGGCGAGGGAGAGGGCGGTTTTGCCGGCGCCCGTGGGGCCTGTGAGTACGAGGAGGAAGGGCCCCTTCATGCGGCCCCCAGGACCCAGTATAAGACAGCCATGCGAATAGCCACCCCTGCCTGTACCTGGTCTAATATGCGATTCTGGGACCATGTCATGAGGCGCCCATCTAATTCTACGCCCCAGTTAATGGGACCCGGGTGCATGAGGACCTGTCCTGGTTTGAGATGCTCCGGACGAACCTGATAAAAACGGGCATACTCTTCCCAGGAAGCGATAGCCGCGTGATCCATGCGTTCTCGCTGCATGCGCAGAACTAAGATGGCATCAGCCCCGCAGATAGCCTGCCCCACATCATGATAGATAGGCCAGCCCAGGCTATGCCAGAGAGGGGGAACCAGGGAGGGCGGCGCACAAAGACGCAGTCTGAGCCCTACTTTGGGAGCCAGGTGAAGATGCGATAAGGCCACCCGACTATGGAAAAGATCCCCAACGATAGTGAGTGTGAGTCCCTTCAATTGACCGTAGCGACGGCGTAAGGTATAGGTGTCTAAGAGTGCCTGCGTGGGATGTTCGTGCGTACCATCGCCTGCATTAATGACAGGCACGGGTAGCCTCTGGGATAAGAAGTGGCTGGTGCCTACAATACGGTGTCGAACGACTATGGCGTCCAGGCCCATAGCCAGGAGGTTTCGGGCAGTATCTAAGAGGGATTCCCCTTTGTCCAGGCTGGAGCCAGCTGTCGAGAAGGCCACCGTGTCGGCACCCAACCGCTTCGCCGCTAAGTCAAAGCTCCAGCGAGTACGGGTAGAACTCTCAAAAAAAAGAAGGCCTATGGCCTTCCCGGCGAGGGCGGGCACCTTTCGCGTAGGGGTCTCCAGAACCCCCCAGAAGCGGTCGGCTAACTCGTAAAGAAGTTCTACAGTTGGGATATCCAGCGGCTGGATGCCGGTGAGATCTCGTTTAGGCATACTGGACGAGAATGACAGGGGGTTTTTGTTCCAGGCGGACGAGGACTTTTTCGTTTGAGGTGGTGTCTATGGTATAGCCGACGCAGTCTGGAGCGATGGGAAGTTCGCGATGCCCCCGCCGGTCTACCAGGACGGCAAGGCGCACACAGGCAGGTCTGCCCAGGTCTCTCAGCGCTTCCAGGGCGGCTCGTACGGTCCGGCCGGTCCAGAGCACATCATCAATAAGCCAGATGGCGGCTCCTTCCACGGAAAAGGGAAGCTGTGAGGGATGGGGAACCTTCAGTCGGGCCGAACGGCCAATATCATCCCGATAAAACGTTACATCCAGACCCCCCAGAGGGACGGGCTGGTGAAGCAGGTCTTGAAGGGATTTCTGAATGAGCCGAGCAAAAGCATAGCCCCGGGCTTGAATACCCACCAGCACCCAGAACCGCTCCGCAAAAGACTCCGCAACTTGCGCCGCCATCCGCTGAATCGTGCGGCTGATAAGCTCACCCTGTGCGAGAACGCGCTCCACCCCGACAAAGATACCACATGCTGGACGGCTTCCCCGATCCGAATGGCTTTCTCATACCAAAATGGCCCTTAAAACTCGCCAATAAGTACCTTTGCATTATATTTTCAACTCCTCTCCACCCAACTGCTTCAAGCCCGAAACCACCGCCGCCCGCAGGGAATCCACATCCGCATCATAACGACCCGGCATCAAACCCCCCTTCACACGACGCCACACCGTCTCCATCAAGTTCAAATGAGGACTATAACACGGTAAATAACGCACACGCAACCCACACGCCAACCAACGCTCACAGCATGTACGAAACGCCTGCGAACGATGAAACGACGCATTATCCAGATACACCACCGTCTGCACACCCCTACGCGCCCCTTCCTGCGCTAACCTGTCCAAATACCGCACCACAACTTCTGTCTGACACGAACCCGACACCACTGCAAACCCTATCCGATGCGTCCCATCCGCTGACCAGTCCAGATGACCAATCACATTCACACGACCTACACGACCACCTCCGCGCGGCACACCCCGTACTGTGCCCACCGCCGTCCAGCTATACGCCAAAGGCAACCATAACCCAAATCCACTCTCGTCCAAAAACAACACCCGACACCTTCCCGCCACTACCCCCTTTTTATCTCCTCTCACTCGGAGCGGAAGGCTTCCACCGCAGACACCTCTGGAACACCCCCAGGCACATAGCATACCCCATCCGCTTCAAGTGGCGGAATACACCTGCACTTGCATCTGGGTCGCTAAGGCTTCTTGGAGCTGCCTGGCAGTCCAGATGCGGTCTTCAGCAAGCAAGGTTGTCAGGTACGCCTTCACTTCTGAGGTGATTTTTGGGGGTGCACCGGGTGCTTTGCCATCGGCAAGTGCGTCGTAGCGCTGCTACTGCCACCGTTTGAGGTCGTTGAGGACGGTAGTGTGGTGGCATCCGAGGAACTGTGCGATGCGGGGTGCGCTCCGGTGATGTGCGGAGAGTCGGAGGGCGAGGGCGCGTTGACGGACTTTTGGGTGTGTGTTTG
>Ga0197142_1001918_pt1 | contig 18733 bp, 20 predicted proteins | sample GBS60_MetaG_FD_148614 | JGI IMG/M metagenome (GOLD analysis project Ga0197142, IMG submission 148614) | Sediment microbial communities from Great Boiling Springs, Gerlach, Nevada, United States - GBS 60_MetaG | ecosystem: Environmental > Aquatic > Thermal springs > Hot (42-90C) > Sediment...
ATTCCTCTTTTTACCCTTTACATACCTTACATTAAGCATAGGGTCATCTATCTTAACAGTATTTATGCCAACCATTACTGCATCAACCATGCTCCTTAGTCTATGCACCCTTGCAATATCTTGCATTGATGATAGTCTAGAGTCCATGGATACACTTGCTATCTTACCATCTATGCTCATGGCAGAGTTTATTATTACATAAGGTCTCATATACTTGGACATGGTATATTTATAAAGATCCACATGATATGACTACCCTAACCAATATTACCATAGATTATATTTCCATCCATCATAACCCCTTTTATGCTTGACTCACCTGCTCTTTGTACTAATGCTACATAAGGATTATGCATATGTGCTATATCAACATGGTACTTATCTATGATTATAGCATCTGCCCTCATACCAGCATCTATATAACCTAACTTGCTTAGCCTAAATATCATTGCTGCATTAACTGTAGCCATCTTTAGTATATCCTTAGCATTTATACCTTGCTTCAATGCCCTAGATACCTTCCATATATACTCCATCTCTCTAAACATATCTGGCTTATTTAACATAACATTATCTGTACCAATTGCTATAGTGCAACCTAGTCTAAGCATATCCCATACCCTTGGTATACCAACACCAAGGGATGCATTTGCCCTAGGGCATACAACTATCCCTATACCATTCTCTTTAACATGCATAAGATCATCATCTGTAGCATTGGTCATATGCACAAGGAAGTCAGGTCTTACTATGCTTAATATCCTCTTAACCTCGCTCATACCATACTTGCTTAAAGAGTATGAGTATGACTCTTGAGATTCACATGCATGTAACCCAAAGAGTTTACTCCTTGCCTTTGCTATATAGGCTAGATGCTTTAATGCATTATCACTATACTCATTTGCCCCACTTAACCCAAAACCATCAGCATACTCTATAACATCCTTAGCCTCCCTTAACTCCTCATCACTTAAATCCCTATTATAGTGCTCAACCCTACCCAATGCTATACATCTAATACTAATACCATTGAGACTAGCCTTGAGTAACCTTATACCATATAACCCTTGCTCCCTAAAGTCTATGAAGGTTGTTATACCATTCTTTACCATGGCTAGTGCACTTGCCTTTATGAAGTGCATAAGATGTTCCTCTCTACTATTATTCAATACTTGCCTCTTAACGCCAAATACTGGATGTATGCTCTCATTGAATGATAAACCCTCAGATGCTATATCCTTAGCTATGGAATCTGCTATATGTGTATGAGCATTTATGAATGATGGCATTATAAGCAACCCTTCACAGTCTACTATGCTATCAAATACACTCTTATCATAATCACTAGAACTACCAATGAATATGCTATCGAACAACCCATCCCTTACTATTATATCTGCAGAACCTATGTAATCTAAATCCTTGCCATATAGCAAGCTTGCATTCTTAAGGAGTATAATCATATCATATCCCTTATGCTATAAACTCAAGTACGTTATCATACTTTACATTCTTCTTACGCATCTCCCTTATGGTATCTAATGCCCTTGTAGCAAGCATTGCTGCACCCCTAGCATTGGATGCAACTCCTATACCGCACTTAAGCCTTATGTTAAGAGTACTCATAACCTTATCCAATAGAGTCTTAACAAGATCTCTGCTTAGCCTGCTTGATACTATCATAAAGTTATCTCCACCAAGGAAGAATGTTAATGCACCATATGCAAGGAATGCCTCACTTAATGCTAGATTAAGCCTTGTTACTAGGATAGATATATCATATGGTAGCATTACTGAGCTTACATTTGATGTGGATCCATCTATATCAACATGCATTATCTGTATCAATGAATCACTATCATCATTACCGTAATCATGGTATACATTAACCATATTACTGCTAGTAGTAGTTGCAATCTTTGCATATTCATGTGCTTTATAAGGTGTAGACCCTATCCCTATGTTCATACTTATCTTAAGGTTGCTATATGATGTACTTATTATCTCTAATATCCTCTCATGTTCATCCTTGCTTATACCATTACTTACTGCAAACATCTCATCGAACCTGTTAAAGAATACTAAACCATTTCTCTTTGAGAACTGCTCCTGCATATCACTGTAAAGCCTTGCTTGGAGTATCTGTAATCTATGCTCTCTATCATCACCTAGTGTAGTTGTCCATGGTCCATAACCCTCTAATCTTATAAGTGTTATCTGTATCATTATCTTATCACTATCTTACCATCATCTTTATTCTTTGGTTGGATTGATTTTAGTAACCTTAACCTATTAACCATATCAACTGCTGCCTTAACTGCCCTTGTGGATACTGGATTTATCCTATCAACAGCCTGCTCGTAACTCATCCCAGGACCAGAGATGCCAAGGCTTACAGGTTTACCATGCTTTAATGCAAGATCTGCTATTAGCCTAGATGCATTATATGCTACTATCTCATCATGCAGTGTTGAACCCTTGATAACTGCACCCAATGTAACTACAGCATCAACATCATCCCTGCTAAGAAGGTTATCTATAAGCAATGGCATATCAAAGGAGCCTGGGGCATAGCATATATACCTTACATTTACATTCAACTCTTTAGCATAGTTGCATGCTCTCTCAAGCATCTTCTCAGTTATCTCAGAGTTGAACTCTGCAACAACTATAGCAAGATTTATGCTCATAAAGATCAACCGATTCCTTTTATATTATACGTATCTTCTTATCATTCTCATAATTATATAATGTAGAACCTTCTATTATGCATAAACCATTCTCCTTAGCATACTTATATGCTTTATCTACAGAAAGAGCATTATATGTTGATGAGTCAAGCATCTCACATATTGCAACTGCAGGTACAAGCCCTGCAATCTCTGCAAGTCTAATAGCCATCTCAGTATGCCCCCTCCTCTCATACAGTAAGCCTTTTGCTGCTATTAGCAGAGGTACATGACCAGGGCTCCTAAATGATGATACAAACTCAGCTACTCCTTCATTGCTATTACCATTAATAACCTTTGCTACTATATTAGCCATTCCTGCTATGGTTAATGCTCTATCCTTATCTGTTATACCTGTATATGTATCCTTATGGTTTACAGTTATTGAGAATGATGGTCTATCACCGTATGGGGTATAAGAGTAGATCATCCTTGATAGTGTATTGCTATCCTTTGCTGCTATACTTAGTATATCATGCATGTAAAGAAGCCCAAGTTTAGATGCAACCTCATAGCTTAATGCTAGACAGATGAGCCCACCAGCATCCTTACGCATTATTGCAATATGCTCTGGTCTTATGAACTGTGCAGCTATAAGCATATCAACCTCATTCTCCCTATCCTTACCATCATGCAGTAGTACAAACCTACCTTGCCTTAATGACCTTACTGCATCCTCAATAGTATCCATCAGTAAAAAGCATAACCTATCGTATTATAAATCTTACTATTATTCAAGTATCTACTAATATATTAGTAGATTTCATTACATACCTTGCAAGGATATCTACCTCTATATTAACCTTCTCTCCCTTCCCTTTTATACCTAGAGTAGTTACATCTAGTGTATGGGGTATGAGTGCCACTGTAAATATATCATCACTACATGATACTACTGTAAGACTAACACCATCTACTGCTATTGAGCCCTTCTCAGCAATATACCTCATTATATCCTTGTTATCTACCTTTATACTCATAACCACTTGATCCTTCTCCTCAACCTTATCTACTATCGTACCCATGCAGTCTACATGCCCAAGCACAAAGTGCCCATCTATGCTATCCCCTACCCTTAAGCTAGGCTCTATGTTAACTCTATCACCCTTCTTAATCATACCTAGATTTGTTCTCTTAACCGTCTCTCCTATTACATTGAACGTAACCTTGTTACTATTACTATCCTTACTTACTACTGTAAGGCATACACCATTGATAGATATACTATCTCCTACCTTTATATCATCTGCAAGATAGCCTATATCAACTGTTAGTGTTAGAGCACTTCTATTATCACTGATCCTTACATCATCTACTGTACCCAAGTACCTTACTATCCCAGTGAACATACAACTACTACTAATCTAAACAATTTATTAACTAATCTTTATACTAGATTAGCAGCATCAAGTATAGCCTTTGCTCTCTTGTAATGCACAGCATCAACCATCTTACCATCAACTCTTACAGCACCTTTACCCTGCTTTATAGACTCCTCTAATGCCTCTACAACCTTCTTAGCCCACTCAATCTCCTCCTTGCTTGGGAGGAATACCTTATGTACTGGCTCAATATGCTTTGGGTGTATTATACTCTTACCCTTGTAGCCTAACTCCTTAGCAACCATAGCATCCTTGATCAATCCATCTATATCATCTACCCTCTGCCATATTGCATCTATTGCATAAACACCTGCTGCTCTAGCATCAACAGGTATCTTTGCCCTAGCATAGCTGTAGCCTAAGCCATCCTCTCTATACTCTAACCCCATATCATGGAGGAAGTCAAATACACCAAATACTATTGCAGATACCCTACTGCTTGCTGATGCTATGCTATATGCATTAACTACACCCCTTGCACTCTCTATGGATGGGATTATCTCTATACTGTTATTGTTTATACCATTGCTAGACTCAAACTCATCAAGCACCTTTGCTATGCTAGTAACCTCATCCATACTGTTAACCTTAGGGATAACTATACCATCAAGCCCTTTGCATAGTATAGCCTTTATATCATCATGTATAAGGTTTGAATCGAATGAGTTTACCCTAACATAAAGATCTGATATGAACTCATTTCTATTGTTTAAAGCATTCTTAACTAGCATCCTTGCCTTCTCTTTCTCATTCAAAGGTACAGAATCCTCAAGGTCCAAGCATACTATATCAGCATTAAGGGTCTTTGCCTTATCTATGAACCTCTGATTATTACCAGGTACAAATAATAGACTCCTAAATAGCCTTGTTACCATACCCATACCATCATCTTTTCCTCTTCTTATTTATTATTTTACCATAAATAATAAAAATTAAAGTTTTGATGGAGTTGTTACTAACTTGCCTATTATCTTGTTCTCCATCATCATAACATGCCCTTCAACCATCCTACTGAATGGTAGTACATCATGCACATAAGGCTTTATCTTTCCCTTTGATACCCAGTATATAACCTCGCTTAACTCTGCCCTAGTACCTTGTGTAGAGCCTAACAGGTTCAAGCCTTTAAAGAATAGATACCTTAGATCCAATGAACTATCATACCCTGTGGTTGCTCCAGTTGTTACAAGGGTCCCTCCCATCTTTAATAACTTAACCTCATCCATGAATACTGTCTTGCCTATATGCTCAAATATAACATCTACTCCTTGCTTATTTGTATACTCTCTAACCTTCTTAGCCCAATCAGGTTCCCTATGGTTAACTACATAATCTGCGCCTAACTTCTTACAGACCTCCATCTTTTCAGCATTACCAGCAGTTGCTATAACTGTACAGTTAAAGAGTTTTGCTATCTGTATACCTATGCTTCCTACACCACTAGTACCTCCCATTATAAGCACCGTCTGCCCAGGCTGTATCTTTGCCCTCCCTACAAGCATATGCCATGATGTCATACCTACCATGGATACAGCTGCAGCATCCACAAAGGATACATTATCTGGTAACTTTACAAGATTAACCTCTGGTAACTTTGTATACTCAGCATATGCACCATCTAAAGGTCCTGTCTGGAACCCCCATACAAGTCTATCATTACAATCGTACTCCCTTCCAGATATGCATAGATCGCACTTCCTGCATGATAGATTTGAGTGGGATACTACTCTATCACCCTTCTTAAACATAGTAACATCCTCTCCAACCTCTACAACCACACCTGCTGCATCACTGCCAGATATGTGTGGCATTGGTACCTTGATAGGCTCCCCCCATATAGCCCATAGATCATTGTAGTTGTATGCTGCTGCCTCAACCTTTATCAGTACCTCATTATTCTTTATCTTTGGTACATCTATATCCTCTATCTTAACTACTTGCCTAGGATCTTTGCTATGCTCTCTGAATACTGCTGCTTTCATTAATGCATGAGTTGTTTATAGTATTAATATACTTTATGATACTACTTGCATTAAATTTAACTAAATATGATTAGATCTGTTGATTTAGTTAATACAATGTATACTTGCATTCTGCTTAAGAATTAAATTATTGGTTCTCATCTACCTATATAGAATTGTCTATGAATGACCTTAATGATAGAAGATTCTGGATAGCTAAAGAGGAAGAGATAATGCAGGGTAAGACAACAGATGTTTACTTTCTTTACACAAAGCAGGTATTAGAGTATGCTAAGATGAACCCTAGGGTTACCATAGAGGTATTTGCTAGGCATGTTAAGGATAACTGGGGTATAGTATTAGGAATATACGAGGTTGCTAAACTCCTAGAAGGCAAGGATGTTAACGTTAAAGCAATGGATGAGGGTGAGATATTCTTAACCTCTCAGTCCCCAATATATGAACCTGTGATGCAGATAGAGGCTAACTATGCTGATATAGCAATACTAGAGAACCCTATACTTGGATTCCTATGCTCATCGTCTGGGATAGCAAGTAAAGCAGCAAGGATAAGATTGGCGGCAGGGGATAAGGTATTGCTATTCTCATTTGGTACTAGGAGGGCTCACCCTGCTCTAGCACCAATGATAGAGAGGGCAATATACATAGCAGGGTTTGATGGAGTATCTAATGTACTTGCCTCAGAACTCATGCATATAGATGCCATTGGAACTATGCCACATGCCTTAATACTAGCATTTGGAGACCAAAGGGATGCATGGAAGGCCTTTGATGCTGCTATGCCAGAGTATGTTAAGAGGATAGCATTGATAGATACGCTATACGATGAGAAGGCAGAGGCTATAATGGCATTAGAGGCATTAGGCAAGAGGCTCTATGGTGTTAGACTTGATACACCATCTAGCAGGAGGGGTAATATGAGGAAGATAGTAGAAGAGATTAGATGGGAGTTAAGCATAAGGGATGGAGGGCATGTTAAGATATTCGTCTCTGGAGGCTTGGATGAGCAAGAGATAGTAGAGTTAAGGGATGTGGTAGATGGGTTTGGTGTAGGTACAAGTGTTAGTGCATCACCACCTATAGACTTCTCGTTCAAGATAGTTGAGGTTAATGGCAGACCTATAGCAAAGAGAGGTGATGTTGCAGGAAGGAAGAGTGTTTATAGAAGAGGGTTCAATGATATAGTTACATTAGCAGATTCAAAGGTATCTAGATACCTTGAGGAGCATGGGTATGAGCCATTACTAAAGGACCTAATAGTTAATGGGAAGGTAGTTAGAGAGTTCAAGAGTATAGAGCAGTTAAGGCTTGATGTTAAGAAGAGGTTAAGTGAGTTCTCTAAAACAGAGCATAGTGTATCATGGATGCTTTAAGTTATGCCTTGTCTAAGTAAGAATATTTATTTATCTATTATACTGAGTTTAATATCTCTATGGCATCTCTTAGGCTCTTTATCCTAACTATCTTGCTATTGTTGCATATATGTTTATTCCATGGTTGATCATACAATAGTACATGCTTACCCATACCTGCTATGCTTAAAGCATTGATTGGAGAATCATCTATGAAGATATCATACTCTAGCTTGGCTTTATCCTTGCCCATTGCAACACTCACATACCCATCATACTTTATACCATTATAATTTAACCATCTTATAACATGATCCTTTGCTATCTGAGCACTTACAATATCAACCCTCTCTGCGATATCCTTTAACTTGCTTACGTAAAGAGGCATATTAGGCTCTGTTAAGGGTACATTATACCATTCATCCCAGCACTCTGCTAACTCAGCATAGAATCTATGCTCATCATACCCTAACTCCTTCCAAAAATCCCATCTACATATACTATCTATGCTTAGCATCTTACCCCTATTCTTCTCATTGTATCTGTTAAGCCATACATTTATTATATCTGCTAATACACCATCAACATCCAATGCTACCCTTACAGGTTTAGTACCCATAGATATTAACTATAGGAGACAGATAATAAATAAATCTTAAATTATTAGTTATTCAATCCTTATATCATTACCTTCAAACTTCTTTGGTAGCCTAACTTGAAGTATACCATCCTTAAATGATGCTTTAGCATTCCTAGCATCAACCCTAGTAGGAAGTCTTATACTCTTGCTATAATTCTCAAAATCAATGTTACTTATCCTAACGCATCTATCCATCTTTGCCTTTATATACAATGTATCCTCTGTAGCCTTAAGCTCTATACCATCCTTACTTGCACATGGAAGATCTAGGGTAACTATTACCTCTTCATCAGTCTCATATATCTGGGTTAAAGGTTTCAGTTCTCTCCTCTCCATATCATATAGATCAAGGCTTACATCAGAGAATACTCTATCCATAAGCCTTCTAATCCTTCTATCCATCTCATCTATCATATCAAATATATCACTACTCATATTACTCACCTAACCATAGAAGGTTGGGGTTGCCTTTGCCTCTGTTAGCATGCTTGAAGTCTGCTTCATCAACTCCCTAGTCCTTATCCTTATAAGTTCAGCCTCCTGCTTCAACTCACTCAGATCTACATCAAGGGTTAATGCTTTATTGACAACCTCCAGAGCCTCTATAGATGCGAATGGATCAGGGAAGTTAAGGTGGGATTGTGCAAGAAGTGTTAAAGTTGGTATCTTACTTACAATACATGACCTTATTATGGCTGCATATACACCAACTATTATACCATCACCAAGCCCTACTGCTTTAGTAGATCCCATATTCAATAAGCTTCCATCAGTATCTGTTAATACGTAGAGTACTTGAGGCTTATCTATCTGAAGCCTATTCTGAACTGGTATACCTGTTATATTAACAACAAGCCTTGCACCAATGCCTTTAAGCCATAATGTTATATTCTTTGCAAACTGTATAGCAAGTGAAGAAGGTAAAGGTACATCTGATATTATAGCTATTATATCATTATTATTATTACTTGCATACAATCTTATTGGGTTCTTAACAATGTTATCTTTAACCAATACAACTGGAGGTAATAGATCTGAGTCCATGTAACCTATCTCTCTCATATTTAACTTATCTATTATGTAGGATACTGCTATACTACCAACTAATCCAACATCAGGTAAACCTATAAAAATTATTGGAGCTCTTAACCCCTTAATCTCATCATTACTGTAAAGCGTTACCTGCATCATTTATTACCCCTTACTGATCTTACTACTACTAGTCTATCTTTATATTAAAGCCTTCCTGCCTTGACTCTTTCTTCTTAAAGGTTATCTCTAGTATACCGTTCTTGTAGGTTGATTTAGCACTTCTAGGATCAACCTCTTCTGGTAGTTCTACCCTCTTGCTATACTTTCTATCAGGGCTCTGAGCATTTATGTTAAGGTTCTTCTCAGTTGCTGTTAACTTTATATCCTCTTTGTTAACCCCTGGTAACTCAACTATAACCTTAACCTCGTTATCAGTAGTAATAACATCTACCAATGGTTCCCTCTCTTCCTTTAAGGAGAACCTGCCTCCAGTAATAGATGGTCTTACGTTACCAAACTCTCTTATTATTGGTTTACCGTCTGGCCCAATTGTTATACTATAACCATATACGAATGGACCCCATTCTCTCCTTACACTGCCATCAGGGAGTTTATACTCCCTAACAAGTTCTTTAGGTACCATCTCCTCAAACTCCTTCATGCTCCTCTCAAACATCCTCTCCATCTCCCTCTCCATCTCACGTATCATCTCCTCTATCTCTTGGAACCATGATGTGAATGGTCTTCTCCTCTTAAACCACTCTTCCCAACTCATGTTAATATTATACTATAGAACTATTAAAAAGATTTCTATACTAGTAATTTGAATTTTAAATAAAATTAACTGCTAGTACTCATAATCTCTCATCTCCTTCTCAAATTCTTCCAACAACCTTCTCTGCTTCTCATTAATATATTTGGGTATACTTACTACTATCTTAACCAACTGATCACCCCTCTCCCTTGTATAACCATACTTTGGTAAACCCTTACCCTTTATTGTAAATATGGTATCTGGCTGTGTACCCTTAGGAATAGTTAGTGTATAGTATCCTCCATCAAGCAAAGGTACTCTTATCTCACCCCCTAGTATGAGTTTTGTGAATGGTACCTTAGCCTCATATATGATATTGCTATTAGAGCGTTTGAATATAGGATGCTCTTTAACCCTAACATTAACATATAGATCGCCTTTATAGCCATGATCGTACTCACCTTCATATGGTATCCTTAATACTGTATTATCCTCTATACCTTGTGGTATACTAACACTAACCCTCCTGAACCTCCTTACCATCCCACTACCATTGCATGCATTACATGGTTTATCTATTATGTTGCCTTTACCATTACATGCATTACATGGCTCTATTGATACAAATGTACTGAACCTAGACTGCTCTATAACCCTTCTAACCTGCCCTGTACCATTGCATATGTTACATACCCTTATCCTACTGTTTGGCATTGCACCAGAGCCTTTGCATACATTGCATGTAACTATACTTGGAACCTCAACCTCAATGCTCTTGCCTTTAAGCACATCCTCTAACGTTATATCTACACTAACTGTAACATCCCTTCCTCCTCTCCTATCCCTCCCACCAAAGAACCCAAATGGATCAAAGGATGAGCCAAAGAACCTCTCAAATATTCTATCTATATCAAACCCAAATCCTATATCCCTTAGTATCTCATCTATATCCACCTTTGCATGTCTGAATATATCCTCCTTTGTATACTTACCCTCTAAGCCAGCATGACCATACATATCATATATCTTACGCTTCTCATCATCACTCAATACTGCATAAGCCTCAGATATTAACTTGAACTTCTCCTCTGCATCTGGGCTCTTGTTTCTATCTGGGTGGTACTTTAAAGCAAGCCTCCTATATGCTTGCTTTATCTCCTCTTTACTAGCATTCCTTGATACACCTAACACTTCATAGTAATCTGGCTTCTCAGTACTCATAATTTAACATAAAAAATTAGAGATTTCTATTAATTAACTTTGTTGCTGTGATCCTGTACTAGAACTACCTCCTACGCTGGTTGTCCTATAAACTTGTGTACTTACCTCTCCTAGAATATTCTTTAACTCATCTAACCTGCTCTTTATTAGACTAACATCCTTTCCTGCTAAAGCATCCTTTAATGCCTGTATAGCCTTACTTATTCTATCTATCTGCTCACTGCTTAACTTATCCTTTAGATCTTGCTTGATAAGCTTCTCTGCGGTGTATATCATGTTATCAGCCTCGTTCCTTAACTCAGCCTCCTCCTTCTTCTTCCTATCCTGCTCAGCAAACTGCTCAGCCTCCCTCTTTAGCCTCTCAATCTCCTCCTTTGATAACTTTGTTGCTGCTGTTATGGTTATACTCTGCTCTTTACCAGTTGCAAGATCCTTTGCACTAACATGCAGTATACCATTAGTATCTATATCAAATGTAACCTCTATCTGGGGCACTCCCCTAGGTGCTGGGGGTATGCCTGTTAGAGTGAACATACCAAGTGATACGTTATCTGCTGCCATAGGCCTCTCGCCCTGAACAACATGTATGGTTACTGCTGTCTGGTAATCTGCTGCAGTGGTAAATATCTGGCTCTTCCTACATGGTATGGTTGTATTACGCTCAATTATCTTTGCTACTAAACCTCCTTGAACCTCTACACCTAAACTCAATGGTGTTACATCTAATAGCACTATATCCCTTGCAATCTCACCTGCTATTATTGCACCTTGTATAGCTGCACCTATGGCAACTGCCTCCATAGGGTCTACTCCTCGCTCTGGTTCTTTGCCCATAACCTCTTTTACAAACTCTCTAATTATTGGCATCCTTGTTGGTCCTCCTATAAGTATTATCTTATCTATATCCTCAGGCTTCATCTTAGCATCTCTAAGTGCCTGCATCATAGGCTCTCTACACCTCTCAACTATTGGTCTAACTATCTCCTCAAGCTTAGCCCTTGTTAGTGTCATAACTAGGTTCTTAGGCTCATTGTTCTTTGTATCATATGCTATGAATGGAAGGTTTATCTCAGTGGTAAGTACTGAAGATAACTCTATCTTTGCCTTCTCTGCTGCCTCCCTTACCCTTGCCATAGCCATCTTATCATTCCTTAAATCTATCCCAGTCTCCTCCTTGAACTTGTTTACTATGTAATCTACTAGTGCATTATCCATATCTGTTCCTCCTAGCTGTGTATCACCAGCAGTAGCCTTAACCTCAAATACTCCTCCGCCCATCTCCATTATTGTAACATCTAGAGTACCTCCACCAAGGTCAAATACCATTATCTTGTAATCCTTGTCTGCCTTGTCTAACCCATATGCCAATGCTGCTGCTGTAGGCTCTGGTATAAGCCTTCTAACCTTCAGGCCTGCTATCTCACCAGCATCCTTTGTAGCCTGCCTCTGGTTATCATTGAAGTATGCTGGTACAGTTATTACTGCCTCCTCAATCTTCTCCCCAAGGAATGCCTCAGCGTCCCTCTTTATCTTCTGTAGTATAAAGGCTGATATCTGCTGTGGAGTATACTCCTTACCATATATCTTGAACTTGTAATCTGTGCCCATCTTACGCTTTGCTGCTATTATAGTACCTTCAGGGTTAGTTACCATCTGCCTCTTTGCAGGTTCTCCTACAAGCAGTTGCCCATCCTTGGTAAATGCTACTATTGATGGGAATGACTTGCCATACAGTGATGTACCTTCAGCTGCAGGTATAACTACAGGCTTGCCTCCTATTATCACCGCAGCAGCAGAGTTACTTGTACCTAGATCTATACCTATTATCTTACCCATCCTTACCATCACCTCCTTCTAGCATTGGTCTTCTAGAAACCTCTACTAGACTAGGTCTTATTACTCTATCATTCAACATATAACCTTTCCTTATCTCATTTGTAACAGTAAGGTCTGGTAACTCTGAGTTGTATGTGAATGATACAGCCTCATGTAGGTTAGGATCGAATATCTTACCTAATGCCTCTATCTCAACAACACCAACCTCCTTAAGCATGTTATCTAGTTTCTTGAGTATCCCTTCAAGCCCATTTACTATAGCATTAATGCTCTTCTCATTACCCTTCTTAACAGTATCTATAGCTCTTATATAATCATCCCTTAAATCAAGTAATTTAAGTATAAACATCTCTATCCCATGCTTAACCCTTAACTCTGCTTCCTTCTCAAGCCTCTTCCTGTAATTATCATACTCTGCAAGTAGATACTTGTACTTGGTCTCATACTCTCTTGCCTCATTCTTTACCTTCTCTAACTCCTGTTCTAGAAGCCTTATCTTTGAGTCATCTTTATTGTTAGTGTTTACATCACTCATAGGTATTACTACTTAAGGGTAACCTATAAACCTAAATTTAATGACTAATTGCTTTAATAATAGTAATCATTTAATTTTACTCACAACCTCACACAGAGGGTTAGCCTTTATAATTATTACGGTATCATCCCTACTATGTCTACTCATAACCCTCTCATGATCTAGCCTTGAGCATGTAAGTATTAATAACGTCTTCTCATCATGATACATGCTAATATTAGTGTTTGAGTGATCGTATCTGTTAACCTCTCCAATGTAATCCCTTAGCTTAGATGCTAGTGATGTTAAAGTTATCATCTTATCATTCCTCATACTATTGCTATCTATGCTCCATGTGATCAGTACCCTTGTTCTACTTGCCCTAATTTCATTCCTCTTTAAGAACTGCCTTATCCTATCTACAAGATGCTTAGAGTATCCTTCTATACTCCTAATACAGTTGTTAACCATATGTACCAATATGCTATTCTCCATTGAGTTTGCTAGCATATGCATATCAAATAATGCCATAGTTAGATCATCAATGAATATATCGCTTAACCACCTCTCATTGATAAGTGTACTGTATATAGATTCATCTATGCCCTTACATACCTCAAATGATGTTACTATGGGAATGTAGTTTGCCAATACCTTAATAGCATAAATTATCTCTGCAGAGTTTATATCCATGCCCCTTACATCTATGTTAGTATTCATATTCAACTGCTCACATACACCGTATATTAGTTGATCTATGTCTGAGTTCGAGCCTACTATGGATACCATACCATCAGGCATTATAGGCATATAACAGTAGTTTATATTGCTACTAGAGGTAGAACCCCTCTTATTAGCAGTATTCATACCGCTTGTACGCTCTATTATATCCAGTATATCCTTGTTACCTCCTATACCAGTTGGTATGCAGTATACAAATGTTGAGTCACTCTTAAGATGCTTTGCTATTGCCTTTAACTTACCTGATATCTCATTGTATGCATCTTGGCCTAACCTCTTAACTATTGGAGTAAAGAAGATATAGTCTGCACTTGCTATAGCATTACTCTCAGGCTCAAGCCCTAACAATTGTTCATCTTCAAGCAATGCATTAACACTAGCATATGACATGGCTATCTCTGATCTTATAGATATTGCCATACCTTTACCCTCATCTATCATTGAGACATCTATACCTTGTAATGCTAATGCCTTTGCTATACTATAACCCTCTGTGCTTACACCATATACAACAGCCTTCATTATACTAACTATATACTGCAAGGCTAGGTAATAAAGCCTTTTTAGCTTAAAGATTATTTAAGGGAATGAAGCTAAGTTAATCTGGTAGCCCGTGTAGCCCGGTGGAGGGCGTTATGCATCTGTATGTATTAAATGCTATAATGCCTGCCGAGTGTAGCGGTCAAGCATGGGGGCCTTTGGAGCCCCAGACCCCAGTTCGAATCTGGGGCCGGGCTACCATTAATAATATATAAGTAAGTGATGGTAACTATAAGTTAGCATGGTAAAGGTTACAGAACAGAAAGTACTTAATGCACTGAAGCAATGCATTGATCCAGAGATACCATTAAGTATAGTAGACCTAGGCCTTATATATGGTATAGATATAGATGATAAGAACAATGTAAATATAAGGATGACCATGACAACCCCAGGATGCCCTTTACATAATACACTAGTAAGGGATGTTAAGAATGCCTTAAGCAAGGTTGAGGGTATAGGTAATGTTAATGTTGAGATAGTATGGGATCCACCATGGAGCCCAGAGCGTATGAGCCCAGAGGCTAAGGCAATGATATATGGTTCTAAAGCAACAAGTCTAAGATTCACAATAGACCTTGAGAGGTCTAAGCCATTAAAGCAAGGAACGTTTACTAGACAAGAGGATGGCTCTCTAGTATTAATAAATGAGCAAGGACAAGGGTTCATGATAAATGATGCGCTCCTAGACTTCTGGAATATGTGTGATGGTACCAGGAGTATAAATCAGATAATAGATGAGTTTAGTGCAAAGCTTAAGATACCTAGAATAGAACTAGAGAGGGAGGTAGTTACATTAGTACAGCAGATGCTTGAGGCTAAGTTATTGAAAGTCTGATCTGAGTATGGGTAGATTAGTAGATGAGTATGAGTAGATTTAGCAGCAAAATTAATTATTTTATATTTATCTATTCTTATATCTTGCAACTCTATTTGCTATCATAGCTGCAAATGCTCCAGCACCAACACCATTATCTATATTTACAACTGCTAACCCTAGTGTACAACTCTGAAGCATGGATGTTAATGCCCCTATACCATCTGCACCTAACCCATAGCCTATCGATGTTGGTACACCTATAACTGGAACATCTACAAGGGATGCAACAACCGATGGCAGTGTACCCTCCATACCAGCAACCACAACTATAACATCAACATCCTTAGCAATCATATCCTTTAATATGGGGAATAATCTATGTATACCAGCAACACCTGCATCGTAACTTGTTACTGTATTACAACCCATAGCCTCAGCAACTAACCTTACCTCCTCAGCTATGCCTATATCTGATGTACCTGCAGTTATTATACCTACTGTACCTTTTACTGCATTAGTATTATCATCCTTGTATACTACTATAATCCTACCCCTCTTACTGACCTTAATATTACTTGCATATGATGATAACTCCTTAGCAAGTGAGTCTATGTATTCCCTATTTATCCTGCTTATTATAACCTTGTTCTTGCTATCCAGTGCTACTCTTGCTATATTTAATAAATCATCATACTCTTTACCCTCAGCATATATAACCTCTGGTACTCCCCTCCTTAACTCTCTGTTAACATCAAGCCTTGCAAGGTTCTCAATGTACTCTACCTTATGTAATGATAGTAGCCTCTCAGCATGCTCTATGCTTATCTTATTCTCTACAAGAGCCTTTAGTATATCCCTTATCTCAATAAGTAGAGTTGTTAATTTTATTTATTTAAATGCTACCCATACTCATATGCTACTCCCTTCTCTCCTCTAGTATGCCTCCACTCTGTCTCCTTTGAGCATGTACCACACTCTATACATCCTTCATGCTGTAGTATAACACTTGATCTTAAGTTAACCTTATCTACAATCTCCATGATATAACACTTTGTTGGGCATAGATGAACCATTGCCTTTATGAACTTGCTGTTACCATCTATTATCTTAATATGAGGCTTGGTATCCTCGTTTATCTTTAATCTTGCTATCCTCTCATCTATACTTAAAGGTTTTATACTTGCATATGCTTTAACCTCTCTGCCTATCTTTTCTGCTATCTCCATGGGTATCTTAACATAAGCCTCATTACTCTCAATTATCCTAAATAGGGTTCTCTGATCAAGCATCCTTGCTATAGCAGTTGCTAACTCCTGTATGGCTGTCTTCTGTATTAGCATGAATGCTAACTTTAGGAACAATGGGAATGGGTCTGTAGGTATATCTTTACATGCCCTAACGAATATCTTCATATACTCAAAGTCTATATTCTTAATATCGTTGGTGTATGGACTCTCATTAATCAACTCTCCATAATATTTGCCCATGTACTCCTCAGAGAAGTTACCCCTCTCCTTTGCCCTTGCTACTGCCCTTGCAGCCCTAGCAGCATCATCTATGCCTATGTTTATACCCTCTATCCTCGTACCTATGAATATACCCTTGCCAGCAGCGTCACCTATGAAGAGTACGTTACGCTTGTAAGGCTTGCTCATCATAGCCCTCTTACCATCTGGTACGATCTTACATGAGTACTCCAACTCTACGTAATTGTTAACGAATGATACCCCATACTCCTTCTCTAACTTACTCCTAACCTCTATAAGCCTTGATCTTAACTCTTCCTCACTACTGTATAGACCTTGCTTTAATGCTGCCTCTCTAGCACTCTTTGAGTAGCATGTATACCTTAACTCCTCGTACTGCTTAAGTAACCTGCTCAAGCCAGATCTTATCCTTAACTGCTCCTCCTTTGGTAGGCTTCTATCAATCTCTTTGGGCATTGGGACCTCATCATATATGTAGTTAGTTATAACTGGTCTAGTAAGGAATTCATTAAGGAGTTCATAAGGCTCAACTGGGCTCTTTATAAGTGAGTCTAGATGGTAAACTAAGCCTACTGAGAGAGTATCCTTATTTGTGTATAGGAAGCCTCCTCCATTGTGCCCCCTTGATATATCACCAGCAAATAGATATGCTGCTCCTTCACCATTGCTAAGATTGAACCTCTCATCTATTATATCTTCAGGTAACCTAACTATGCATTTAACACCTTGGTATAGTGCCTCTGGCTCAAACTTGCCCCTTGCCCCTGCTATTAATGCAACTTCAGAGTTAACACCATCCGCAGCTATTATTGCCTTAGCCTCAAACTCCTCCAACTCATCAGTTACTATAATGCTTGTGGTATTACCATTGCTATCCTCATGCCATATTATATCCCTAACATGTACACCATCTACTATGCCTCCACCCATCCTTGATGCCTGCTCATCTGCCATCTTAGCAAACCACTTGTTAAGCTTAGCCATTAGTACTGAGTAAGCAAAGTTTGTTCTATAATTATGAGCCTCTGTTAGATCTATTGTGTAGCATTTATGCTCTGATACAGCATTAAGGTAGTACTTAACTATCCTCCTCTCTACTGGGGCATCTGTAAGGAAGTTCTCGTATATATCCTCAACATTGTATACCTTAGCATCAGGATAGTTCTTTGAGTACAGTATACCTCCAGTTATATTCTTGCTTCCTATAGGCCTGCCAGACTCTAATAAAACTGCTTGTACACCAAGCTTTGATAACTCGTGTAATGCTGCTAAACCAGCTGAGCCTCCTCCAACTATTACAGCATCAAACCTCTCCATGTAATCACCCCAAAGAACACAAATATCATTGCTTACTAATAGTGTTCTTACCAACCACTTTATTACTGCTGACAATACTCTTAATTGCATCTATAAGCAATGGTAATACATCCTCAAGTCTAGCATTTATGAATATATCACTCTCATCCTTTATAGGTGCCTCTATATCTGGGTTTATTGAGATAACAACCTCGCTATCCTTCATCCCTACTATATGCTGCATTGCCCCACTTATCCCTATTGCTATGTACAGTTTAGGGGCAACCTTCTTACCACTACTACCAACAACTCTTGCTGGTATGAAGTACTTCTCCTTTATGCTGCTACTAACATTGAATGGTAACTTTGATAATGGTAATGATATAGCAATCTTTGCATTAAGTAGA
>Ga0197142_1001920_pt1 | contig 18729 bp, 10 predicted proteins | sample GBS60_MetaG_FD_148614 | JGI IMG/M metagenome (GOLD analysis project Ga0197142, IMG submission 148614) | Sediment microbial communities from Great Boiling Springs, Gerlach, Nevada, United States - GBS 60_MetaG | ecosystem: Environmental > Aquatic > Thermal springs > Hot (42-90C) > Sediment...
CTGGCCGTCGGCATTTCTGCCCTGGTCGTGGTGATGGTGTATCTGGGACCGCTGAAAAATCCCGGTTGGCTTTCGGTGGGTTTTGCCGGGACGTTGTGGCTGCTGGGTCTGGCCGGCTTTAGCGTCGGGGAGTTCATCCGAGAGGCAATCCGCAAACCGTACATCATTTACAATGTGGTCTTCGGCCATCAGATCTTCCCGGAAGAGGTTGCCCGGATGCGGCAGCAGGGCTTTTTAGAAAGCGGCCTGTGGACCAGGGCCTGGATGGCAGCGTATTATCCGCAGGTGTTTGTATCGGACAGGTCGTCCACGGTCCAGGTTGACGCCTCCCCGTCGGCAATAGCTTCCCAAGAAGGCATTGCCCCCGCTGCTTTCTCGCCCACCTTTTCTTCATCTTCCGCATCTGTGGCTGCTCCGGCAGGCCGAACATCCCTCGCCGGGCCAGAAGGCCGGTTATCCATGGTCGGTCCGGCAGCCCGAATCGACGAAGCCCGTTTGCTCCAATTGCCGCAGGCGGATCAGGTGCAGATCGGCCGGGTGCTCTTCATGTACCACTGCAACGATTGCCATGCGGAGCGGGACGGCTATTCGGCGGCCGGTCGGCTCCTGCAAGGAAGATCGAAGCCAAGGATGGTCGAACTGGTCCGGCACTTACATGAGCATCGGTTTGTCATGCCGCCCTGGAGCGGCACCGACGAAGAAGCCCAGGTGTTGGCCGAATATTTGGCCACAATCACGCCGCCCCGACCAGCCGGAATGTACCCGGAAGGCCTCTCCCAACACTCCATTTTTCGGCGTCCTAGGCTGGCCAACGTACAGCCCCCAGCCCCGATCAAACCCTCACAAAACAGCACTTTGACCACTCAGCGCTTTGCGGCACAAAGCTTTTCGGCGCCGATCGGGTCCGCTCTTCCGGCAGCCGATTTCGGAACATCTTTTGAGCTAGGAGATGCAGCCCGATGACACCCAGTGTGCTTATCGAGCAGGCCGGCGGCATGTTGCCGGCACCGTGGTGGTTTGTCCAGTTTTTCAAGGTGCTGGGCTTTACGCTCCATGCGGTCCTGATGCACTTATGGTATGCGGGCCTGCTGTGGGCGATGGTTTTGGCGGTCCGAGGCTCGGCGGCCGGGCGGGAAGCCGCCGGGCGGCTGATGCGGCAGATGCCGGTTCTGGTGGCCCTGGGCATCAACCTGGGCATTGTGCCGCTTTTGTTTTTGCAGGCGGCGTATGCCAAGGTCTTTTACCCGGCGACGATCTACATGGCCTGGTTTTGGCTGGGCATTGTGGTGCTGTTGATCCCGGCCTATTATGGCGTGTACATTTACTCCTTCGGCTTGAGGCGGCCCTTCCCAAGCGGAGGTCCGGCAGGGCAAACTGCCAGCGCCGATTCGGAACCTACCGGCTCCAGCAGATCGGAACCTACCGGCTCCAGCAGATCGGAACCTACCGGCTCCAGCAGATCGGAACCTACCGGCTCCAGTAGGTCAGAACCTACCGGTCCCAGCAGATCAGAACCTACCGGTCCCAGCAGATCAGAACCTACCGGCTCCAGCAGATCAGAACCTACCGGCTCCAGTAGGTCAGAACCTACTGGCTCCAGCAGGTCAGAACCTACTGGTCCCAGTAGATCGGAAGCTACCGGCGGCAGTAGAAAATATCTAGCCGCCGACGAGCAATCGGAGGCCCAGTCTGCCCGGCCTGGAAACTTGTCTTCGCCCAACGGCAGCCTGTTGTCGGTCCTATGGCCGGCGATGCCCGGATGGCGGCTTGCCGCCGGGTGGGTCTCGGCGGTCTTGTTTTTGATCATTGGATTTTTCTTTGTGAACGGATTTACTCTGATGACCCGCCAGGAGCTATTCCGGCAGGAGCACTGGCAGACCGTTTGGGGACCGCACACACTGGCGGGAGCCGCCTTGGGAACCGGACTGAATCTGGCCGATTCGCGCCTTCTGCCTCGGTGGCTGATGTTTTTCAGCCTGGCCTGGACGACGCTGGTGGTTTGGCTTGTGGTGGATACCGCCTGGCGGGCCAGCCCGCCGTCGGCAACCTATCGAAGCTGGGTGGCCCGAACAGCCTGGAAGTTGTATCTGGCCGGAATGGTCGGCTTTGCCCTTTTCGGCGCCTGGTATCTGCACACCTGGTCGGCGGAGGTGCGGTCGGCCATGTTCTCCTGGCCGGTAGTCATTCTTACCGTACTGACGGCCATTTCGCCCGGTCCGGTGTGGCTGGGGCTTGCTTGGTCGGCCCGACGAGGCCGTCCGCCCGACCGGTCTTTGGCCGTCCTGCTTGCCCTGGGGCAATTGGCCGTGCTGGCTCTGAACGCCACGAGCCGACAAGTGGTCCAAAACCTGGAGCTTCGCCCGTTTTTTGCGGTCTTCGAACAGCCGGAGGCCGTCCAGTGGAGTCCGCTGATCGTTTTTCTGGTACTTTTTGGGCTGGGGGCAGGGGTGCTCGGTTGGATGCTCTGGCAACTGTGGCGGTACCGGCCAACCGAACCGTAATAGGACCAGTTGAGCGGAATGAAGCACGACGGGGGGGAACTGCTTGTCAGGTTCGCCCCACCCGGCTCTGGTCAGGCTGTCGAGAGGCCGACCAGGCGGTCGCTGGCCGGGTGAGGGGGCATTTCCGTGGCAAAAACCACCTGGCTTCCTGCATAGACAGGAATGACACACCGCCACCTTTCATTCGGCTCAAGTGTTCCCCAGAAAGTAAAAATCCACCCGGATCTGGAGTGCTGCTCCCGGCGGAATGGGACGTCGCTCTCCTACAATCGGCGTAACACTTTAGCCGAATGAGCAACTCGCCTTCCTCAACCGAACTAAACCCAGCGTGCCATTCCCGCGCACGCGGAAATCCAGAAAGTATTCCCAGAGTTCCCACTTGCCCAGCAGGATCACAGAAACAGGCGCAACGTAGTCTGGATTCCTGCTTGCGCAGGAACAAGCCTGGCTTCCTGCTTCCGCAGGAATAACACATAGAGTCTTCCATTCGGCAAAAATGTTACCAATCGGCTAACTTGAATGTATTCACCGGCAGCGAATGCCCCATCTGTGGAGTTCCAGCCAGTTTTAGCCCCTGATGGTGGTGCCCAAGCGGGGTGGATACAATCAAACTAAAGTATTGCCTTCTCCCCAATTCGAACGGAGATTGCCCAAGCGGGGTTTTTGGTGGGTAGTTTGTCGATGGATGTAGCGGAGCTAGAGATTCTTTACCAGGACGAGCATTGTCTGGTGGTCAATAAGCCGCCGGGCCTCTTGACGCAAGCGCCGCCGGGCATCGACAGTCTGGAGGTGCGGGTCCGATCGTATCTCCGAACCAGTCGGCCCGCAGGGGAAACTGTGTATTTAGGCGTGCCGCATCGGCTGGATCGTCCGGTTTCCGGGGCCATACTGTTTGCGTTAACCCGGCGGGCCGCCCAACGTCTTAGTGCTCAGTTCGAACAACGCCGGATCAAAAAACTCTATTGGGCCTGCCTGGAGGGTCGGGTCGAACCCGCCGAAGGAACCTGGAAGGATTTTCTCCGTAAAGTGCCCGACCAGCCCCGGGCGGAAATCGTCCCCCTGGAACACCCCGAGGCCCTCTATGCGGTGTTGCGTTATCGGGTATTGGCCTACTTGGACTGCGGCAGTTGGTTGGAGATTCGGCTCGATACGGGCCGATACCATCAGATTCGCATCCAGTCGGCAAGCCGGGGACATCCGGTGCTGGGTGATGTGCAATACGGCGCCCGGCAACCGTTCGGGCCGGCGGCATCCGACATCCGGGAGCAACCCATCGCCCTGCACGCCCGGAGCGTGGTATTTCGGCATCCAAAGAGCAAAGATACGGTGATTATTCGTGCGCCGCTCCCTCCTTGCTGGCACCAGCTCCACCTGCCGGAAATCTTTCCTCCACCGACCGTCGAGCCCCCTTGCAACCCGTGGGAAACTGTTTTTTAAACTGGGTACTCCTTTAACCGACCGAAGTAGCCGCGTTTCCCCGCCGTGGGAGAGGACGGCCAACCGACAGGTTGGCCTGGTGAGGGGGACCCGTGTCATTCCTGCGTAAGCAGGAATCCAGCAGAGAAATCACTGGATTCCCACTTTCGTGGGAATGACATCCATGGGGAGAAAATAAGGCGGCGTTGGAATTTCGTATTCTCCTCACCCTAACCCTCTCAACGCCCAGGGGAAAGGCCGGTTGATGGAGTCGGCCGAAGTGTTCAGCCACTTGGAGCAACCCTCGAAGGAGAACGACCAATGAGGGAAAAGCGGATTCGGGTTTTAGGCATTTGCGGCAGTCCTCGACCGGAAGGCAATACAGAACGGCTGATCCGGCGAGCTTTGGAAATGTTCGAGGCGGAGGGTTTTGAGACGGATTTTTTGTCCTTGGCCGAGCGACCGGTCAAACCCTGCATTGCCTGCGCCCGGTGCCTGAGTTCGGATGTGCCGAAGTGTTTTCAGGACGATACGAATTTTGAGAGGGTTTTGGAGCAGTTCGGAGCGGCGCAGGGGATTCTGGTCGGTTCGCCCGTGTATTTTAGCTCGGCCACGCCGCAGGTGATGGCCCTATTGCACCGGGTGGGCTATGTGGCCCGGAAACATCCGGACCTTTTGCGACGCAAAGTGGGGGCGGCTGTGGTGGTGGCCCGACGGGCCGGTCAAAATTTCACCTTCGCCCAGATCAACTACTTCTTCCTGATCGCCGAAATGATCGTGCCGGGGTCCACCTACTGGAACATCGCCTTCGGCCGGGAAAAAGGCGAAGTGGAAAAAGACGCCGAAGGACTCCGCACCCTGGACAACCTGGTCAAAAACATGGCTTGGTTATTGCAAAAGGTGGCCTCCTGAAGGGTATGGGTTTTGTTTATCCTTCCGGTGGTGGGAAAACGGCTCGCCAGGAGTTGACTCCGGAGCGGCCGCCTTTATATTAAAGTTTTAGGTAACATTTTAGCCGAATGAAGGGGTCTATGTGTCATTCCTGCGGAAGCAGGAAGCCAGGCCGCTTTGTGCATCCTACGGTGTTCCTACTGGGCCAGTGGAAACTCGGAGATACTTTCTGGATTCCCGCTTGTGCGGGAATGACACGCCGGGTTTAGCCCGCCGGGCAAGAGGGATGCATCGGGCCTGCCAAGCCCGCCCATCCATTCGGCTAAAATGTTACAGTTTTAGTAATTTGACCGTATCTATCGGGCCTGGCCCCTACCAGGGGTTGGGGGCTAAGAAGCGGCTCGAACACTCCCGATTGTGCAATTGGTCCCGGTCGATGCAGTCCACCTAAATAAGTCCACAAAATGCTGGAAGTGGTTGGACTCCTGGCAAGTACGAACACGAAGGTATTTCGCACACGTGGACCACTTTCGCAATGATGTGGATCTATTTAGGAGGTAGGTTGTTTTCCAGGAGGTCGTTGCCATGGCCATGGAGCTTTTCAGTTCTGCGTTTCGAGCAGGGGGTCCGATCCCTCGGCGTTATACGGGCGAGGGAGAGGATGTGTCGCCGCCTTTGCAGTGGACGGGTGTGCCGGAGGCGGCACAGGAATTGGCCCTTATTTGCGACGATCCGGACGCCCCGACACCAGAACCGTGGGTGCATTGGGTTCTATACAAAATACCATCCACCGTGACCAGCTTACCGGAAGGGCTGCCCAAAACCGCTCAACTTTCCCAGCCGACCGGGGCGATGCAAGGCAAAAATTCCTGGACCAGTGGGCAGACGATTGGCTATCGAGGGCCCATGCCTCCGCCTGGCCATGGAGTACATCACTACCATTTTACCCTGTATGCCCTGGACAGCCCTTTGAACGTGCAGCCGGGAGAGACCAAGAAGAACCTGCTCAAGATAATGGAAGGCCATATTCTGGCCGCCGCCACGTTGATCGGAACCTACCAGCGATAACCCGTCCGGAGCAGAAAGCCGTTCCGTTGGAACCGAAGTGGTCCACCTTGAAGACTTTCCCACCCAGAAGCCATCGGCGTCGGCGCCGTTCGGCAGGAGATCCCTATGGGGGAGGGTGGTGGCCAAAAACCTTACCGAACCGAAAAGGGTCAACCCTACGGCGCTGGGCGGAATGGGATACAAACTCTAGAACTGCCTTTAGTACAACGTAACATTTTAGTTTGACTGTATCCACCAGAACCGGCCTCTACCAGTGGTAGGGGCTAGGAATCAGCTCGAACACGATATATTATGGGCATTGGACCCGGTCGATACAGTCAAATTAGCCGAACGAAGGGCTCTATGTGTCATTCCTGCGGAAGCAGGAATCCAGGCTTGTTCCTGCGCAACCAGGAATCCAGACTGCGTTGCGCCTGTTTCTGTGATCCTACTGGCAAGTGGGAACTCTGGGGAATACTTTCTGGATACCCGCTTGCGTGGGAATGACACGCGGGGTTTAGCTCGCCTGGGGAGAGGCGAGTTGCTTCATTCGGCTAAGAGCCTATCCCAAAATGCCGCACCCTGTGCAACCCTTCAAAACAGGGATGCTCAGCGCTCAGGATAAGTCCCCCCCAACTTGCGCCAATCCCGATTTTCGGATAGGCTCTAACGTGTTGCAGTAAAACAGAAGACATCCAGCTAACCATGAAAGGAGAGCGAGCATGCAACTGAAACGTCGAACGCTGCTGCAAGGGGCAGTTGTAGGGTTGTCGGTTCCGTGGCTCTTACCGAGCCGGGTCTGGGCGCAAAAACCCACCAAACGTCTCACCATGGGCTTTGTAGGCATGGGGGTCCAGAACCGCCATCTCATGGGGGCGTTTATGGGCCATGATGTCCAGGTGGTGGCGGTTTGCGATGTGGATACCACCCGTCGCGAAGACGCCAAACGCCGAGTGGATGAGCGGTATGGTCATACGGGAGCGGGCGGTTGCAAAGCGGTGCGGGATTTCCGGGAAATTACCGAGCAGGACGACATCGACGCCATCTGTGTTGCCACGCCCGACCATTGGCATGCGCTAGTGACGCTATCAGCCCTTCGGCACGGTAAAGATGTTTATTGTGAAAAGCCGCTTACTCACAACATCCATGAAGCGGTGGAAATCATCCGCGCCGTGGAGGCCAACAAACGGGTGCTTCAGACGGGCAGTCAGCAGCGATCCAGCAAAGAATTTCGCATTGCCTGCGAGCTGGTGCGGAACGGGCTGATCGGCAAGATCGAGCGGGTAGAATGCAGTTTTGGCGGGCCCCCCAAACCCTGCGATCTGCCCGAAGAGCCTATGGAATCGGGATTGGATTGGGACCTCTGGCTCGGGCCGGCGCCGGTACGTCCCTATAACTCGGTGTTGAGTCCCCGGGGCGTGCATGATCATTTTCCTGCCTGGCGCAATTACCTGGAGTATGGCGGCGGCGGCGTGGCCGACTGGGGCGCCCACCAACTAGACATCGCCCAATGGGGGCTGGACATGGACCGCAGCGGCCCGGTGGAAGTCATCCCCCCGGAAAAGCCCGGGGCTGGCACCGGCGCCAAACTCGTCTATGCCAATGGCGTGGTGGTCGAACATAAGCGCAGCTTCGGCGTCCACTTCTTCGGCGCCGACGGCGAAGTGGCGGTCCACCGGGACCGGTTTCAGTTCATCCACAAAGGAAAACTCATTGCTTCCTTTACCGGCCAGAAAGACACCTCCTGCGCCGCCCAAGTGCAGATCGCCGAAAAGCAATTTTTGCAGGACGCCAAGATCCGGCTTTATGAAAGCCGAAATCATATCGGCAATTTTCTGGAATGTGTACAAAACCGCAGTCGGCCTATTGCCAGCGAGCAGGAAGGTGGGCGCACAGCCATCTGCTGCCATCTGATGAACTTGGCCTATTTACACGGCCAGCGGCTGAAATGGGATCCGGAAAAGTTCTGTTTTGTCGGCGGCACCGGCGATCCGAAATGGCTCACCCGGGAGTATCGGTCCCCCTGGAAGGTCTAAACGCCCACCGGCATCCTGCCTGCCCGGCCTGCGCTTCCCGAAAAACTCCGTTTTTCGTCCCATTTTAGCCGAATGAAGGGGTCTTGGGGCCTTCCTGCGTAAGCAGGAATCCAGGCTTGTTCCCGCGCAAGCGGGAATCCAGGCCACATGGCCTCCTACGTTCTGGATTCCCGCTTTCGCGAGAATGACACCCTCACCTGGCCTCGGCGTGCGCCTGGCCGGCCTCTCCCGCCGGGGGAGAGGCCACCTGCTTCATTCGGCTAAAGTGTTACCGTTTTTCCAGCATTTGCCGGAAAAACGCCCCTACCATAATCCATCCCAGGATCAAAGGGCCGGCTTGATTCGCCTCCCCAGAAATCTCCCCTCTGACCGACGTGGCTCCATTCAAGACAACAATATATCGGATTGGGTTTTCCCATCAGACCAGACCCGACGGAGTCCACCGTTTCCACCTTCCCCCCAAGGAATTCCCTACGGCCCGAACCGGTTGCGTTGCAATGTCTGGGCCCCAATAGGTAGAGGGCCGACACGGATGCAGCGCACGCAGTAGTGGTTCGCAGGCCACAACGCAACCAGATCCCACGGCCAGAACAATCGCCCGAACTTGGCCAAACAGCAGACCAGGGCTTACACCTGCCAGGGCGGCCGATAGGCCACGTGCAAAAGCCGATTGGCCTGCTCGTCGCCCAGAAACTCTTCTTGGACCGGGTCCCAGTGCACCGGTCGGCCAAGCCGGTAGGCGATATTGCCCAGGTGGCTCCAGGTGGTTACCCGGTGGCCCAGTTCCACGTCATAGATGGGCAGTTGTCGGCTCTGAATGGAGTCGATCCAATTGCCCAGGTGATTGTCGCTTTGCGGAAGGTGGATTTCGTTGGGCTTGGTGGGGCTCAGGTCGGCCTGCCCCTGAACCAGCTTAAACTCCCAGAATCCGCTCAAGGTGGCTTGTTGGCCGATGAACTCGATGTTAAGTTTGTGGCCTGCTTTTTGCTCCCAGAGCACCGTACAGGGCGGATCGGCAAACTCCAGACGCACTTCCATTTCCACCGGCACATCGTAGAGGTTATTGGGCTCTTGTCGGCCGGTCGCTTCGATGCGCACTGGACCGGTCTGGTCCGTGCCCAAGGCCCAGGAAACCACGCCGAACATGTGGACGCCGTTGTCGGCCAGTGCACCGGCCCCATAGTCCATGAAATAGCGGTACGTGAAATGGCAGCGGGCCGGATGGTATTCCGCCCAAGGGGCCGGTCCAAGCCACATATCCCAATCCAGCCCCTGGGGGACGGGCTGGGGCGGTTCAGGGGGCCGGGTAGGATTCGGCGCGTGGGTGAGCCGAACCGTGTGCACCCGCCCCAGCCGACCGTTACGGACCCACTCGCAGACCTGCCGGGTGCGGGCGATGGAACGATATTGGCTTCCCATCTGCACCATGCGGCCGTAGCGGCGGGCGGCCCGGATCATGGCCTGCCCCTCGCCGATGGTTCTGGTAAGCGGCTTCTCACAGTAAACATCTTTTCCCGCCTGACAGGCCAGGATCGTCATCGCCGCATGCCAGTGGTCGGGCGTCGTGATCACCACAGCGTCAATATCCTGCCGATCCAGAATCCGACGAAAATCTCCATAGGCCTGGCATCCTTCGCCCACCCAGGGTAGGACGTCTGCCAAATGCTTTTGGTCCACATCGCACACGGCCGCCAATCGACATCGGGGTTCTTGGCGGATCATTGCCAACAGGTCCCTCCCCCGGCTGCCCAGGCCGATCAGGCCAACGGTAACCTGCCCATTGGGCGGCATTTTCTCCGCCGCCTGCCCCCGGGTCCAAACCCACGGCAAACCCCATCCCAACGCCGCCCCATATAAAAACCGTCGCCGATCCATCCGAACCGTTCGAGAAATCATGGTTTGCTCCTTGGGAAACAGAAAAAAGTAACATTTTAGCCAAATGCAGCGGCGATGTTGTTCCCCTTTCCCGCCAGGAGAGAGGGGAACGAACCGCCTCTCCCCTTTGCGGGAGAGGCCGGCCTGGCCAAAGGCCAGGCCGGGTGAGGGGGCAAAACGAAAAACAAAGGAAAACCAAAACCCTGGATTCCTGCCTACGCAGGCATGACACAGGCCCCCCTCACCCTACCCTTGCCCGCCAAAAGAGAGGGGAACGAAACACCTCTCCCCTTTGCAGGAGAGGCGGTTTGCTTCATTTGGCTAAATAGTTAGCAAAAAAGAGACGTTACGGATCACATCACCGGCAGCGTGTGCTAGTGTAAGGTCGGCCGGCAGCCACGTCAAGCCTCCGATCCATCCAGTTTCTCCCAGGATTTGCCGAAGCTCATTGAATGCAACCTTTCCTCCACCTGGTTGAACGGAACTCCTTGAGCGGATAAGATAAGGAAGATAATCTCGGTCAGAGGAGACACAGCGAAACACTAGACTCTTGGAACATTTTAACCGAATGAAGCGACTCGCCTCTCTCCTGGCCGTTGAGAGGCCGTCTGAGGCGAAGCCGGCTAAGGGGTGTCATTCCCGCGAAAGCGGCAGTCCAGAACGTAGGAGAATTCCATCTTGCCTGGGTTCCCGCTTGCGCAGGAATGACACATCGGCTTTTTTCCTACGGCTAAAATGTTAACGAGCACCCTTCGGGAGGAATAAGATGTCGGAAGAATCTAGTGCGGTATTTCGTCGTACCATGAGTGCGGAAGATTATGCACGTTTGATGGCCATTCGGAATAAGCGGCTGCACGAGTTTGTGGCCGATGCCATCCAGCTTTGCGAGCCGGAACGGGTGATCGTCTGCGATGATTCCCCTGAGGCGGTGGCCATGACCCGGCGGATGGCCATCCAGGCCGGGGAAGAAAAACCGCTGGCCATCGAGGGACACACCGTCCATTTCGACGGGCCGGAAGACCAGGGCCGAGACCGTGAAGTAACCAAATATTTAGTACCCGAAGGCGACCATCTTTCTCCCGCCCTGAAACAGATCGAACGTCAGGAGGGCCTGGCCGAGGTCCGAGGACTCCTCAAAGGTGCCATGCGCGGCCGGACCATGATTGTGCGGTTTATGTCGCTGGGGCCGACCGATTCTCTCTTCAGCATTCCCTGCGTGGAGTGCACGGATTCCTGGTATGTGTCGCACAGTTTGAACTTGCTGTATCGGCTCGGCTACGAACAGTTCAAGCATTTAGGGGAGGAGGCCCGGTTCTTTGCCACGTTGCATTCGGCCGGGAAATTAGATGAACGGATGGTTAGCGCCGAGCCGGACAAAAAACGCATCTATATCGACTACCTCACCGACACCGTCTATAGCGTGAACACCCAGTATGCGGGCAACACGGTGGGGCTGAAGAAGCTGGCCCTGCGGCTTACGATCCGGCGGGCGGATCGGGAAGGTTGGCTTGCAGAACACATGTTCCTTATGGGGGTGTATGGTCCTGGCGGACGCAAAACCTATTTCGCCGGCGCCTTTCCCAGCGCCTGCGGCAAAACGTCCACCGCCATGCTTCCGGGCGAAACCATCCTGGGCGACGATATCGCCTATCTGCGGGCCATCGACGGCCAGTGCCGGGCCGCCAATGCCGAAGCCGGCATCTTCGGCATCATCCAAAACGTCAACGCCAAAGACGACCCAGCCATCTGGGACGTGCTGACCAAACCGGGCGAAGTGATCTTCTCCAACGTGCTGGTGAAAGACGGCCGTCCCTACTGGTTGGGCATGGGCTGTGAAATCCCCGATGAGGGCGAGAACTTTTCCGGCCGCTGGTATAAAGGGAAAAAAGATGCCCAGGGAAACGAAATCCCACCGGCACACAAAAATGCCCGGTATGCCGTTGCCCTTCACGCCCTGGCCAACTGCGATCCTGAACTGGACAATCCCGAAGGCGTCCTGCTGGGCGGCATCATGTACGGCGGCCGAGATGCCCATAGCTATGTCCCCGTGCAGCAAGGTTTCGATTGGAACCACGGCATCATCGCCTACGGTGCCTCCTTGGAAACGGAAACCACCTATGCCATCCTCGGCCAAGAGGGCGTGCCGGAAATCAACCTGATGAGCATCCAGGATTTCGTCTCCCTCCCGCTGGGCAAGTACATTCGGAACAATCTGGAGTTTGGCCAAAAGGTGCGTAAACCGCCCTTGGTTTTCGGCGTCAATTACTTCCTCCGAGACAGAGAGACGGGCCAATTTGTCAACGCTGTGCGGGACAAACATGTCTGGGTCAAATGGATGGAACTGCGGGTCCATGACGATGTCGGCGCCATTGCTGCTCCGACCGGCTGGATTCCCAAGTATGAAGACCTCGTTCCCCTGTTCCGCCAAGTGCTTGGAAAGCAGTACACGCTGGACGATTACCGTCGGCAGTTTACCATTCGTGTGCCGGAAAACCTGGCCAAGCTGGACCGGGTGGAGCAGTTCCATCGGACCCAAGTGCCGGACGCTCCGCCGGTGCTGTTTGAGGTATTAGCGGCGCAGCGGCAACGGCTCTTGAAGGCTCGGGAGCTTTTCGGCGATTACATCACGCCAGAAAAGTTCCTCCAACAGGACATTCGGTAGTTTTACCGGTAAGCGGCGCAGATGTCTCGGCCTGCCGTCTTTTTGGATCGGGATGGGACCCTTATCGAAGATAGGGGACATTTGTCCTGCCCATCCCAGGTACAGTTCTTTCCCACGACGGTGGACGCCCTTCGGCGTTTGTCGGAGGATTTTCTGCTGTTCATTGTAACCAATCAATCCGGCGTAGCCGAAGGGCTGATCCGTGCGGAAGCCGTCGAAGAGGTGAATAAATATATTGTCACCCGCCTCCAGGCCGACGGCATCCGCATCGTGCAAGTCTATGTCTGCCCTCATCGACGCTCGGACGGCTGCCAGTGCATCAAACCCCAACCCTACTTCCTCCATCAGGCGGCCCAGCAGTATGGCGTCGATCTGCAACGATCTTTTGTCATCGGCGACCATCCGCATGATGTAGAACTGGCCCGTCGGGTAGGCGCTCAGGGAGTGTATGTATGCTCGGGCCACGGATGGAAACATTTTCAGGAACTGACCGGCCCGCAGATCGTGGTTCCTGACATTCGGGCGGCGGCCGAGTGGATTCTTTCGCTGTTGCCCTCGTCGGCCCAATGGGGTTGTTCGGCCCAGCAGATCGCTCAGGCCGCTCAAATCATCCGTTCCGGCGGTGTGGTGGCATTCCCCACGGAAACCGTTTATGGCCTGGGCGCCAATGTCTTCGACCGCTCCGCCGTCGAACAAATCTTCCAGATCAAGAATCGCCCCCGGCATGATCCGTTGATTGTGCATGTGGCCGATTGGGAGCAGGCAAAACAGTTGGTGCGTGAATTTCCGGAATCGGCCCAGATGCTGGCCCGCCGTTTTTGGCCCGGACCATTGACTCTCGTTTTGCCCAAACATCCTACTGTTCCGGATGAGGTCACCGGCGGTTTGCCGACGGTGGCTCTCCGAATGCCCAACCACGCCGTGGCTCTGGCCCTGCTGCGCCAAGCAGGCCTACCTATTGCCGCTCCCAGTGCGAATCCTTTTGGCCGAGTCAGCCCGACCTCGGCCGATCATGTGCGCGATCAGCTCGGCGAGCGGGTGGAAATGATCCTGGATGGCGGGCCGTGTTGGGTGGGGGTGGAATCGACGATTGTCAGTTTTGCGGGTTCTTCGCCGATGCTCCTTCGGCCCGGCGGCGTGCCGCTCGAACAGATCGAAGCCCTGATCGGCCCAGTGCACATCCCGGGGCCGGGGGAGTCGGCCCCGTTGTGCCCGGGAAGGTTCCCTCGGCATTATGCCCCGCACACGCCGGTCCGGCTTGGCTGGGAAATCCCGGCCGAAGCCAAGGGGAAACGCGTCGGCTTGCTCTGCTTGCAACGTCCGCCGCAGGCCGAGCAGTTTGTCTGTGTGGAGGAGCTTTCGCCCTCGGGCGATTTGGAGCAAGCCGCCGCCAATCTCTATGCCGCCCTTCGTCGGCTCGATCAAATGGCCCTAGACCTGATCCTTGCCCATCCCTTGCCTGAAGTAGGTATGGGCCGAGCGATCATGGACCGCCTTCGCAAAGCCAGTGCGGCCTCCTGAGCGTTTCTTCTTGTCCGATATACCTCATACGTGTTCACATTCCCAATATCTGTTCGCCTGACCATACCTCTTTTCCGCCGCCCGATCGAGGATCGGACCTCTCCAGGCTCTGTTGACAACTTCTGGGCGGATAGACGAAAATTAAATGGAAAGGAATATTTTAGCCGAATGAAGCAACTCGCCTCTCCCCTGGTGGGCCCAACCCAGGGTGTCATTCCCGCGAAAGCGGCAGTCCAGTACGCCTCTCCCCTGGTGGGAGAGGCCGGCCTGGCCGAAGGCCAGGCCGGGTGAGGGCGAAAAAGAAGGCGGCTGGCCAGTCTTGTGCCCCCTCACCCTAACCCTCTCCCGCGGTGGGGAGAGGGGGAAAAGAGAACCGCCCTTCGGCTGAAGTGTTACGTATTTGTAACTTTTCGCCGAATGGAGGGGCGGGCTTGTCACGTCCCTCCAGCAGCGTCCAAGGCAGATACCTCCCTCAGTCTAGCACCTGACAGCAGGCCCCTCCAAAGGCATCTCCATTCGGCGTAACATTTTAGCGGAATGAAGCACCTTGCCTCTCCTCTGGCCGTCGTGAGGCCGGCCTGGCCTTCGGCCAGGCCGGGTGCGGGGGGGTTTAGTGTCATTCCCGCGAAAGTGGGAATCCAGGACGAAGGAGAATTCCATATTGCCTGGGTTCCCGTTTGCGCGGGAACAAGCCTGGACTGCTGCTTACGCAGGAATGACACATGCTACCCCCCATTCGGCTAAAATGTTGCCATTCGGCTAAAGTGTTACCGGATTTTTTCTTCGAAACATTACGGCTGATTTTGGCATACCCACGGAAAACCGATTTCTGTCCCGGAAAGCTCGAAGCGGAAAAGGGTAACACTTTAGCCGTTTGAAGCAATGGAACACGTTTTAGCCAAATGGAGGGGCTATCGGCTCATACACACAGATCGTCATGCTCTCTTTGTGCAAATCAATTCCTATAAACCGGCAACGCTTCTTTTGGTTGATCATAGGAAACTCCATGTTAGGGGCCAACAGGGATTCCAAAAACCAACATGTTTCCCCCCGGGCGGAAGTATAACACTTTCCGCCCGCCCCTACATGGTTTCACGCTCGTCGTGCCCGCAAACACGGCCATCCGAGGCAGATACCTCCTGGAGGGGCGGACCTGACAGGCAGGTCCCTCCAGTCGTACTTCATTCGGCTAAAATGTTACGGAAAAGGCGATTTGGCCTGGAATGATCGACCAACCTACCTAGGAGATGGCTTATGAACCGAAAAACGACGCGCCGACGGTTTTTGGAATCGGTCGGGTTGGCCGGGGCGGCCGTGGGATTGGGCAGGTCTCGGACTCTGGCCGGGATGCTTCAAGAGGGGAAAACGCCGTCTGTGGCCATGACGGAAACGGAAAAACCCGCCTTGCTCGGCGGGAAGCCTGTTTACAGCGGGACTTGGCCCGGTTGGCCCAGAACCAGCAAATCCGACGAAGAGGCGGTGATGGAAGCGCTTCGGGCAGGCCGATGGTACCGGAGCCGATCGGTGCCGGAGTTCGAGGAAAAATACGCCGCCTTGAACCAGGCCAAATACTGCATTGCCACCTCCAGCGGCACTACAGCATTGTACACTTCCTTGGGCGCCTTGGGCGTGGGGCCGGGCGATGAAGTCATTGTGCCTCCGTACACCTTCATGGCGACGGTTACCGTGGTGCTGCTTCACTATGCCCTGCCGGTGTTTGTCGATTCGAATCGGGAAAGTTTCCTGATGGACCCAGCCAAGCTGGAAGCAGCCATCACCCCGCGCACCAAGGCCATTATCCCGGTGCATATCGGCGGCAATGTGGCCGATATGGATCGGATTCTGGCGGTGGCCGAAAAACACAAAATCCCGGTGGTGGGCGATGCCTGCCAGGCGCATTTGGCCCAGTGGCGGGGCCGAAGCGCCGGCAGTTGGGGGACGACCGGCTGCTACAGCTTCCAACTGAGCAAGAACCTCTGCTCCGGCGAAGGCGGGGCCATCCTGACCAACGACGAAGCAGCAGCCGACGCCTGCTTCGCCTTCCACAACTGCTGCCGCCATCGCCCCAATGGCCGAGGGGCCGCCAACTATCGGTTTGGCCGGAACGGCAACTTCCGCATGACCGAGCTACAAGGGGCGCTGCTTTTAAGCCAAATGCAGGGCCTGGAAGAGCGGGCCCAGCTGCGCAGCGAAAACGCCGCCCATCTATCGAAGCTCTTACGGCAAATTCCGGGCATCCATCCGGCCAAGGAGTACGAGGGCTGCACCCGGAATGCGTATCATCTGTATATGTTCCGGTATGATCCCTCCCAGTTTGCCGGCATGAGCCGGGAGAAATTCCTCCGTGCTCTCCGGGCCGAAGGTGTGCCCGCTATCGCCGGCTACAGCCCCTTAAACAAAGCCGGGTTTCTCTTGGACGCCCTCCGAAGCGAACCGTATGTCCGGGTCTATGGCAAAAAGACCATCGACCAGTGGCCCCAACGCAACGAGTGCCCAGAAAACGACAAACTTTGCGAAGAAGGCTGCTGGCTGATGCATACGGTTCTTTTGACCACCAAAGAGCACATGGAGCGGATCGCCGCGGCAGTGGCCAAAATCCACAAACACACCGCCCTGCTGGCCAAAGCGTAAATGGCCTCACAAAGACCAGGTGATCAGATGCCCAATTCTTCTTTGACCGCCGAGAAGGCCTCCATGGCAAAATAAAGATCGTCTTCCGTGTGGGCGGCGGAGATTTGGACCCGAATGCGGGCTTTTCCCTGGGGAACCACCGGATAAGAAAATCCGATCACATAGACGCCCCGCTCCAGTAAGGCCTCAGCCATCCGGTTGGCCAGCACCGCATCGCCTAGCATGATCGGCACGATCGGATGTTCCCCAGGCAGGATGTGGAAACCCCGTTCCGCCATGCCCTCCCGAAACAGCCGGGTATTGGCGGCCAATCGGTCCCGAAGCTCCGTGGATCGCCGGAGAATTTCCAACGCTTTTAGCGCAGCGCCCAAAATCGGCGGGGCTACCGTATTGGAAAATAGATACGGACGGCTTCGTTGGCGGAGCATCTGGATGATTTCGCTCCTGCCGCTCGTGTAGCCGCCGCTTGCGCCGCCCAGGGCCTTGCCCAGGGTGCCGGTAATCACATCTATACGCCCCATCACATCATGGTACTCATGGGCGCCTCTCCCCCATCGGCCCAGCACGCCCACCCCATGCGAATCATCCACCATGACCAGGGCGTCGTACCGGTCGGCCAGTTCGCAGATGTCCGGCAACTTGGCGATAAAACCGTCCATTGAAAAAACGCCGTCCGTGGCAATCACCCGGAACCGGGCGTTACGGGCCTCCTTCAATTTAGCCTCCAGATCGGCCATGTCGCTGTTACGGTACCGGAACCGCTGCGCCTTGCACAGCCGAACGCCGTCGATGATGCTGGCATGATTCAGTTCGTCGGACAAGATGGCGTCTTCCGGGCCGAAAAGCGTCTCAAAAAACCCGGTGTTCGCATCGAAACAGGAAGAATAGAGGATGGTATCTTCCGTGCCGAGGAACTCGGACAGGGCCCGCTCCATCTGTTTATGGAGCTCTTGGGTGCCGCAAATAAAGCGGACCGAAGCCAGGCCGTAGCCCCAGCGATCCAGGGCCTCATGGGCCGCCCGGATGACCTCCGGATGGTTGGCCAGGCCCAGGTAGTTATTGGCGCACATATTGAGCACATCCGGCCGGTCCAGCACTGCCACATGCGCCCGCTGCGGACTGGTAAGTATGCGTTCCGGCTTCCAAAGCCCGGCCGAGCGAATCTCGGCCAACTGCCGCTGCAAATACTCCCGCATCGCTCCGAACATACCGCTGCCTACCCTTCCTTAAAAGCGCGTCGTCGAAAATGGTGCCTCCCATTTCCGGCATTATTTTATAGTAGGCGGCTCAAACTGTAAATGCAACCGGCTAACCCCGGCAAAAACCCGCAGAAAAACAAGTGGTTCGCCCCCTCGAACCAAAGGAATCGGGTCCACCGGGAGAATGCATTTAACTTCTTATTTTACAATAAGTGATGGCCAAAAGACGGCGTTTCCGTTTACAGTTTGAGTATGCGGTAATCCGTTAACAACACATTTGTTCTGGCGGATAACCCCCTGGGGGCATTCCCACGAAAGTGGCAGTGCAGAAAAAGGGGGAACTTCTCGGGTGCATTAGCCTTGTTTGCCATTCCGGGGTACCGTCGCAGGCACAAAGTAACCTGAACTGTTGATTACGTAGGCAATAACCCGTTAGCCCTTGCATTTTGCTCCATTTTACCAAAAATCGACTTGGGCGAGCCTCGGCTTGGCGGAGAGTCTAAGGGGTCGGCGGCTTAGCGCTCAAAGGCCGACGGCACGCCCTGTTTACGGGCTTTGAGCACCGGGTCTTTGGCCAGCGGCAGCCGAACGGCCTGGCCGGTCTCCGCAGATTTGTAGATGGCCAGGATGATTTCCACAGAGCGTCGGCCTTCGTGGCCGTCGATGAGGGGTTTGGTGCCTTTTCGGATGGCTTGCAGGACATCGGCGAACTGGCGGGCATGGCCGTGATGACCGATGGCTTTCGGATCGGCCGCTCCGCCGCCGCCACTTTTTCGCTCCGCCATGGCTTTTTGGATGGCCGCATCCTGGGGTTTCTTTTTGGCAAAATCCCATCGAATGATATCTTCTTCTTCCATGACGGCCGAGCCCTCGAAGCCGTGGATTTCGATCCGTTTGAGATACCCCGGATAGGCGGCGGTGGTGGCTTCGATAGTTCCCAGGGCGCCGTT
>Ga0197142_1001922_pt1 | contig 18717 bp, 13 predicted proteins | sample GBS60_MetaG_FD_148614 | JGI IMG/M metagenome (GOLD analysis project Ga0197142, IMG submission 148614) | Sediment microbial communities from Great Boiling Springs, Gerlach, Nevada, United States - GBS 60_MetaG | ecosystem: Environmental > Aquatic > Thermal springs > Hot (42-90C) > Sediment...
AAATTCTCTAAAGGTAGCATTAATTATAACGTTTGCTTTTGCTTTAATTGAATTTATTAGTGGTTTTTTAACGAATAGTTTGGCGTTGATTTCTGATGCTGGGCATATGATAACTGATAGCTTTTCATTGTTTATATCTTTTTTAGCACAATATTTAGTAGTAAATTTGAGAAATAGAAGATTTTCTTTTGGTTTATATAGGTTAGAAGTATTAGCTGCTTTTATTAATTCTATTTTTTTATTAGGCATTATAGCTTTTATTATATTTAATGGTATAAATAGGATTATTAAGCCTGTTGTGGTTTTAGGGGAACCTATGTTTATTGTTGGTATTTTAGGATTAATTGTTAATATTTTTATAATTTTTGTATTGCTTAAGCATACTGATAATTTGAATATAAAATCTGCTTTACTTCATGTTATTACTGATACTTTGGGTTCTATTACTGTCATTTTAGCTTCTATTATTATAATTTTTACTAAGTTTTATCAAATTGATGCTATTTTAAGTATTGTTATCTCTTTGCTTATAGTTCCTTCTACTTTTATTTTAATTTATCAATCTATTGATATATTTTTAGAAACTATTCCTAAAAATATTGATTATTCAGAAATAATTCAAAAGATTAAAAATGTTGATGGGGTTTTAGATTTGCATGATTTACATATATGGTCTATTGGGCCTAAGAATAATATATTAACTGTACATATAGTTAAAGATCAACATGTAGATAATTCTTACTTATTAAATAAAGTAAAAGAAATATGTGAATTAAACAGTATTAAACATTTTACTGTTCAGATAGAAGATTATAAATATGAATGTTTTCAAAATTGTGAAGAATTGTATAATTATGAACACAAACATTAATAATATTAACATTAGTAATACTAAAGATATTCATACTAAGAAATTACTAAAGGATCCTAAAAAGTTTATTTTAAGAGTTTTTAGTGGAATAATTCTTTTTTTTATTGCCGTTTTTTTGTTATTTAATAATTGGAGTTTATTTGTTGCTTTTGTCGTTATTATTCAATTATTAGCTATTTATGAAATAACTTCTATATTTGTTAAGAAATACTATGTTGATAGATTTTTCTTATTTTTTATTGCTTTGTACTTAGATATTTTAGCTTACTTAAGTTCTTTAGATATTATAACTATTTTGAGTAATTTTAGATTCAATTCGGATAAATTAATTTTTATTTTTTTATCTATTATTTTTATATTTTTAGTTTTTTCTGTTAATTTTATCGTGTATTTACAGAATAAATTAAAGGAAGATTATAAGAAAAGTGAAACAGAAAAGGATATTCTTAAGTTTATTAGAGAAAATAATAGTATCTATAGTTATTTTATAAATAGTTTGGGGGTAAATATTATTATTTTGTTTTATGCTATTATCCCCTTTAGTTTGGTAATATTTATAAGTTCTTTAAAAAATGGATTTTTATTAATGTTAATTGTATTTACTAATTTTTTTAATGATATTTTTGCGTATTTTGTTGGAAAGGTTTTTGGAAATAAAAGATTTTTTGAATTTATAAGTCCTAATAAAACATTGGAGGGGTTTGTAGGTGGATTAATAGGAGGGATTTTAGGAGGTATGTTATGGGGATATTTTTCTAATTTATATTCAATTATAGGTATATATCAATTAATTATATTGGTATTTTTAATGAGCTTGTTTGCTCCATTTGGGGATTTATTTGCTTCTTTTATAAAAAGAAGTTTTGAATTGAAAGAAACATCTAATATTATTCCTGGCCATGGTGGAATTTTGGATAGATTTGACAGTTTTATTTTTAGTGTTTATATTTTTTCATTTGTTTTCTTTTTATTTTTTTAAGAGGTTAAGTTATAGGGAATATAGAATATAATATGGGGTAAATGAGGAGAGGTGGCCGAGTGGTCTAAGGCGCTCGCCTGCTAAGCGAGAGTGTCGCTTAATAGGTGACACCGCGGGTTCGAATCCCGCCCTCTCCGCTTAATCCTAAAAAACATTAATAAAATTAAATAATAAAGTTGAAATTAAAAACTAAAACTGGATAGGGAAAAAAAAAGATAAAAATTAGGTTAATTGATTAGAAAAATATTTTTTAAGTGCCCGTAGCTCAAACGGATAGAGCATCAGATTGCGGATCTGAAGGTTAGGGGTTCAAGTCCCCTCGGGCACAGGAAGAAACAAAAGGTTTTTTAGAGAACTTATAGAATAATAAAAATAGGGTAGGGCTGTTAGAGCTTATCTTACGAACCCCGCTAGGTCCGGAAGGAAGCAACGGTAAGTAAGCTCTAAGCTGCTAACATAACCCTACCCTCTATCTTAAATATCTTCTCTTTTATTTACATAGGAGTGTAAGCTAATCTAATAAAATTTTATGCCTTTAGATCTAAAAAGATTAGAAGCTTTAACTAAATTAGAACCTAATAATCCCAAGCATTGGTTCTATTTAGGGGTATATTATATATCTATTAAAGATATAGCTCAAGCTTATAAAGCTTTAGAAACTGCTATTAAAATTAATCCCTATTTTTCACAAGCTCAATTTCTAATTGGATTTATCGTAATATATAATAGAGAATTCAAAACAGGTCTTAAATATTTAGAAAAGGCTTATACTATTGATGAAAAAGTATTTTTTAAAACTAAAGCTGATGTAGAGGTGGAAAAAGTTTTAGATGATTTAATTAATGGCAGCATAAAAGTTATTCAAGATCAGATAGAACTAAATCCAAATAATTTAGAAAATTTGTATGTTATGGGGAGAATTTTATTTTATGTACAAAAGCTAGAAGCTGCGGTCAATTATTTTAGAAAAATAATAGAAATAAAACCTGATAGTTGGGAAGTTTATGTTTATTTAGCTTTATCTTATAGGGAATTAAATAACTATGAAAATGCAATAAATTACCTAAAAAAATCAATTTTAATAAATAGTTATTATGCTGATGGTTATTGGTTATTAGGAGAAATTTATATAGATTTAGGGAATTATGGATTGGCTTTAAAGAATTTAGAAAAAGCTGTAGAATTAGATCCTAATAATAGTAGATATTTGAATTCTTTAGCCAAAGTATATTTAGAATTAGATAAAATCCCTCAAGCTATAAGGACTTTACAGATTTCTATAGATACTAACCCTAATTCTAAATGGTCCTATTTTTATTTAGGAAAAGCTTTAGAAAAAGAATTTCAATTTGACTTAGCTATTGAGCAATATTTAAAATCTTTAGAGATAGATCCTAATTTTACTCAAGCTAAGGTTTCTGTTGCTAAATTGTATTCATATCTTAGTGAGTATAAAAAAGCTATAGAGATTTTAGAGAGTGTAGTTGATAAGATAATTGATCCTGAAATACATTTTATGTTGGGCCAATTTTATTACAATTCTAAGAACTATGAAAAGTCTATTAATAATTTAGAAAGCTATATAAAAGTTATTAATAATAATTGGCAAGCTTTTTACTTATTGTATTTAGATTATGTTGCTATAAATAATAAGGAAAAAGCTTTGTTTTATTTAGAAAAAGCTTACGAATTAAATCCTAAAGATACTAAAATTATAGGTGATTTATTTAAGATATATGTCGATATAAGAGATTTATCTAAAGCCGAAAGATTTTTAGATTCTATTAGGAATTTAGTAAAAGACACTGAAATAATTAAAAGAGTAATATTTATTTATTTTCAAAAAAAAGATTATGAAAATGCTTTTGGCGTATTTTTTGAAAATAAATTGTATAATGATAACACTTATTTAATAGATTTACTTAATTTTGTCAAAAATAAAGATAAAGAAATTTATTTATCTTTTTTATCTAAAGTTTTGAATTTTATTGATCATAATCAAAATCAAGAACTATTGTTAAAGTTACAAATTGAATATATAGATAATATATATGAAGTTAATACTTTACAAGCTTATGAATACTTTAATTCTAAGATTAGAAATGAATTTCTAAATGATTTAGCCAAAATTATAGATTATCAAGAAATTTTAAATAACAAATTTTATTTAATTTATATTGATTTACTTTTAGTTTATTTAAAGATAATTTTTACTTTAATTGCTGAATATAAAGATGATGAATATTTTAGAAGATATTTAGATATTATTGAAAAAATAAAATCGTTTAGTTTTTTGTTTATAAAAGAAGATAATAATTTAAATGTTAATAATAAATTGATTTTATTTATATTGAATAATATAAATGATTACAAGAAGGGTATTATTTTATTCTATTTATTAATAATTAATTTAGGTTTTATTAGTCAAATTTATAATTTTAGGGATTATATCTTAAAGAACAAGGATTTTATTAATTTTAAAGATATTATGGTAATTAAGGTTTTTGAGGATTTAATTCCTATATTAATAGAGTATGAAATTATGGATGTTGCTATGGATTTTATTGAATTATTTAGTAATTTTAATTATCCGATTTTCCTTAAATATAAGATAGATGTATTAGATTTAGAAAATAAATCTTATCAAGTTTTAGAAGAGATAAAAAAATATTATTCTCAATTTTCCTATGATAATTATGTGGATTTAATTAGATTAAAAAACTCAGTTAATGTGGGGGAATTAAAAGAAATTGTAAAAGAAGATTTAGAAAAATTAGTCATAGAATTTAATCCGTTAGCTATGGCTTTATATGCTAATATTATTGTTTTTGAGAATAAAAGTGAAGCTTTTAAACTTTTAGATAAGGCTTTTGAAGTTATTATAGAAGATAAATTTAAATTTACTTATAATTATCAGCTCATATCTACGGTTATATATTTATCTAAAATTTATTCTAAGTATTATAGTATTTATAAATTAATAAAGTATTTGAACGATTTGGCAAGAAAATTTAATAATAATTATAGGATTAATTATTTATTAGCTTATTATTTATATTTAATGGAAGAATTTGTGGATGCCGAAGTTATTGCTAAAAAACTAATAAAATTAGCTAAAAATAATAATTTATTAATAGAGGCTCAAAAATTATTAGCTACTATAAAAACTGAACGTGAAAATTATAATAATTTTCTCCTTACTTTAGAATCTAATTTTAAAGGTATTATATCTATTATTACTTCTTATTTAAATCTTATAAAAAAAGGGAAGATTGAAGAAGTGCTTAAATATTTAGAATCACTCCAAGATGATACTAAGATGAAAAATGTTATTATTAAAGCTATTCTTTATGATAAATTAGAAATTTACCAACATTTTATTTATTATTATAACCTATTTAAAATATGGGCATTGGATAATAATTTAGATACTTTAGTAGATATTATAGATAAAAAGCTTTATAATTATTCAGAGTTATCTGATTTTGAGGAATTAAAATTAAAAGCTCAAATAAATTATAACTCTTTATTTAAGCCTCAAATTCAAACTCAATTAATAAACAAGAGCAAGCTATTGAAGTTAAGTTATCACAAGAAAGTATTGAGAGAATTCAAGAGAAAGCAGAAGAGAAAATTGAATTAAATCAATTAGGACAGGAATTAAAACAAGAAAAAAATAATGATATTCAAATTGGTAATAATGATATTCAAATTGGTAATATTGAATTGGGTTTAGATTCTTTACCAGAATTATTGGAAGTATCAGAATCAATGGAATTAGATAAAAAATCAGATCAAGAATTAACGAGAAAGCAAGAGTTAATTCAAACACAAGAAATAGATAAGCAAACGATAATACAGGAGTCAATAGAATTAAGAGAGTCCATAGAATTAAATGAATCAATTGAATTAGATGAAGAGCAAATAGAGGATGAAATTCAAGAAAGTAGTACACAGCAGGAATTAAATAAACAATCAGAATCAAAGGAATCAGTTGAATTAATTCCAAAAAATACTACACAGGAAAGTACTACCCAAGAAAATACTACACAAGAAAATATTACACAACAAGATACTATACAAGAAAACACTATACAGGAAACAGAGAAACAAATTGAAAGAAAGGAAACAATTGAATTGCAGGAAAAAGAAGAACTAATTGAATCAATAGAAACTATTGATAAAGATTATCAAGAGGATGGGATTTTTCAAAAATCTATTAGTGATTTATTTGAGTCTGAAAATGTTAATTTAGAAATATTGGTTTTTTATTTATCAAATTTAGATAGAGTAAAACTTAAAAATTTAGACGATGTTATTATAATTAATACTTTTTATATAATATATTTACTTAAACTACAAAATAAGCTAAATATAGAAGAAATAGTTGATAAAATTAGTTTTGGGTTATTTTTAGAGGAACGAGATAATTTTATTAAGCAAAATCTATCATTGAAAGAATTTTTTGATTCTATAAGAGAAATAGAGATTAATATATTTGATATTAAAATTGTTTTAATGAAGTTAAAAGAATTTATGATTAAATTTAAAGCTAATAATTATTACTTTTCTTTTTTTTTGTTTATATTGTCTTTAGTGTATTTAAATTTAAATAAAATAAGAGATTATAACAAGTATTCTAAAGTTATTTTGGATAATTTTGAAAATATTAATAGAAATATGTATAATTTCTATAGTTTTATAAATAGTATTATAGGCAATTTTATAGATAAATATATTAATTAGGAGGTAGATCTAATGAAAATTTTGATAACTAGAAAGTTACCGGGGGATTATCATAAATTAGTTGCAAGAGATTATGAAGTTATATTATGGGATAGGGATGAAGTGGTTTCAAGAGATTTTTTATTAGAAAATATAAAGGATGTTGATGGGCTATTATGTTTATTAACTGATAGAATAGATAAAGAAGTAATAGATAAAGCTAACAAATTAAAAGTAATAAGTAATTATGCGGTAGGATTTGATAATATAGATATAGAGTATGCTACTTTAAAGGGAATAGTGGTTACTAATACACCGGGGGTTTTAACAGAAACGAGTGCTGATTTAGTTTGGGCTTTGATATTAGCTTCAAGGAGACATATAGTTGGTGCTGATAGATTCTTAAGGGAGGGGAAGTTTAAAGGTTGGGATCCTAATTTATTTTTGGGTTATGATATTTATTCTAAAACTTTGGGTATAATAGGATTAGGTAGGATTGGTACAGCAGTTGCCAAAAGAGCTAAAGGCTTTGATATGAAGGTTGTTTATTATAATAAATCTCCTAAACCTGAAGCTGAGGAATATCTGCTAAAAGAATATAATTTAAAAGTAGAATATAGGGATTTGGATAGTTTGTTAAAAGAGTCTGATATAGTTTCTATTAATACTCCTTTAAATAGAGATACTTATCATTTAATAACTTACGAAAAATTAAAATTAATGAAAAGGACGGCTACAATTGTTAATACTGCTAGAGGACCTGTTATAAAGGAAGATGATTTGGTTCGTGCTTTAAGAGAGGGATTAATTTTTTCTGCGGGATTAGATGTTTTTGAATTTGAGCCCCAAGTAAGCAAAGAATTAATAGAATTAGATAATGTGGTTTTATTGCCTCATATAGGTAGTGCTAGTTTTGAAACGAGGCAAAAGATGGCTGAAATCGCTGTAAATAATTTGTTACTTGCCTTACAGAATAAAGAACCACTTTACTCTGTTAATTATCATCAACTAAAAAGTAGTATTAAAAAATGAGGAATTTTTATATATGCATATAAATTAAAGTCTTTAACTTATCTTTTTGTAAGAAATCGCTGCTTTTTATAAGGTGGATTAATTCACGGATAATATTGGTAATTAATTGGTAATTAATTGATAAAAATGTTTAGGTGGAGTAAATCAAGGAATTACTTTAGTAAATATGTTTAGTATTATTGATTCTTTTTTAAGGTTTTTTTTTTAATTTTAAAAACTCGAGGCTTAAAAAGATATATCATTAGTTTTTTCTTTTTTTTAATTACTTTTAGTTTTCTTTTTTTAGTTATTTTTTATTACTTTAAGAAAATATTGATTATTATTATGATGTTTTTTTTGCTAATTTTTATATATTTATTTGGGCTTTATATTTTTTTGGTTAAGTTTTTTAAGAGTGAAGAAAATTTAAAGGAATATATAAGTGATAATTTTTTAATAAAGAGGGGTAAAGTAGTAGTTATAGGTGGTGGAAGTGGGATATCTAACATATTAAAGGGAATAAAAAATGAGTTTGATTATGTTGTTTCAATATCTACTGTAACTGATGATGGAGGCTCTACTGGTAAGATTTTAAAAATTTATGAAGATATTTTACCTGTTGGAGATCTAAGAAATTGTTTAGCAAGTTTATCTTCTAGTGAGATTCTACAAAAATTATTACAATATAGATTTGATAGGGGAGAATTAGCGGGGCATGCTTTAGGAAATTTTATACTTTTAGCTCTATATAAGATATCTAATAATAATCTTAGTTTAATGGGGGAGTATATTAATAATATTTTTAAGATTAAGGGATTAGTTTTACCTTCTGCTAAAAGAAGAGGTATTTTAGTAGCTTATTTATCTAATAATCAAATATTAAAGGGAGAAACTAATATTAATGAGTTTATTTCTTCTAATCCAGATGTTTATATTGATAAGATATATTTGGAGGATTTAACTGATGAAGATGTTAATGAGCAAGCTATAGATAATATTTTAACAGCGGATATAATAGTAGTTGGTCCTGGGAGTTTGTATTCCAGTATATTACCTAATTTTTTGTTAACCCCTATTTTGAATGCTTATAAAAACTCTAAAGCTACTAAAATTTATATCTCTAATATTATGAATCAACCTAATGAATTTAAGCAATATAAGTTATCAAATTATGTGGAGATTTTAAAAAAATATGGATTATCCTTTGATTATATATTATTTAACAATAAGCCTATAGGAAAAGATATATTGGATAAGTATTTTAATAAGGACAAATTCTATAAAGTTATTGAAAATGATTTAGATTTAGATTATTTGAATAAAAGTAAAATGATATTAATAGAAGGAGATTTTATAGATAGTGAGTCTGATTTAATAAGGCACGATTCTTTTAAAGTTTCAAAAATAATTAAAAATATTTATTTAAGTAAAATGTAATAATTTTTGTATTGTTATATTTTTTTATATTAATTTTTAGAGGTTAATTTTTAGTTTGTATAGAATTATAAAGTAAGTAGCGTTTTAGTATTTTGTTATTAATATGAATTGTAGGAGGTAGAAGTAGTATGGGTGGTAAAAAGAAGATGAGTACTAAGAAACCTGGTCCTGCTAAATGTAGATATTGTAGAGGATTAATAGAAGGTGGCAAATTTGTTAAAATAGGTGGTAAAAAGTGGCATAGAGAATGTGCTTTAAAAGCTGGTAAGAAGATCCCAAGAGAATACGCTGAAATATAAAAAATATTAAATTGTTTTATCGAATTATTTTATTAAGGGGGAATGAATTATGGTAATAAAGAATTTAACTTTATTGGGTCATACTGCTAGTGGAAAATCATCTATAATAGAATCTTTAGCTTTTATTAATAAAACAAATAAGCAAGATATTCCTAGTTCTTATGGTACTCCGAATTTGATGGATGTGGACGAAGAAGAAAAAAGAAGAAAAACTACCACTTTAACCAAAGTTTTTCCTATTAAAACTAAAAATTATAAACTAAATTTGATTGATACTCCGGGTTTTAGTGATTTTATTGGAGAGATTTTGGGAGGAGTTTTTGCTTCTGATAATTTAGCTATAATTATAAATGCTTCTAACCCTATTGAAGTAGGTACCGAAAGATCATGGTTTATTGCTACTGAAAAAACCGAATTACCTATTACCTTTATTGTTAATCACTTTGATAAGGAAAATCTTAATTTTGAAAATATTGTAAATCAATTAACTGAGAATTTTTCAAATAGAATTATTCCTTTAACTGTTCCTATATATGAATCTAATAGTTTTAAGGGATTAGTTGATGTATTAAATAAAAAAGCATATACTTTTTCTAATGAGGAATTAAAAGAAACAGAAGTCCCTTCAAATTTAGCTAATTTAGTTAATTCTTATTATGAAAGGATAGCTGAAAGTGTTGCTGAAACTAATGAGGAACTATTAAATCATTATTTAGAACATGGAGAACTTCAATTTGATCAAATAATAAAGGGATTAAAAGATGCTTATAATCAAAGATTGTTATATCCTTTATTTACAATAAGTGCTAAAGTATTACCTTCTGTTAAATTATTAAATACTTATTTAGAAAAAATATTAATTAATTCTGATGAAAGAGTTATTAAAGATATAGAAGGAAAGGTAGTAAATAAAGATATATTAAGTGCGTTAGTTTTTAAAACTATTTCTGATCCTTATAAAGGTAGAGTATCATTTATAAGGGTTTTTACAGGTAAATTAGTTAAAGATTCTACGGCTTTGAATGTATATAAGAACGAAAAAGAAAAGATAGGGTCTTTAGTTGAAGTTATTATTGATCAACATAGCCCTGTAAATGAGTGTTTAGCAGGTGATATATGTGCTGTTTATAAATTAGAGAAAACTTTATCTGGAGATGTATTAAGTTCAGTAGAGAATCCTGTTAAACTAAAAAATATTGAATATCCTGAGCCTTTATATGAAAAAGGATTAGAACCTAAAACTAAAGCTGATGAAGAAAAATTATCTTCTGCTATTACTAGAATCTTAGAAGAAGATCCTACTTTTAAAGCTTTTAGAGATCATGATGTTAAGCAATTTGTTATTTCTACTATAGGTGATGTTCATTTGGATTATATTATCTCTAAATTGAGAAATAAATATAAAGTTAATATAGATTTAACTGTAAGGAGGATACCATATTTAGAAACTATAAAAGGTAAAGCTCAAGCTTTAGGTAAGTATGTAAAGCAGTCTGGTGGTAGAGGACAATATGGGGTAGCTCATATAGAAATTGAACCTTTACCAAGGGGACAAGGGTTTGAATTTGTAGATAAGATCTTTGGTGGAGCTATTCCTAAGAATTTTATACCTTCTGTTGAAAAAGGGATAAGAAACGCTATGGAGGAAGGTATATTGTCTGGTAATAAAGTAGTAGATGTTAGGGTAATTTTATTTGATGGTAAATATCATGAAGTAGATTCAAGTGATTTAGCATTTCAAATAGCAGGAGCTATGGCTTTTAGAGAAGCTATGTCTAAAGCTAATCCTATATTATTAGAACCTATTATGGAAATGGAAGTATTTGTTCCTGATAGTTTTTTAGGGGATGTTATGGGATTACTTAATACTAAAAGAGCTAGAATAATGGGTATGGAAGCAAGTTATAGGAAAGGATGGCAAGTTATAAAAGCTCAGGTACCTTGGATGGAAATAAGGGATTTCGCTGTGGAACTTAAATCTGCTACTCAAGGAAAAGCTAATTATACCTTAAAATTATCCCATTATGAAGAAGCTCCATCTCATATAGCTCAACAGGTTATTAGTGAAACTAAGAAACAACAACAAACAGAAGTGTCTTCTTAAAATATTTTATTACTTATAGTAAAATAACATTTTTATTTAGTTTTGGAAATGAGGGGTGGATAAATAAAAGCTCTCATTTTGTTTGTAATATCTTTTATATTTTTTGTCAAATTTTTTAAAGGGAATTAAAAAATGCTTTTTGATACTCATTGCCATTTGACAGATAATAGATATAATTATAACGATTTAGAATTAATACTTAAAAAAATGGAAGAGGGTAATATTTTTTGTATTTCAATGGCAACGGATTTAAATGAATTGGAAAAGCTTGAAAAGTTATCTAATAGTAATAATGTTTATTTTGGTTTTGGGGTTCATCCTTATGAAGCTCATAAATATTGTCCTATTTCTAAATATCAAGATTTAATAAAAGATATTTTTTTTAAATATAAGCAAAATAAAAAACTAATTTTTATAGGAGAAGTGGGGATAGATTTATATAACCAAATAGAAACTAAGAAGCAGCAAATAGAGGTATTTGAATACTTTGTTTATTTAGCTAGTGAATATAATTTTCCATTAAGTATTCATACTAGATCTGCTGAAAATGAAGTAATAAGTGTTTTAAAAAGATACGAATTAAAGAGGCATATTAATGCAGTTTTTCATTGTTTTGTATCTGATAATAAAAATGTTTTGAAAGAAATATTAAATAATAATTGGTATATAGGGGTGGGTGGGGTTATTACTTTTAAAAATAAAAAAAACGATTACTTAAGAGAAATATTACTAAATATAGATCTAAATAATGTTTTATTAGAAACGGATAGCCCCTATTTAACTCCTGAACCGTATAGAGGAAAAACTAATTACCCTTTCTATGTTGAAATAATATACGAGTACGTTTCTAATTTAAGAAAAATTAGTTTAGAGGATCTTAAACACTCTATATTTAATAATTTAAAAAAGATATCTACTAATTTATAGGAATTTACTTTGTAGAATTAATTATATCTGGTATTATTTCAGGATTAACCAGATTGGTGGTATCACCTTTAACTTCTTTATAAATTAGTATATCTCTTAGAATTCTTCTCATAAGTTTAGCGTTCCTAGTTTTAGGTATATCTTTTACTATATAAATTTCCTTTAAAGAAAAAGGTTTCCCTAATTTAGTAGTTATTAAACTAAGTAATTCTTTTTTTAATTCATTTATTTTATTTGGGTCTTCTATATTGTTTTTTAATACAATAAATGCGACTGGTATATTACCTTTAAGTTCATCGGGTATTCCGACAACTGCTGATTCTTTTATTTCTGGATGTTCGTTTAATATTGTTTCATATTCAGCAGGTCCTATTCTTTTGCCTGCTATTTTTAAGGTATCATCTGCTCTACCAAGTATAAAAAAGAATCCATCATTGTCTTTATAAGCTAAATCTCCATGATACCATACATTCTCATATTTACTCCAATAGGTTTCTAAGTATCTTTCGTGTTCATTTAAAAAAGTTTTAGCTAACCCTGGATTATGGTTTTTTATTACTAAATATCCTTCTTCATTAATTATGCTATTTCCATTTTCATCAAAAACATCTGCATCAATTCCAGGTACTGTAGTATTAAAACTAAGGGGCTTTATATCTTTTATATTAACATTACCTAAAATACCTCCTGATATTTCAGTACCACCTGAATAATTTATTATTGGTAGTTTATTTTTACATATGTTATTAAAAGTCCATATCCAGCTGTTGTAATCCCATACTTCTCCAGTAGATCCTATAGCTTTTAATGAGGGTATATCCATTTCTTTTACTTTAGATTTATTAGAGATAGCTCTTATATATGAAGGGGATAAGCCTACTATGTTTACATTATATTTTTTAGTTAGTTCCCAGATTATATCGATATTAGGGTAATCTGGAGAACCGTTGTATATAAATATGGTAGCTTTGTTAATAAGGGCTCCAAATATCAACCATGGCCCCATCATCCACCCTATATCTGTTATCCAGGTTATTATATCGTTTTCTTTAATATCAAATATATGATACATATCTTGAGCAGATTTTATTGGAAAGCCAGCGTGATAGTGAACTATTCCTTTGGGTTTCCCAGTTGTGCCTGATGTATATATTACCATTAGTTCTTTATAGCTATCAAACTCAGGAATATTTATATAAGGAGAACTATTTTTGTAATCCTCAAAGTTAATTATTTCTACGTTTTTAAATTTATTGTTTATTTTAGAATTTAGTTTATATTTGTCAATAACAAAGATTTTTTGTACTGATGTATCACTTAAAGATTCAAATAAGATATCTTGCATATTTATAAGTTTATTTTTTCTTAAATTATGTTTATATGAAATAATGTATTTAGAGTTACTGATTTTAAGTCTAAGATTAACAGCGTCACTACCGAATCCAGAAAATAAAGGTACTATAATAGCTCCTATTTTACTTAAAGCTAGAATGGATAAAACAGATTCTAAAGACAACGGCATAAATAATGCTACTTTATCATCCTCTTTTATACCATTATTAGCTAAAAAATTAGCTAATTTATTGACATTTTCTTCCAATTCTTTGTAATTTAGTTTGTATTCATTTAAATTTTCATCCACTTCTATTACACTTATAGCTTCTTTATTAGGATTATCTAAGCAATTAATTGATATATTAAGCTTACCATTAATAAACCATTTGGTATTATGTAATTCATTAGTTTTTTCTATAATTTTTTCTGGAAATTTTAACCATTTAAAGTTTATATCATTAAAAAATTCAGTCCAAAACCATTCGGGATCTTTTATTGATTTTTCTAAAAATTCTTCGTAACTTAAATTAAATTTATTTAATATTTTAGTGATGTTTGAATTAGAGATTATATCATTTGTAGGTTTATAAACTATTGGTAAATGTTCTATTATTTGCATAATTTTAAATTAGTTTTTACCTTGTAAGGTAAGTAAAGGTATTTTTATTCTGCCCCTTTACTTGGCAGAAAATATATTAATTTATTCATTTTGTTTATTACGGGTATATCTAATATTTGATAGTTCATCAAGCAATTTATTTTCTGCTAATTTTTGTTCAGCTAAGTATTTTTGATATTCTTTTTCTTTTAATTTTTCGAAGCTTTTTCTTTCATTTATTTTTTCTTGTAATTTTTGTTTTTCTATTTCAACTTCTAATTTACATTTTTCTACAATTATTTTTTGCAGTTCTATATCTTTTTTTAGTTTTTCTAAGTAATCGCTAAAGGATTTAAAGAAATGAGCTTCATTAGCTTGTAATAATTTCATTTTAAATTCTTCTTTTTTATATTCTAATAAGCTTTCAAGTTTTTTTAATTTTTCTTCTTCATCTTGTAGTTTTTTCATAACTTTAGCAAATACTCGCTTTTGTTCATCTTCTTCTTCTATTTTCATTTGTAATATTTTTTCTAATTTAAATTTAAAAGGCTTATAATGCATTTTAATAATCCCTTAGTAATTTTTTATTTTTTTTATTTTTTTTAATTTTTTAATTTTTTAATTTTTTAATTTTTTAAGTACTTTTTCTTCATAATCTGAAGTTATTTCTATCATTCTTTTTATAGCATTTTCTAAGTTATCTTCTTCAAAAACCCCTTGCTTTAAAAAATTATTTACTTCATTTATTTTCTCTATAGCATAATCTATTCTGGGATCAGTTCCTTTTTTATACATTCCTAAAGAAATTATATCTTCGTTTTTTTTATAGGTTCCTAAAATTTCTCTTATAATAGAAGCTGCTTTTTGATGTTCTTGAGTAGTAATTTCTACGAATAATCTACTAACTGATTGTAGAACATCTATAGCAGGGTAGTGATTTAAGTGAGCTAATGCTCTTGATAAAACTATATGACCATCTAGTATACCTCTGGTTGTATCTGCAATAGGTTCATTCATATCATCTCCTTCTACAAGGACTGTGTATATAGCAGTTATACTACCTGTGGGTGAAGTACCTGGACGTTCCATTAATTTAGGTAATAATGCGAATACTGATGGTGTATATCCTTTAGTGGATGGTGGTTCTCCAATAGCTAATCCTATTTCTCTTTGAGCCATAGCAAAGCGAGTAACACTATCCATCATTAACAACACATCTTTTCCTTGATCTCTGAAGTATTCAGCTATAGCAGTAGCGACATAGGCAGCTTTTAATCTAACAAGTGCTGGGGTATCTGAGGTAGCTACTACTACTACCGCTCTTTTTAATCCCTCTTCTCCTAAGTCTCTTTCTATAAAATCTCTTAGTTCTCTACCTCTTTCTCCTACTAAGCATAGTACTGTTAGATCTGCTTGAGTGAATCTCGTTATCATTGATAAAGTAGTACTTTTACCTACTCCTGAGCCTGCAAATATCCCTACTCTTTGTCCTTTTCCTAGGGTTAGTAATCCATCTATTGCTCTTACTCCCATAGATAGTGGAGTTTTTATTCTTGGTCTTAGGAATGGGTTGGGGGGATCATTGTATATTGGGTATTCTGTTTCGTATTCTAATGGACCTTTACCATCTATGGGATTACCTAACCCATCTAAAATTCTTCCTAAAATATTAGGCCCTACTTTTACCATTAATTGTTTTCCTGTGGCTCTAACTTCACTACCTGGTGAAATACCAACTAAGGAACCGATGGGCATTAGCAATACTCTTTCATCTTTAAAACCTACTACTTCTGCTACTATCGGTTCTTGATATGAGCTTAAAGGATAGATATAGCAGATTTCTCCTACTTGACAAGGCGGACCATCACTTTCTATAACTAACCCTACAATCTGCTTAACTTTTCCATATACTTTTACTAAATCCCTAGGATTTATACTATCTATTAGGTTATTATATTTTTTTAAATTTAACATTTTAGATTTTTTGATTTGATATGAATTAGTTTTGCTGTCTCTATTTTTATTTTAGTAAGTTTTAAATAAAATTCCTTTTTTGAGCAATTTTTTAAATCCAGAAATAATTTTTAGATGCTATTAAGGATTTGAGATTATTATCTTTTTTAACTTTAAATCCTATATCTGTTAATCTCTTTGATATTGTATGTAGTAGATCTTTATTTCTGTATTTTTTTCCTACCTCTCCTACATAATGAAATAATATTCCTTTAGGTTTTAATAATTTATAAAAAGTGATATATAATTCATTTGAATATAGATTACCAGTTTTAGGGGATAATTTAGGAGGATCATGGATAATAACATCAAAATAATCTTCTATATTATTTTTAAGGATTTTTGTAGTATCTCCTATTATTAAGGTAATATTCTTGTTAGTAAAAAGGTTTTTAGAATATGGATTGAGCTTAGCCAATTTAATAACGAAGGGATCTACTTCGATAGTAATAACTTTGGCCCCTTTTTTAGCTGCTTTTATTGCTGTATATCCAAATCCGCAGCAAGTATCTAAAACCCTATATCCTCTTTTTATTTTTAAGGTTTCTATTTTTTGGATTATTTCATTTTCTACATTTGTTGTATGCATTCTTATTCCATCTATTTCTAAGGATGGTGGAATAGTAGATAATATCCTATAAGATCTATTCTTAAAAAATACTAATGGAATTAACCCTTCTTCATTTATTAAATATAATAACTCTTCTTTTTTTGAATATTTCTTTATTATATCATAATCCAATTTAAGATTTACTTGGGGAAAATATATTCCACCTTTTTCCAAATATACCCTGTATTGGTGATGAGTAGTATTTAAATCTAAATTTAGTAAAATAAAATTATCTTTGTTATTCTCTGAATTATTTTTTATGTTTTTTGCTAGCTTCTTATTTAATGATTTAATTAGGATTTCTTTCAGCTGTTTTCCTGAAATAAACATTTTAGTATTTTATAAACTTTTATTAAATATAAAATTTTATTAAAAATTATCTTTATTTGTTTCAATATTTGATATGTTATTCATATTTTTAATTTTGTTTAAATTAGCTAAATATTTTTGTAAGATGACAATAGCGCTATAGTCATCTATATCTATAAAAAATGATTTTATAAAACGAAATAATTTTGATAGCCAATTTTTAGCTTCATTTATATATAATTTTCTAGCTTGAAATGTAGTATTATATTCATTTACTATTTCTATTGATAAATTTTTATTAAAATTTTGTAATGAATTTATAGAATTTATTAAAAACAATATTTTTTTATATCCTGTTCCATTTCCTAAGGCTATTCTAATTATTTCATATTCATTTATTATAGTTTGTATTACATCTAAGAAATTAAAAATTTTTATTATATTTTTATAGATAATGGTATTATTTTTAGTATCAAGGATAGCGATCCCGATTTTGTAATTCCCTGGATCTATACCTAAAATATATCTATTTTTATCCATAATTTATTTGAATTAATTTATTTGAATCTATTTATATACCATTATCTTTATTTCTAAATTAAATTTGTTTGCAATATATATATCATTTTGATTTATTAACAGAATTTTAAATTTTTGTTTATTTTTTATTAATTCTGCTTGATTTTTGATTTCAATAGCTGTATTTATTATATCTGCTAAGGATATGTTTCCGCCAATTGTATTATCTGTTGGTATTTTCCCTTTTTTTATTAACTCTTGTTGAATATCATTTAATTCTTTTAGTATTAAAGTTATAGTTTGCTCTATATCTTCAGGATTGCTTATTTCTACTTCTCCTAATATTGAATTCTTCTTTAAAATTAACTTATCCTCTAAGAGATATAGATTAACATCTACGTATTCTCCTAAGAATATATTTCTATTTGCTAAAAATAATAATACATATTTTCTATTATTATTAAAGGATATTTTTTTTACTATATTTGATAATTGATTTTTATCAATTCTAATTAAATTTGAATAAATTGTTTCTTGAGTTTGTTTTAAATTTAGATTATAAATATATTTTTGTTTAATACTTTCGTTTGCTTCTTGAATTATGTGATATATTTCTTTTTCTATATTTTTATTATTTTCAATAGATTTAATAAAAACTGGTTGATCTTTTATGAATAGTATATCACCTAAATGTGTCATTGTTATTAATAAATTAACCTCACTTAGAAGTTCTTCGTATCTTTGCTTTAGCTTATTTACCTCTTGTTTATATATGTATATTTCTTGTTTTAATTTATTCATTTGAAATAAATAAGTTTTAGCATCTTGGGATAATAAAGATAAGATTAAGGAACTAAGAACTGCTATTAATCCTCCACTTATTGCTGTTATTATCATTGATGTATATCTTGGCCTTAGATTAAATAATACTACCTTTTTTTTACCTATTTTCTTACCTATATTATCAGCAAATATTGAAA
>Ga0197142_1001924_pt1 | contig 18661 bp, 15 predicted proteins | sample GBS60_MetaG_FD_148614 | JGI IMG/M metagenome (GOLD analysis project Ga0197142, IMG submission 148614) | Sediment microbial communities from Great Boiling Springs, Gerlach, Nevada, United States - GBS 60_MetaG | ecosystem: Environmental > Aquatic > Thermal springs > Hot (42-90C) > Sediment...
CTTGCAGGCGAAGTTGCCGTGGACCAGCACCACGGGCGTTCCCTGTCCAGCCTCCAGATAGCTAAGCATACACCTCCTCCAAGAAAGCCCGGACTTCCCGGGCGAAGGCCAGGGGGTCCTCGAGGGGGGCGGCGTGCCCGGTGGGAAGGGCGGCAAGCCTGGCCCCAAGGCTCTCCGCCAGGGCCTTGGCGTAGGCCTTGGGGAAGAGGAGGTCCTCCTCCCCAAAGAGGACTAGGGCCGGGAGGCACAGGGCCTTAAGCCCGGGCCGGAGATCCTCCAAGGCCAGAAAGCCTTGGAGGAGCCTCTCCTGGGCCGCCTCGCCCGGGGCTTGGGCAGCCAGGGCTTTAAGGCCCTCCTCCGCGAGGAGCTCGGGGTGGGCGTTCAGGAAGCAGGCCCCGAAGACCCAGGGCAGGGCCACCCGCAGGCGGAGGAGCGTTCCCCCCGCCCTGAGGGCGTGGAGCCAAGGCTCCACCTTGGCCCGCAAAGCCGTGTCCAGGTAGGGGGTGGTGCAGGCGAGGACCAGACCCTGGACCCTTTCCGGGGCCATAAGGGCCAGGGTCAGGGCCACGATGCCCCCGTTGGAAAGCCCCACCAGAACGGCCTCCTTCCAGCCCAGCCGGTCCAGGAGGCCGAGGAGGTCCTGGGCGTGGACCCTTGGGGTGTAGGGCCCTTCAGGGGCCTCGCTTTCCCCCTGGCCCCGCATGTCGTAGCGAAGAATGGCAAAGCCCTGGAGGTGGGGAAGAACTAAGTCCCAGCTTTCCAGGCGCTGGAAGAGGCCGTTCAGGAAAACCACCCTAGGCCCCTCCCCCACGACCTCGTGCCTAAGCCTCACCATGGCCCTCCTCCCAGAGCCTCTTCAAGGCCTCCTTGTTAACCTTGCCCGGCCCGGTCTTGGGAAGCTCCTCCAGGAAAACCACGTGCTTGGGCACCTTGTACCCGGCGAGGCGCTCCCTGAGGAAGGCCTTCAGGGCCTCGGCCTCCAGGGCCTCTCCCGGCCTTAGGGCCACGAAGGCCACCCCCACCTCCCCCCATCTGGGGTCAGGGACCCCCACCACCGCCGCCTCCTTCACCGCCGGGTGGTCGTAGAGGGCCCTTTCCACCTCCACGGGGTACACGTTCTCCCCCCCAGAGATGAACATCTCCTTCCTCCGGCCCACGATGAAAAACCGCCCCCCCTCGTCCCGGTAAGCCAGGTCCCCGGTCTTGAGCCAAAGCCTCTGCCCATCCCAGGCGAAGACCTTCTCGTTCTCCTCCGGGCGGCGGAAGTAGCCCTTCATGACCACGCCCCCGGAAAGCCAGAGCTCCCCCGCCTCGCCCAAGGCCGCCTCCTTGCCGTCCTCCCGCACCAGGCGCGCCCGGAGGTGGGGCATGGGGCGGCCCACGCTCTCGGGGTAGGCCTCGGCCTCCGCCAGCTCAAAGGCGAAGCAGTTCACCCCGCACTCGGTGAGGCCATAGCCCTGCCTGAACCGCACCCCCTTCTTGCGGAAGGCCTCGCGCACGGGGGCCGGGCAGGGGGCCCCGCCGGAGATGGCGAAGCGAACGAAGGACAGGTCTATCCCCTCCCAGGCCCCCGCCTCCAAAAGCATCTGGAACATGGTGGGCACCAGGAAGAGGAGGGTGGGCCGGAAGCGGCGGGTAAGCTCCAGGTACTCCTCGGCCCGGAAGCGCTCTTCTACCACCACCTGCCCCCCCAGGAAGAGCAGGGGAGTCGCCAGGGCGTTGAGGGCGGCGTGGAACATGGGGGTGGCCAGGATGTAGCGGTCCTCCCGGGAAAGCCCCCAGGCAGCGGCGGTCTCCAGGGCGTTCACAAGAAGCTGGCGGTAGGGGATGAGGGCCCCTTTGGGCAGGCCCGTGGTCCCCCCGGTGAAGAGGAGGAGGGCGGGGTCCTCGAGGCCCACCCTGACCTTCTCCTGGGCCTCCTCCCCCTCCTCCAGGGCCTCTACGGGAAGGGCCTTGGGGTCCAAGGCCAGGGCGGCCTCCCGGAAGCCCTCGCCATAGAGGAGAACCCTGGGCTCGGTGTAGGCGTGGAGGGCCTGGAGCTCGGGGAGGCTCAGGCGGTGGTTGAAGGGGGTGAGGATGGAGCCCAGAAGGGGCCCGGTGAAGAGGAGGTCCAGATAGGCTAGGTGGTTCTGGGCGAGGAGGCCCACCCGGTCCCCCCTGCCCACCCCCAGGGCCCTGAGGGCACCCGCCGCCCGCCTGGCCCTCTGGTAGAGCTCCCCGTAGGTGTACCACCGCTCCCGGAAGAAGACCGCCTCCCGCTTTGGGTGCTGGGCCGCAAGCCAAGCAAGCCGGTTCGGCTCAAGCATAAAGCCTCCCCTCCAGCCTGAGGACCGCCGCCCCGTAGAAGTACCCCACCCCCGCCGCCGCCAGGGCCACCAGGCTCCCCTCCTTGAGCCTCCCTTCCCGCCAGGCCAGCTTCAGGGAGAGGATGGGGTCCAGCTGGCCCAGGTGGCCGTAGTCCTCGAGGTAGATGGACTGCCCCTCGGCGAGGCCTAGGCCCTGGAGGACCTTCTGGTGGGCGGAGCGCTTCATGTGGAGGAGGGCCAGGTAGTCCAGGTCCGCCTCCCCGTACCCCGCCTCCTCCAGGGCCTCACGTATCACCGCCAGGAAGGTGGGGATGGAGGTGGCGTCCAGCCTGGCCTTCATCCCCTCCGGGTCCTCCACCCGTAGGCGAAACTCCCCCAGGTTTTCCAGAGCGAGGGGTGCCCGGGTCCCTCCCACGGGGACCTTCACGGAGAGGGCCAGCTCGGGGTCCATGCGGTGGGCCAGGCCCAGGAGCCTAAGCCCCGGCCCCTCCCGGGTGAGGAGGGCGGCGGCCCCGCCCGTGGCCAGGTCGTAGAGAAAGCGGGTGCGGGGGTCCTGGTAGTCCACCAGATCCCCGTTGCGGTACCCCCCGGCCACCAGGACCGCTTCCACCTCCTTGCGGGTGGCGAAGAGGCCCCGGGCCACCTCCAAAGCCCCCAGAAAGGTGGCGCACTTCTGGTTTAGGTCCAGCCCCTTGGCCCTGTAAGCCCCCACCCGCTTGGCCAGGTAGGGGGCCGTGGCCCAGACCGGGTAGTCCTTGTGCTCCTCCACCATGGAGAGAACCCAGTCCACCCTCTCCCCGGGGAAGCCCGCCAGCCCAAGGGCCTCCTCGGCGGCCCAGGCGGCCATCTCTGCCGGGTGGTCCTCAGGGCCGGGGACGGGCTTTTCCCGGACCCCGAGCTTCTCCCGCACCACCTCCACAGGAAGGCCGGAAAGCTCTGCGATGGCCTCCGCTCCCATGCGCCCTTCTGGCAGGTACATCCCCAGGCTCCTCAGGTACATCTGGCCTCAGCCTAGCTGAGGGGCGTTACAGACCCGTTACACACCCGTTCGCTCAGGCCTGGGGCAGAATGGGGTTATGCCCTACCCGGTGCCCCCCTCGAGGCTCCGCCCGCCCCGCACCGCCCGGGAGGTGCGCCGCCTTCGCCCCTTGCGCCGGGTGGAGGAGGCCTTCCAAAGGAGCCCTGGGGTGGTCCTGGCCGCGGGGCCCGGCTACGGCAAGACCAGCCTGGCGGCGGAGCTTGGGGGGACCTACGTGGCCCTAGCCGAGGAAGCCAAGGACCCGGCGGTCTTCCTCTGGCACCTTCTCCACGCCTACCGGGACCGGGCGGGGCTCTCGGAGGCCGTGCGCCTGCTGGAAGGAGGAGCCTGGCCCCGGGCCCTCGAGGCCTTCCTGGAAGCCCTGGAGCCCCTGGGCCCCCAGCTCCTTGTTCTGGACGAGGCCCATAAGGCGGAAAGCCCCAGCGTCCTCCGGGCCCTAGAAGGGCTATTCCGCCTCCCCTCCCTCCGCCTCCTCCTCCTCTCCCGCAAGGCCACCCCCTTCGCCTTCCTCACCGTCCTCACGGAGCAGGAGCTGGCCTTTGACCCCGAGGAAGCCTGCGCCCTGGCCAAGGCCCTAGCCCCGGAACTCCCCGCCTTTGAGGTGGAAAGGGCCCACTCCTTGGTGCGGGGCTGGCCTTTGGGCCTTAGGGTGGTCCTCCTGGCCATGCGCCGGGGGCTAAAGCCCGAGCTCGCCCTGGAGAGCGGGGAAGGGCTTCTTACCTACCTGGCCTACGGTCTGCCCCAGGAGCTCCTCCTAAAGGCGGCCCGGCTCGCCCTCCTGGGGGAGGTGCCCGAGGAAGAGGCCCAGGACCTCCTCCCCTACGCCGAGGACCTCCTCTTGGAAAGGCGGGAAGGGCGGCTCGCTTTTCACCCCCTGGTGCGGAGCGCCCTCAAGGCCCTCCTGCCCGAGGCCGAGGCTCGGGCGCTCCTTTCCCAAGAAGCCGAGGCGGCCCTGGCCCGGGGAGAAAAAGTGCGGGCGGCGGAGTTCCTCCTGGAGGCCGGGCGCTTCGGCCACGCCGCTGACCTCCTCCTCAAGGAGGGGCAGGCCTGGCTGCACCGGGGCCTCACCTACACGGTGCTGAGGCTCCTCGCCCACCTCCCGGAAAGCGTGAGGCGGGGGCGGACGGGGCTTTTCCTCCTCGAGGCCGAGGCCCTGCGCCAGGCCGGGCGGTACCGGGAAGCCGAGGCCACCTACCTTAAGGCGCTTGAGGAAGGGGAGGACCGGGCCCACCTGGGCCTCGTCCGCCTCTTTTTGGACACCGTGGAGCCCGCCCGAGCCAGGCCCTACCTGGAGGAGGCCTTGCGGCGCTTCCCCGAGGAGGCCAGGCCCCTCCTGGCGGAAAACCTTCTCAACGAGGGAAGGCCCGAGGAGGCCCTCGCCCTGGGGCTTTCTGGCCCCAGGGTCCTCCTCAGGCTGGGCCGGCCGGAAGAAGCCCTGGCCCTTCTCAAGGAGGCCCAGGACCCGGGCCTCCACCGCCCACCCCAGAACCACCGGGAAGGGACCTTGCTCCGGGCTCTCCTGGAGTGCGTGGCGGGGGATGCGGAGGTGGGCCTGCGCTTCGCTGAGCGGGGCCGGTTTGAGGCCGAGGTCCTGGGGAGCCCTTTTGGGATGAGCCTGGCCGAGGCCAGAAAAGGGCACGCCCTTTTGGCCCTGGAACGGCCCGCCGAGGCCCTGGGAGCCTATCAGACGGCCCTGGCCCTGGCCGAGGGGGGACCCGCCCGGCTCCGCGTGGAGGCCTTGGGAGGGCTCGCCGCCCTGGGAAACCGGGAGGCCTACGGGGAGATGGTCCGTCTGGCCCGCGCCTCGGGGGACCTCTGGGTGGAGGGGTTCATGACCCTGGTGGTGGCCCTGGCCTGGCTCCGCCGGGGGGAAACCTTCCCCCTGCCCCCTCTGGAGCTCCTGGACCCCTTCCTGAGGGCGGTGGCCCTAGCCTACCCCTTCGCCGACGGCTGGGAAGCGCTTTTCCTAGCCTATCCCTTCCTGGCGGGCCGCACCCTCTTCACCCCGCCTCTACCCCGGCTGCGCCGGGGCCTCTGGCGCCTGGGCCAGCTCCCCTTGGCCTTCCACCCCGGGGTCAGGGTGGAGGTCCGGGCCCTGGAGAGCTTCCGGGTCCTGGTGGACGGGAAGCCCGTGCGCTTCCGCCGGGAGAAGGCCAGGCTCCTCCTGGCCCTCCTCGCCGCCCGGGACTGGGAGAAGGAGGACCTCCTGGAGGCCCTGGAGGTCTCCCCAGGGGAGTTCCGGGTCCTTTGGTGGGAGGTGGTGAACGCCTTGGAGCCGGGCCGCCCCAAGGGGGCACCCCCCTACTTTCTCAAGACCCGCCCCCACGGCCTCCGCCTCGAGGCCCCCGAGCTCTACTTGGACCTCCTAGACCCCAAGGCCCCCCTCGTCCTGCCCTTCGCCGACTTGGACCACCCGGTCCTGGAGGAACGCCGCTGGACCTACCTGGAGGAGAAACGGCGCCGGCTCCGGCAGGGCCAAGACCTCGAGGGCTGGCTCGCCCTCCTCAGGCTGGACCCCCTGGACGAGGAAGCCCTCGCCCGGCTCCAGGGAAGTCCTCTGGCCCAAGAGGCCGAAGAGATCCGCCAAAACGCCCTAAAGGAGCTGGAACTGGGCTAGGAAAGCGGGAAAAGGCTTAGGCCAAACCCCAAACCCACCTCATGGAAAGGAAGCCAAGGTTTTCGGCGAGGCCAGGGGTGATCGCCAAACCTAAGAGGCCTAGACCCACATAGAAAACGGCCTCGAGGCGATACCCCTCCTCCCCAACACGGCTTCCCGGGTTCAGTCCACACAAAGCCCCTGGAGCAGGCCACATACGGCCTCTAGGACAAGGAGCGAGGGGACGGGATTGACAAGAATGGGGGTATGGCCTAGAATGGACGTAAACGTTTACGATGAGGAGCAAAACGGGTTTCACCATACGTGAAATCGCTAGGTTGGCAAACGTTTCTGTAGGCACGGTGAGCCGAGCTCTAAACAACCGTCCAGGCGTGAGCCCCGAAACCCGGGCGCGCATCCTACAGCTGGCCCACGAACTGGGCTTCACCCCCTCTCCGATAGCCCGGGAACTGGTAGGGTTTCCCCGCACCGTGGGCCTCCTTCTGGCCCCAGGGGTCCGCCGCTACACCCCTTATTTCGCCCTGCTCCTCGAGGCCCTATCCGAAGCTCTGGCGAAGGAGGGGCTTCGCGTCCGGGAAATCCCCACGGACTCCGCAGGTCTGCCCCTGGAGGAAGCCTTGGGCTTTATCCTCCTGGGAGCCCACGACCACGACCCTAGGGTGGAGCACCTCAAGAAGGCGGGGAAGCCCTTCGTCCTCATCGGAGCTTATCCGGATGTCTTCGCCGTGGCCCCGGACGACGTGGAAGGCGGCTACCAGGCCACCAGGCATCTCCTAGAGCTAGGGCACCGAGAGGTGGCCCACCTAACCGGCCACCTCCACCACCAGGCGGGCCGGGAGCGCCTCTTGGGCTACCGCAAGGCCCTAGAGGAAAGGGGTCTTCCCCTCAAACCGGAACTCATTCTGGACGGCGGTTTTGACCCCCTCGCCGCCTATCGGGCGGTCCGGCGGGCCTGGGAAGGGGGCCTGCGCTTCACCGCCCTCTTCGCCGCTTCCGATGAGATGGCCCTGGGGGCCAAGGCGGCCCTCGAGGACCTGGGCCTGCGCATCCCGCTGGACGTAAGCCTGGTGGGCTACGACGACCTCCCCGAGGTGGGCCAGGAGCTCACCACCGTCCACCAGGACATCCCCACCATCGCCGAGGAGGCTGTCCTGCTGCTGAAGAGGGCCTTGGCGCACGAGGCCCCCGTGGCCAAACGGGTGCCCGTGCGCCTGGTGGTGCGGGGGACCACGGCCCCAAAGGAGGTGATAACCGGACAAAAATCGTAGGTCTCTAGGCCATAGGCGCATTAGACGCTGGCTGGAAAGTCGTTTGGAGGGAAAGCATGCGCAACGTTTTGGCAACTCTTCTGGTCCTTTTGGGCTTCTCTGCCCTAGCCCAGACCCAGGTGCGCATCTCGGGCTGGGGCGGCACCGATATCGCCATCGTCACCGGGCTCCTCCGGGAGGTGGTGCAACCCAGGCTGGATAAGGAAGGAATCCGTGTCATCTACGAGCCTATAGAAGGCGACTACACCCAGTGGCTCTTCAACGCCCTCTCCGCAGGCACGGCCCCGGACCTCTTTTACGTGGACATCTTCTGGTCGGAAAGCCTGTTCGCCACCGGAAGGGTAGAGCCCTTGGACCGGTACTTCACCAGGCAGGAGGTGGCCGAGTTCCTGCCCAACCTGGTCCAGGCCTTCACCTTTGGGGGCAAGCTCTACGGTATTCCCAAGGACTTCAACACCCTGGCCCTTCAGTTCAACAAGGACCTCTTTGACGAGGCGGGGGTCAGGTACCCCAACCAGCAGGACACCTGGGAAACCTTTGAGGCCAAGCTCCGCCAGGTCCAGAGCAAGCTTAAAGACGTGGCGGGCCTTTGCGTGGTGGCGGACTTCGCCCGCTTCGGGGCTTTCGCCTTCGCCACAGGGTGGAAGCCCTTTGACGAGAGGGGACACACCGTCTTGGACGCCAACTTCCGCCGGGCCTTTGAGTGGTACACGGGCCTGGGGAAACGGGGAGCGGCCCGCTTCGCCCAGGACCTGGGCGAGGGCTGGACCGGCGGCTGCTTCGGCGGGGAGAAGGCGGCCACAGCCATAGAGGGAGCCTGGATCGCGGGCTTCCTTCGGGACAAGGCTCCCAACCTGCGCTACGGCACCACCTTCCTCCCCCTGGATCCCGTGACCAAGAGGCGGGGCAACTTCGTCTTCACGGTCTCCTGGAGCATGAACGCCCAAAGCAAGAACAAGGAGGCGGCGGCCAAGGTCCTCAAGGCCCTCACCTCCCCCGAGGCCCAACAGTGGGTCCTGGAGCGGGGCCTGGCCATCCCGAGCCGCAGGGCCCTGGCCAACAACCCCTACTTCCAGCGTCCTGGCAAGGAGCCTGAGCTGAACCGCATCGTCTTCCAGGGGTCCACGCCCCAAGGGGGGGCGGTCTACCCCTTCAAGTTCCGCGGCTTCGGCGGTGACTGGATGCGGCCCATCAACGAGGCCCTGCAGGCGGTGATCACCGGGCAGAAGACCGTGGACCAGGCCCTGAAGGACGCCCAGGAAGCCCTGGACCGGCTCACGGGAAGGAAATAGACCTCAGGAAGGGGGCGGTCCCCACCGCCCCTTTCCTTTCGGAAACCCCTATGCGCCTGAAAGCCCGGACCCTCGAGGGCCTCTACGCCCTTTTCCTCCTTTTCCCCCTCCTCTTCACCCTAGGGGTGTTCTTCCTCTACGCCTTCGTTAGAGCTGTCTACTTCAGCTTTACCGACTACGACCTCTTTTCCCCGCCTCGCTTCGTGGGCTTAGCCAACTACCTGCGCCTGTTCCAGGACCCCCTCTTCCTCAAGGCCCTCTGGCACACCCTGACCTACAGCCTGGTAGTGACCTCCTTGCAGACCTTTTTCGCCCTCCTCCTGGCCCTGGCCCTGAACCAACCCCTCAGGGGGATCACCGCTTTCCGCACCGCCTACTACCTGCCCTCGGTCATCTCCACCGCAGCGGCGAGCCTTCTTCTCCTTTGGCTCTTCCAGCGCACGGGGCTCGTGAACCAGACCCTCTCCCTCCTCCTCGCCTACCTGCCCCACCTCCTGGTCCTGGCTCTCCTCTTCGCCATCCTCCAGGGAGCCCAGGTGCTCTGGGAGAGGCGAAGGGGCATCCCCACCTCCTTCCTGGACCCCGCCCTGGCCCTCCTGAGCCTCCCCCTAGCCCTTCTGGGGACCTACGCCCTAGGAGCTCTGGGGCTAGTCCAAGCCAGGGAGGTTCGGGTAGAGATCCCCTGGCTCCCCACCACCGCCACCTTCCTAGGGATCCCTTATCCCCTCTGGGCCATCATCCTGATGAACACTTACACCACGATCCCCACCTTCATGGTCCTCTTCCTGGCGGGGCTCAAGGGGATTCCGAAAACCCTCTACGAAGCAGCGGCCCTGGACGGGGCAAGCTCTTGGGTCATGTTCAGCCGCATCACCGTGCCCCTCCTGCGCCCGGTGCTCTTCCTGGTCATCACCCTGGGCCTCATCGGCACCCTGCAGCTCTTTGACCAGGTGCTCTTTGTGGGCGGCTCAGGCGGCGCTCCCCTCGAGGCCACCGTCACCCTGGCCTACTACGTCTACGGCAATGTCTTCCCTTCCGGGGCCACGCCCCGGGTGGGCCTGGCCTCGGCGGCGGCCCTCTTCCTGGCAGGCCTCACCCTCCTCGTGGTCCTCCTCCAGCGCCGCTTCGGCGTGGGCGAAAGGGGGTGGACATGAGCCCCAAGGAAGCGGCCAGAAGGCGCTGGGCCCGGGTGGCCTGGGCCTACGGCCTCCTCCTCGCCTTCGGGGTCTTCTTCGTGGGGCCTTTCCTCATGGGCTTTTTGGCCAGCCTCAAGACCAATCCCCTGGAGTGGCCCTTCACCCTAGGCTTTCCCCAGGTGAGCCCGAAGAACTGGGCCGCCGCCTGGCGGCTGGGCAAGGAGGGGAGCGGGGACCCGTGGCTGGGCGGGATGCGCCCGGGGAGCAAGGTAACCCTTGAGGTGGCCTACTTCTGGCCTGAGGAAAAACCCCTAGAGCTTGGGGCGGAAATCCCCAGACGCAAGCCCGGAGCGGGAATGGGGGCGGTCTTTGAGGGTCCCTACGCCGCCGACTATGTGCGCTTGCTTGGGCCCGAGCATGTGGAAACGCGACCCTTCCGGCTGGGGGAGGCGGAGGGCTACCTCCACCGCTTTCGCCTGCGGATCGCCTACGAGAAAGAGGGGCCCTACCTGGAGCGGGTGCCCCTGGACCTCGAGGCCCCCCGGGGGGCCCTCCTGGTAGCGGCCACCCTGGACCCCACCCGCTTTGAGCGCCGAGGCCGGGTGGCCTCTTGGGACAACGTGGTTCCAGGATTCCTGGGCTACACCTTTCACAACTACGTCCGGGCCTTCCGGGAAACCCGTAGCCTGGACACCGGGCAGAGCCTTTTTCTGCGCTGGGCCCTGAACTCCTTCATCATCGCCTTCATCAAGGTGCTCACCACCCTGGTCTTCGCCTCCATGGCGGGCTACGCCCTGGCTCGCCTGCGTTTCCCAGGCAAAGAGGCCCTCTTTCTCTTCCTGCTTTTCAGCATGATGGTCCCCGCCCAGGTGACCTTCATCTCCAACTACCTGGTCCTGAAGGAAGGTATTTTCGGCCTCTCCAAGCTCTTTGGGGTGGAAACTCTCCTAAACACCTACACGGGCCTCATCCTTTCCACCTTGGTGGGGACCGGAGCCGTCTTCATCATGAAGCAGTTCTTTGAATCTATTCCCCGGGAAGTGGAGGAAGCCGCCCTCATAGACGGGGCCACCCCGGTGCAAACTCTCTTCCGCATCGTCCTCCCCATGGCCACCCCCGCCCTAGGAGCCCTCAGCATCCTCACTTTCCAAGGGGCCTGGAACGAGTTCTTCTGGCCCTTCATCGTGCTCACCAGTCCCAGGGAGATCTACACCCTGCCCCTGGGCCTCCTCTCCTTCCGTAGCGCCTACGGCCAGGTGGGGGACTGGGGGCTCATCTTGGCCGGGGGCTTCCTCTCCATGGTGCCGGTGCTGGTGCTTTTCGCCGTCTTCCAGCGCTACTTTGTGGAGGGTGTGTCTGTGGGCGCCGTCAAGGAGTGAGCCATGACCTTTCCCCTGAAAGAAGACGATACCTATTTAGTCCTGAACGAGAGGGGTTTCGCCGAAGCAGGAGCCGAGGGGTTTTACCGGCACGACACCCGCTTCCTGGCCCGCTACCGCCTGGTCCTTCCCCCGGGCCTGGAGCTCCTGCAAAGCCGATCCCCCCGGCCCGACCACCTGGTGCAGGACTGGGCCAGGTTCCGAGGGCCGGACGGGGAGCTTTACCTGAAGCGGATCCTGAGGGTGGCCCGGGGCCGGGTGGAGGAGGTCCTCTGTTTCCAAAACCTAGGGAACGCTCCCCAAGAGGTAACCTTGGGGCTGGAAGTAGAGCCAAGTTTTCAAGATTTGTTCCAGGCCCGAGGTTGGCACCCCATGCCCGGGGAGAGGAGGGGCCTAGTCTACCGGGCTCCAGACGGGGTGGAGAAGCGCATCACCCTCACCCCCTCCCCACCCCCGAGAGGCTACCAGGTTTTCCTTCCGCCCAAAGGGGAAGCAACCTTAGGTTGGACGCTGGTCCTGGAAAGCTCTTTAGGGGAAGAGGGCACCCTGCCCACCTACGAGGCCTTCCTCGCCACCTTCCCCGAGGCCGAGGAGCCCTGGGATTCGGTCATGAGGCAGGCCCTTTTAGACCTTAGGGCCCTCCTCCTGGCCACTCCCGAGGGCCCCGTGCCCGCCGCCGGCATCCCCTGGTTCGTGGCTCCTTTTGGCCGGGACAGCCTCCTTACCGCCTTCATGCTCCTCCCTTGGGGAAAGGAGGTGGCCCGGGGAGTCCTCCGCTACCTGGCCCGAAGGCAGGGAAAAGTGCAGGACCCTTTCCGGGAGGAGGAACCGGGGAAGATCCTCCATGAGGTGCGCCTAGGGGAGCTCTCCCGCCTGGGCCAGGTACCTTTTGCCCGCTACTACGGTACCGTGGACGCAACTCCCCTCTTTCTTGTCCTCCTGGGCCGCTACCTGGACCTCACGGGAGACCTGGCCCTGGTGCGGGAGCTCAGGCCCCACTGGGAGGCGGCCCTGGCCTGGATGGAAGCCGCCGATCTGGACGGGGACGGCCTCTTGGAGTTTGCCCCCTCGGGCGGGGGGCTTAGCGTCCAGGCCTGGAAGGACTCCCACGACTCCATGTCCCACCAGGACGGGCGTCTAGCGGAACCGCCTCTGGCCGTGAGCGAGGTTCAAGGGTACGGCTATGCCGCCCGGCTAGCGGCGGCCACCTTTTACCAGGCCCTGGGGGAGAGAAAGAGGGCAGAAGAGGAAAGGAGGCGAGCCCAAGAGGTCTTTAGCGCCATCCAGGACCGCTTCTGGCTGGAGGAAAAGGGTATCTACGCCCTAGCCCTGGACCGCAGGAAAGAGCCTCTACGGGTCAAGGCCTCCAACGCCGGCCACCTCCTCTGGGCGGGGGCCGTCCCCCAGGAAAGGGTGGACCCGCTCCTAACCACTCTCCTCTCCGAGGAGATGTGGACGGGCTGGGGCCTCCGCACCCTGGGGGCCAAGGAGGCTCGCTACAACCCCCTCTCCTACCACAACGGCTCCGTCTGGCCCCATGACACGGCCCTCTTCGCCGGGGGGCTCTTCCGCTACGACCGGAAAGCGGAGGGCCAAAAGGTGGCTCAGGCCCTCCTGGAGCTGGCCCAAAGCCAGCCAGACCTCCGCCTGCCCGAGCTGGTGGGGGGCTTTCCCAGGGAGGTGGGGCTCCCCCCCGTGCCCTACCCCGCAGCCTGCCGCCCTCAGGCCTGGGACGCGGGCACCCTGATCTACCTTTACGCCCTGGCGCACGGGGTACGGGCCTGGTGATCAGGCCAGGTGGTTCAGGGGCCCGTGGCCCTGGCCCAGGGAGGGCGCGGCCATGAGGGCCCGGGTGAGGTAGGCCTTGGCCTCGGCCACCGCCTCCTCCAGGGGCCTCCCCAGGGCCAGGAGGGCGGTGATGGCGGCGGAGAGGGTGCAGCCCGTGCCGTGGGTGTTCCGGGTCCGCACCCTGGGAGCGGAGAAGCGCCGGACCCCCTCCCGGGTGGCCAGGAGGTCCACCGCCTCCTCCCCCTCGAGGTGCCCCCCCTTGAGGAGGACGGCCTTGGGGCCCAGGGCGAGGAGGGCCAAGGCGGCCTCCTCCGCCTCCTCCAGGCCCCGGATGGGCCTCCCCAAGAGGGCCTCGGCCTCCATGCGGTTCGGGGTGATGAGGGCGGCCAGGGGGAAAAGCCTTTCCACCAGGGTAAAGACCGCGGAGGGGTCCAGGAGGGGGTCCCCGCTTTTGGCCACCATGACCGGGTCCACCACCAGGGGCGTGATGCCGAAGCGGGCCACCGCCTCCGCCACCTGGGCGATGATGGGGGCGCTCCCCAGGGCCCCGGTCTTGGCGGCGTGGATGGGAAGGTCCTGGGCAACGGCGGCGATCTCCTCGTAGACCAAATCCGGGGGCAGGAGCTCCACCCGCCTCACTCCCAGGGTGTTCTGCACCGTGAGCAGGGTGGGGGCCGCCATGCCGTAGACCCCGAAGCGCTGGAAGGCCTTCAGGTCCGCCTGGAGGCCCGCCCCCCCAGAAGGGTCGGAGCCGGCGATGGTCAAAGCCGTTCGCACCCTATCCCTCCAATCCCCGCCCTCGGGTCTCCAGGCCCACGCCGTAGGCCATGAACCCGGCTAGGAGAAGGAGCCCCCCGTGAAGGCCCAGGACCCCACTGGGCCCCAGGGCCGGAAGGAGAGCCCCGGTGGCGTAAGGGGCCAGGATCCCCCCTATCCGCCCCACGGCCGCGGCGAGGCCCGCGCCGCTTCCCCTCAGGCTTGTAGGGAAAAGCTCGGGGGTGTAGGCGTAAATGGCCCCCCAGGCCCCCAGGTTGAAAAAGGAAAGGAGGCTTCCGAAGAGGAGCACCTGGCCCGGGCCATCCGCCCGGGAAAGCAGGTAAGCGAAGAGGGCGGAAAGGGCAAGGAAGCCTACCAGAACGGGCCGCCTTCCCCACCGCTCCACCAGGAAGGCGGCCGTAAGGTAGCCGGGAATCTGGGCCAGGGTAATGAGGAGGACATATTCCAGGGACCGCACAAGGCCATACCCCTGGGCCACAAGGAGGGAGGGGAGCCAGATGAAGGCCCCGTAGTAGCCGGCGTTCAGGGCGAACCAGGCCAGGGCCAGGAAGAGGGTACGGCGGAGGAGGGGTGGCCGGAAGAGGGCAACGTAGGGCAGAGGCTCAGGGAGGGGAGAGGGGACGGGCTCGGGAAGGGGTCCAGGGAAGGCCCGCTCCCAAGCCGCCACCAAGGCCTCCGCCTCCTCCATGCGGCCCTGGGCCAAAAGCCAGCGGGGGGACTCCGGAAGGCTGAGCCTCAGGTAGGCGGCGTAAAGGGCGGGCAAGGCCCCCGCCAGGAACGCCGCCCGCCAGCCCAAAGAGGGCACCAGCAGGTAGCCGAGGAGGGCCGCCATCAGCCACCCCAGGGCCCAGAAGGCCTCGAGGAGGACCACCATCCGGCCCCGGTGGGCCCTGGGGCTAAACTCCCCCATGAGGCTTGCCGCCACGGGGAGCTCCGCCCCAAGGCCCAGCCCCGTGAGGAAGCGGAAGAGGAAAACCCAGGAAAGCCCCGGCGCCAGGGCGGTGAGGAGGCTCCCGACCCCCGCCAGGAAAAGGCTAAAGCCCACCACAGCCCTGCGGCCAAAGCGGTCCGCAAGCCTACCCCCAAAAGCGGCCCCCAGGAGCATCCCCAGAAGCCCCACACTCCCCAAAAGCCCCGCCTCCTTGGGGCCCAGGCCGAACTCCCGGGAGAGGGCAGGCAGGGTGAAGCTGATGAGCCCCACGTCCATGGCGTCCAGGGCCCAGCCAAAGCCCAGGAGCCAGAGGAGCCTGAAGTGGGGCCTGCCCAGCGGAAGGCGGTCCAAACGAGCGATGGGGTCCATGGCTCTAGGTGACCGGAAGTTCCATCCGGGCCTGCCCCTTGAGGACCGCCTCCACCAGGTTCATGGGGCAGAAGGGGCCGCACATGCTGCAGGCCTTGGTCCTGGAGCCCCGCTCCTCCTTGAGGCGCCTGGCCTCCTCAGGGTAGAGGGCGAGGGCGAACTGCCCTTCCCAGTCCAGGCGGTAGCGGGCCTCGGACATCCTCCGGTTCCTCTCCAGCGCCCTCTTGTTCCCCCGGGCCACGTCGGCGGCGTGGGCGGCGATCTTGAAGGCGATGACCCCTTGCTTCACGTGCTCGGGGGTGGGGAGGCCCAGGTGCTCCGCCGGGGTGAGGTAGCAGAGCATATCGGCCCCCATCCACCCCGCCAAGGCCCCCCCGATGGCCCCGGCGATGTGGTCAAAGCCCGCGGCGGTGTCCACGGGGAGCATGCCCAGGATGTAAAAGGGCGCGTGGCCCGTGAGCTTCTTCTGGATCTGGACGTTGGTGGCCACCTCGTTCAGGGGGATGTGCCCGGGGCCCTCCACCATGGCCTGAACCCCCGCCCTCCTGGCCCTTTCCACCAGCTCCCCGATGGTGAGGAGCTCGGCCATCTGGGCCCGGTCGGTGCCGTCGGCCAGGGACCCGGGGCGGAGGCCATCCCCCAGGGAGAGAGTCATGTCGTAGGTGCGGGCGATCTCCAGAAGGTCGTCGTAGCGGGCGTAAAGGGGGTTCTCCTCCCCCCGGTGGAGCATCCAGGCGGCCATGAGCCCCCCGCCCCGGCTCACGATGCCCGTGATGCGGGAGGCGTTCCGGTAGACCTCCAGGTTCTTCAGGGTCACCCCCACGTGGACGGTGATGTAGTCCACCCCCTCCTTCCCGTGCTCCTCAATGACCTGGAGGAGCTCGTCCGCGGACATGTCAAAGAAGTTCTTGCGCTTGGCGGCCCTAAACTCCGCCTCGTAGACGGGTACGGTGCCCAGGGGAACGGTGGCCACCTCGAGGATCCGCCGCCGGATCTCCTTGAGGTCCCCCCCGGTGGAGAGGTCCATGACGGTGTCCGCCCCGTACCGGATGGCCACCCTGGCCTTCTCCACCTCCTCCTCCACGTCCACGTAGTCGTAGGAGGTGCCCAGGTTGGCGTTCACCTTGACGGAAAGCCCCTCCCCGATGCCCTTGAAGTCGGTGAGGGTCCGGTGGTTGGGGTTCCTGGGGATCACGATGCGGCCCGCCGCCACCCCCTCCCGCACGAACTCGGGGGAAACCCCCTCCCGCTCCGCCACGTAGGCCATCTCCTCGGTGATGATCCCCTTCCTCGCCGCTTCCAGCTGCGTCATCCTTCCACCCCCATAAGCCCAAGAAGCCTCTTGGCCGTCCACGGGGCCAGGAGGACCCCGTTCCTGCCGTGCCCTGTGGCCGCGTAGATTCCCTCTTCCACCTCCCCCACGAAGAGCTCCCCCAGGGGCCTGTAGCCCCAGAGGACCCCCCGGAACCGGGCCCCCTCGAGGGGGGGAAAACGCTCGTGGGCGTAGTCCGCGAGCCAGCGGAGGCCGAAGAGGTCCACCCCCTCCGCCCAGCCCTCCCGGCTCGTGGCCCCCACGTAGACCCCGCCCTCCCGGGGGAGGAGGTACCCGTCCCCGGCGAAGAGGGGGGCGGGGGGGGCCTCACCCTCTAAGAGCAGGGCCTCTCCCCTAAGGGGGCGCACCCCAAGGCCAAACCGGCCGCCCCAGGCCCCCACGGCGAGGAGGACAAAACGGGCCCGCGCCTCCCCCTCCCCCCAGAAGACCCTCCCCTCCTTTACCCCCTCCACCTGGGCCCGGACCACCCCCACCCCCATCCCCCGAAGGAGGGCGAGGAAGGCCTCCCGGAGGGCCCTGGGGTTCACATACCCCCCGGGGAACCGCCTCGCCCCCTGCCCTCCCCGCACCGGGTAAGGGAGGGGTTCTTCGGCCCTCCAGGCCGCCTTCTCCCCCTCGCTCAGGGCCACCACGTGGGTGCCGGAAAAGCCCGCCTCCACGGGGAAGCCCCGCTCAAAAAGCTCGGCCAGGAGTTCCTGGTAGTAGGCCAGGCCGAAAAGCGAAGCTTCCAGAAGCTCCCCGGAAAGCCCCTCGGGGTAAGGGGCCAGCATCCCGGCGCTGGCCAGGGTGGCCGCCCCCTCCTTCCCCGCGTCCAGGAGGAGGACGGCGATGCCCCGCTTGGCCAGCTCGTAGGCGGCCAGGGACCCGATGATCCCCGCCCCCACCACCGCCACCTCGGCCCTCATCCCCCCCTCCCCAGGGGCACCCCTTGGGTGGGGCTCGAGGGACTCGCCCCCTCCCTGGGCCGCATGGGCCCCGCCAGATAGGCCCTCCTCCCCGCCTCCACCGCCAGGCGGAAGGCCAGGGCCATGGCGGGGGGGTCTTCCGCCTCGGCGATGGCGGTGTTCACCAAAACGGCGTCTAGGCCCATCTCCATCACCTCGGCGGCGTGGGAGGGAAGGCCAAGCCCCGCGTCCACCACCACCGGGGGGAGGGAGGCCCTTTCCCGGGCGAAGAGCTCCAAAAGGGCCCGGGTCCTCACCCCCCAGCCCGAGCCAATGGGGGCCGCCAGGGGCATCACCGTGGCCGTGCCCAAAGCGGCCAGCCTTTTGGCCAGGACCAGGTCGGGCCCCATGTAGGGGAGGACCAGGAAGCCCTCCTCCAGAAGCCTCTCCGCCGCCTTAAGGGTCTCCAGGGGGTCGGGGAGGAGGTAGGTGGGGTCGGGGATGACCTCCAGCTTCACCCACCGCTCCCCGGTGAGGGCCCGCCCCAGCCGGGCCAGGCGCACCGCCTCCTCCGCCGTCCTTGCCCCGGCGGTGTTGGGGAGGAGGCGCACCCCTTCCAGGGCCTCCAGAAGCCCCACGTGCCCCGGGGCCCCAAGCTCCACCCGCCTCACGGAAACCGTGACCACCTCGGCCCCCGCCGCCTGGAGGGCCTCCCGCATCACCCCGAAGTCCCGGAACTTGCCCGAGCCCAGGATGAGGCGGCTTCTAAGCTCCACGTCCCCCACCTTCCAGGTGTCCATCTAGCCTCCTTGCATGAGGGAAACCACCTCCACCACGTCCCCCTCCTTCAGGACGTGGGGAGGAAGCTCCCGCCCGGAAAAGGCCTCCTCGTTCACCAGGACGGCCACCCGCTCCAGGTCCACCCCCAGCTCCTCCAGGACCTCCCTCAGGGGCCGCCCCTCGAGGGGCCTCGCTTCGCCGTTAAGCCACACCATAGAGCCGCTCCCTAAAAGCCTTGGCCGCCCCCTGGGGGTCAGGGGCGTCCAGGATGGCCCGCACCACCACCACCCGCCTGGCCCCGGCCTCCAGGACCTGGTCCAGGTTCCCCAGGTCAATCCCCCCGATGGCGTACCAGGGCTTCTCTCCCAGGTTTTCCGCCGCCCAGCGCACGTAGGCGAGCCCCGCCGCAGGCCGCCCCGGCTTGGTGGGGGTCTCCCACACGGGCCCCACGGAGAGGTAGTCCGCCCCCTCCTCGAGGGCCCTCAGGGCCTGCTCCGGGGCGTGGGTGGAGCGGCCCACCATCCCCCCGAAGAAGCGCCGGGCCTCCGCCGGGGTCAGGTCCCCTTGGCCCAGGTGGACCCCGTCCGCCCCTAAGAGGGCGGCCAGGTCAGGGCGGTCGTTTAGGAAGAAGGGGACCCCGTGGCGCCGGGCCAGGGCCAGCATCCGCTCGCCGAGCTCCAGGATGGGCCGCGCCTCCCAGTCCTTGGCCCGAAGCTGCAAGACCTCCACGCCTCCCGCCAGGGCCCTTTCCGTGCGGTCCAG
>Ga0197142_1001925_pt1 | contig 18657 bp, 18 predicted proteins | sample GBS60_MetaG_FD_148614 | JGI IMG/M metagenome (GOLD analysis project Ga0197142, IMG submission 148614) | Sediment microbial communities from Great Boiling Springs, Gerlach, Nevada, United States - GBS 60_MetaG | ecosystem: Environmental > Aquatic > Thermal springs > Hot (42-90C) > Sediment...
AGTTCTGGCGTAGAATGCTTTATCAATTTTGGTAAATCTTCTCGGAGCAAATGTACAGGTCTTATCAATTCAATAGAGCGAGAAACATCTTGAATCGCTCGACCAAAATTTTGTAGTTTGGTCGGTTTATGTACATCTTTTATCAATTTTTGTGAACGATAAAAATCCTGGTGTACTGTTCGTAATAAACCTCCTAGCTCGACCGCTGAACCAGTCGAGATGAATTTATCCGTTGCAGTCAGCCAGTCTATCAGTCGCACTGCTGGAGTCAAGTCAATGATTGGAGTTTCTATCTCGTTTTTCTGATACATACCATAGTATAACCCCTGGATTTCTACCTGTTTTGCTTTGCGAAGTAACAAGGCAGCTAATAATACGAATAGAGGAATTGAACGAAACGCATGGGTAATGTCAAAAATCACTTGAGAGTTGGCAGGTACCGTGTCTACTAAAGCATCAAAAATTTGCCAAGTTTCTGTCTCATTTTTGCCATCTGGTATATCCCTTTTCGTAATGCTAATAACAGGCTCAAGACTATGAAAGCGCTCTTGTAATTTCTCCCAGTGTTTCGCACAGGCTTGTTCGGTCATCAGAAAAACTACTTGATCCACGTTTTTTATACAAGCGATTGCTTCTGCCACATAGCAAGTTCTGTAACAGCTCTGATCGGAGAAGCAATAGGTTGTCTCTGTGTATTCTGTATTTCCAATTGTGGTAATTAATGTCGTCATTATCTACCTCCTTTTATTGTTATTGATAAAAGCTCAATTCCTTTTGGGCTTCAGCACGCATCTGTGCCCGTAATTTTAAGGGAGCAATTACTTCGCCATTGGGTCGCCAATCCCGCAAACGCATGATTAAATCAGTATCACCCAGCCGCACCTGAGCTTGGTAGTAGGCATCGTTAGGGGAACGCTGTTGTAAAATCTGTTGAATTTGTTGCTGGTCTGGATGATTACGAATCAATTGCGGAATTCTTTGGTAAGAAACTCTCTGAAATGTTGGGTGTCGTTCCGTTCCATCAATATAGCGACGGGCAAACTCTGGGTCAAATCGTAAAATCATCAAAGCTTTTTCTAGATAAAAGTCCGTCCCCCATGCTTCATGCCATGCCATTTGTACTTGTTCTGGTGTGGGTAGTTTCTTGCGCTTCCTTAGATTTAATAAATCCGGCATGATTCTCACATCTGACCAGTCTAGCACCTTAAACTTTTTAGAAATAATCCGGTCGAGGCGGAAGTTATACCAACCGAAGGACTGATTTGGTGTTTGACCATAAGCGCTCAAGTATTTGGCTCTGCGGGCATAAAATAAACAGACCGGGTAGGTAATCATTGATTGCTGACCATGGTAGCGGGTATTGTAGATAAATTCTATAGGATTAGTCTCTGGTTGGGACCATATCTCATTCAGTTGGTACTGGAGGTCATCTACCTGGTCTTGAGTGTTCGGTGAAAAGATAAAATCTAGGTGAATAAAAGTACGTTGCTCTTGGTAGCTGTTCTCCTGTAAATTGGCAAGTAATAAGGATATGCGAGGGTCAATAAAGGCAATATCATTTAACATATTAAGGCTGTAAATTAGAGATAACGCTTCGGCATGATGCCCAGCAGGTGGTTGGGGTAAATGATCCAAGGGCAAGCGCATAAATTTGGCATTGGGGAGGGACCTGAGCCAACCACTTTCTACCAAATGAGGTAGGGTTTTGCGGAGGGTTCGATGGGAGTGATTAAAGGGTCTTTCGGCGAGATAGACTTCCCAAGTCGGTTCGGGTACGGCTAGAGCATTTCGCAGTTCATCGGCAATCGGTTCCACCCAGGAGCTTAATGGGATATGACAAATACATTCTGGGTCAGGACAGAGAATTTTTTGCCCATGACTTGGGTCTTGGCGAGGATGGGCAGGTGACAATAACCGATCTCGAATATCGGTATAGGTAAACGCTTCAGGTAAATCACTCCAACCCTCGTCATCGTCATAAAGTTTGTGCAAAAGCACCCATAGCCGTACAGAAAAGCTCAATCGCTCGGCCAAGCGATGACCTGATAACCAATCTAAAATAGAAACGCTTAAGGGTAAATCAAATTCCATCAGTGCAACCCCTTATCGAGCTTGTCAATCACAAAAGTTTCATGTTCAAAATGCCCAAAGATGCGTTTTGCATCCAAGTCACTCCAGGCATCGCATTCATGGGTTGAGGGTGGACAGGGATTTCCCTTGAGTGCTTTGAAATCTAGGGATTTGGGATTGTAATTTTGGTTTGTTTCCAAACAATGACTCAGTTGATCCAGCCGTTCGTTAATAGTCCTCTTCCGGGCTGGAGGTAGGGAAGCAAATGTTTTTTGGAAGGTTTCTGAATAACGGATTTTTGGGCTCAGAGGTTCGAGCAACTGTTCACTGTAATAGTCATCTTTGCAACGGTTCCAGAGTAATCTACCCCACTCAGAAAGTCCGACTTCATCCCCAACTTGATAAAGCAATGTTTCAGGAATGGCACGACACATTTCTAAGGGCAGAGTTTCACCTTGTGCTAGGCGACGAAAGATAGATAGATTTTCACGAATAATGCCCTCTGGGTCAAGTTTCACGGGCAGGCGGGGAATCCGCAACAATTCGCTGGAGTTTTGAAAAATATACACACATTCATCGGCGTAAAACATTCCCATCGCCTGGAGAAAACCATTCACACTTTTGAACCCGCCTGTGAGATTAAACACAATTTTATAATTACTTTTTCGGTACCCTGGCAAGGTGTTTTCTGCCCATTCGACCAACTCACTCATTGCCAAACGAAACTCATCTGCACTACGCACATTTAAGTCTTGTGAGACGTTGGCAATTTGGACGCGACACCCATGTTGTTCTAACCAGGATTGAATAATGCCCGCCGTCTTTTGCCCTTGATAGGTGGCAGTTGCTAATAAAAAATGTATGTCTGTTTTGGGAGGAATCTGCCCCTGATAATAACTTAAAATGCCATTTAACTCGGCACTCCATTTGCGCACTTTGGCAATATCAGCTTGCAGGATTTCTGACCGTCGCTGATCAATGTATTGTTCTAAAATTAACTTTTGTTCTGAGGTTAAGTCTTGCTCTCGACTATCTGCGGTTTCATTGAGGAGTGTTTTTATATCACCATTGGCTTGATTGGTCAGCGTGCTGGTGCCGCAGGGGGAAACCATCACCGTAGCAAACATCGTTCACCTACCTTTTGGGTTATATCATCATAACCAGAGTAGCCAGGGTTGGAACTTTATCCTTCCAGAAAACTTTATGATTCCCCCTAGATTAGATATTTGGTAATGATGATGTCTTTGCCTACGGTGTGTTTCCACTGGCGTCCGGAGGTGACCCAAACGGGTTTGGCGTGTCAGGTGGTGGAGATTGAGTTGTTACGACCGGATCGGCTGATGTTTCCGCAGGATTTGCCTGCGTTGCGTCTGCCGTCTGAGTTGGACCCCCAAAAAGGGGTGATTCTCACGGGACGTGCCCCCATCTGGTTGTACGGTTGGCTGGTTCATGCCTGCCATTATACGCGCTGGGTGGCCTGTTATGACCCGCGTCTGGGGGCAGTGGTTGTCAGTACACACCACCCGGAGGTGCGGCTAGGGGAGGTACTGCATCTCCAATCTCAAGGAAAACGGGCGCGGCTGGCGGCAGCGGTGATGGTCGTGGGTCCCCCCCACAGCGGCAAAAGTCTCCTGAGTTATGTCCTGTTTCAAGCCCTGTTGCCCACTTGTCCAGATGTGTACCTGCAACGGGCGCACTGGGATGGGGAGGGCAATTGGTTCCTGGAAATCCCGGACAACCGGCAAGGTCAGGTGCTCAAACAACAGCATCGGGGGGCACAAACACAGGAGTTTTTCCCGTTTCAGGCCCAGGCAATCCTCAATCTGCGGCGGCAAAAACAGTTGGTGATTGTGGATGTGGGGGGTAAGGTTGACCCGGCTAAACAACCGATTCTGGAAGCCTGCACCCACTATCTCATCGTAAGTCGGGAACCGCACGCTATTCCCATGTGGCATGAATTCTGCGCAGAACGGGGCAATTTACAACTGCTGGGCATTGTCCATACCTACCTGGGCCAAGGTCAACGGGTGCGCCAGGAACTTCCCTATCTAGAGATGGCATTGGGTATGCCCCCTGATGCGGCACCGCCCCTTTTGGTTAACCTGTTCCGTAACCTCGCTCTGCCTACGAATTAGAAGGGTGTATTTCCAATTAGAGGTACAAGAAGATTGTACTTTAGGTAAGGAGCAAATACAAATGAATCTAGTAGCAAAGGCGGGGTTATGGAGCGGTGGGCTTCTGTTAACCCTGTGGACAAGACAGGTGGTGTTTGGGCTATTGCCGGCGGTAGTTCTCTGGCAGCAGCGGCAATGGCAACAAATTCACCATATTCTTGAGCAAGAAATTGCTCAAAGATCGGGAAGCAATCAGCATTTGATGACACAATTGGCTGACCAAATTCACGGGCTACAAACCCAAGTGAATGATTTAACTGCCAATGGTCACAGCTCTGCGGCAATTCGGCAATATACTGTCCCAATCATTCAACAAATTCACCTGCTGCAGCAGCGGTTGCGCCACATGGAAGTGGGAACCATGCCCCAAGTGCAACAGTTAAATGACCGAGTGATGCAATTGCAAACTCAGGTGGATAGGTTGGCGCAGGGGATGATTCCTCGCCAAGGGGTGGGCGTATTTATTGATGGAGCCAATCTCCACGCCAGCGCCCGGCAAATGGGGGTGGATTTGGATTACGCGCAACTGATTCCCCGCCTCTTGCCCAAGGATATGCCCGCCCAGGCAATTCATTTCTACAGCGGTTATGACCCGAACAATCTGCAACAACGGCGTTTGCATCGGGATTTACGCCACATGGGCGTGCAACTGCATCTGAAAGCGGTGACGCAATTTGCCAACGGCGCCACCAAGGCCAATTTGGATGGGCAGATGATTGTGGATTTATTAACCAATCCCTTTGCCCATGTGATTCTGATGAGTGGGGATGGGGACTTTGTGCCTGCTTTGGATTATTTGCACCGACAAGGGGTGCAGGTCACGGTGGCGGCCTTTGGCAAAAATACCAATCAAGAATTGCAGCAAAAATTCCCTTTTCGGGATTTGGCCAGATATTGCACAACTGCTGGTAAAGTAATTTCCTTACCGGCCAAACAAACGTGCTCATTGATGAGGGGGTGAGAATGCTCGGTACTCGTTTTGCCCAAGCCTTGGTTTACGCCCATGAATTGCATCAAAACCAGGTGCGAAAAGGTACTTCTATTCCCTACATCAGCCATCTGATGGCGGTGAGTGCGCTGGCTCTTGAACATGGGGCGAATGAAGACCAGGCGATTGCCGCTCTTTTGCACGACAGTTTAGAAGATGCGCCTCAATACAGTGGTCGCTCCCGGCAGGTGATTGAACGGGAAATTGCCGCCCAATTTGGGACGCACGTATTACACATGATCCTAAACTGCACCGATACGCATGGTGAGGGGCAAAAAACAGATTGGTGGCAAAGAAAAAAAGCTTATCTCCAACATTTAGAGGCGGTTGATGAGGCGGTTTTGCTCATCGCCAATGCAGATAAATTGCACAATGCCCAATGTATTTGGCGGGATTATCAGCAGTTGGGAGAAGCACTTTGGGCACGCTTTACGGCTGGCAAAGAAGGTACGTTGTGGTATTACCAAAATTTGGCCGAGCTTTTTAACCGTCGTCGCCCGTCCCCCTTGGCGAGGGATTTGCAAACAGTCGTGAATTGGTTGACTGATGCTGCAACGCCGTAAGTGCAATCAATAGGAACATTCTGGGCCGATACCAACGGTAAAACTAATCCGTCAAAAACTGCTTGAGACTGGGTTCTGCCAGCAGAGGCTTGGTGGCAGCAATCAATTTGGCGCCCCACAAATTCTCGATCAAAAAGGAGATTTTCGCATAACGACGGTCAATTCTCAGCGCCTCTTCCGCCATCTGTATAGCCTTTTTCTTTTGCCCCTGCATATAGTGTAAAACGGCCAGCGCCAGCATGGGTTCGGCGGCTTTGGGGTCAATTTTCAAAGAGGCTTGCCAATGACGGCGGGCTGACTCCCGATCCCCCATCTCAAAATTCACTAGACCGATATTGTTAATCGCCGGCCAGAATTTTTTATCCTGAGCAATGGCTTTTTGATACTGGGCAATCGCCTGGGGATATTGATTGAGTTTCAAATAGGTGTTGCCTAGGTTGAATAGCCCTTCCACGTTATCTGGTTTGATGGCTAGACCCGCCTGCAGATAGCGCAAGGCCTGGGAATAGTTATCCTGCCGCAACGCCAGCGAACCCAAAGTGAACAAAATAGCAGGGTTATCTGGGGCAATTCTGTAGGCTTCCTGGAGCGCGGTCGTGGCCATTTTTAGATTGTCTTGGCGGAGATATAACTGCGCCAGAATCACCCAGGGTTCAAAGCGATTGGGAGCCAGTTGGGTGGCCAGCCGGGCATTGGCAATCGCCCGTTTCCCATCTAAAACCTGCACTTCACTCAACACCCCGACTTCCCGCGCCAAGTCCACCCCTTGCGCTTCCAACTGCTCAGGACGCAATTCCAGTACGTAGGGCACCATCGCCTGCCCCGGCCCGCTCCCAAGGCAAAGACTTAGCCCCAACACCCAACCCCAGAGGGATTTACCTGTTTGCTCCATCGTCAACCGCCCTTTGCGTTTACCAGTCCTGACTCCCCTCAATTGTAATGCCTATCTCAAAACTGGGTCAGGAACCGCAAATCGCTCGTGTAAAACCGGCGAATGTCATCAATTTCGTGAAAGATCATGGCCAACCGCTCAATCCCCAACCCGGCGGCAAAACCGGTGTACTGCTCCGGGTCGTACCCCACCGTGCGCAGGACATTGGGATGCACCATGCCACAACCGAGCACCTCCAACCACCGCCCCCGCCACTGCAAATCCACCTCCGCCGAAGGCTCGGTAAACGGAAAATAACTCGCCCGAAACCGCACGGGGATATCCCCAAACAAGGCACGCACAAAGGCAATCAGCGTCCCCTTCAAATCGGTAAACCGCAAACCCCGCTCAACCGCCAGAATTTCTACCTGATGGAACATGGCCGAATGGGTGGCATCCACCGCATCCCGCCGATAGACCCGCCCCGGCACCACAATCCGCACAGGTGGCTGATGGGCTTCCATGTACCGAATTTGTACTGTTGATGTATGGGTGCGCAACAACCGGCCATCGGGCAAATAATAGGTGTCTTGCATATCCCGCGCCGGGTGGTCGGGCAGGAAATTCAAAGCGGCAAAGTTGTAATAATCGGTTTCCACCTCCGGCCCCTGCACCACCTGGTAGCCCAAACCGACAAAAACCGCCAGCACCCGCTGGATCATGGCTTGTAGGGGATGGGCACGACCAGGGGCATAGCCCCACCCCGGCATGGTCACATCCAAAGTCTCCGCCTGCAAACGGGCCTGGAGTTGGGCTGCTTGGACGGCGGTGACCCGTTGCGTCAAAGCTTCCTGCAGCCGGTCTTTTACCTGGTTGGCCAAAGCGCCTATTTGCGGACGTTCCGCCGGTGGCAGTTGGCCCATGCCCCGCAAAATCTGGGACAGTTCCCCCTTTTTGCCCAGATAGTTCACCCGCAGTTGCTCCAAAGCCGCCAAAGACGTGGCTGCCCCAATCGCCGCCAGTCCCTGCGCTTCCAACCGCTGTAACGCCTGCGCCAAATCCGCCAACGCTGCCATCAGCCCTGCTTCCCCCTATTCAGCCTGTCGCCGCAGTAGTTGGACGCAACCATATCGCCAATAGTTCTGGTAACGATACAAGCCCCAGGTTAGCAAAGGTGTCAGCAAACAGGATACCCCAAAAAGGACCACCACCAGGGATAAATCCACCCGCAGAAATTCCCCGGCAATACGTACCCAATCATGATCCAATACCTCGCCTTTGCCTAGCGCATACAAGGCGCGCATCTGGGGGTCAAACAACAACTGCCGCACAAAATTCAGGTCGTAAAACCACATAAAAAATCCCAAAACTCCATAGAGCGTCTGCTCGCCCGGTTGTTGGCAACCCCAGCCGGTCATAGAGCGGTACAAAAAAATACCGATGAACAACAACTCGCAGCCATGCCCCATCGCCAAAAAAAATAATTGATTGACCCTGGTAAAGTACATCCCTGTATAAAGCAACGCACCACTAATAATCACCATCACGGTCAAATGATTGCGGCGGAAATAATACAGCAACCCGCCCAAGCCGCTGTAAATGAGTACGGGGATCAACGCCCACCGTTCTTGTAACTGCAAGGTGATGCCCCCGCCATGAATGAAATCGAAAGCCGGAAAGGAAGGATAACCCATCAGCCACCCCGCCAGCGTATGCCCCAATTCGTGAATGATGATCACCAGGTAGCTCAAAACAAACCGGGATAGGGACGGCCAGCACAGCCCCAAGCCAACGATAGCCCCAATCCACAGGCTGTTTTTTGCACGGGCATCAAGGGTACACAGCGGAATTTCCAGGGGAGCAGAAGACCTTTTCGGTCGGCGATTCGACATAGGAATACGCTGCAATGTATCCCCTAGCAAAAAATCGGTTTCCCAGGTGTTTGTTCCAGTGTGAACACACAGTTGGATGGGGGTTGCGCGGGGCAGTTTATAGCGGCACAATTCCTGGTCAATTTGCTTGACCAAAAGGTGAAAGGGCGGCAACGGGTTCCCTTGGATGGCAATGCGGTAATGATCGCCTGGGCGCGTAACGGTGACGTGCACCTCGTGCTCAGGCCATAGCCGCTCAATCACAGTGGCAATGGCGGCGGTTTCTCCCTGTTGTACCCGTTGCCAAAGCGGAGCAGGGGACATGGTGGGTCAGGGGGTTTTTTGCAATTCCGGGCGTTCTTCCGGCACAATGGCGCCCTCGACGGGGCAGACTTGCAAACAGATGCCACAGTCAATGCAAATGCTGAAATCAATCCAGTACCAATCTGTGCCTTTGGCGTTTTTGCCAGGGCCAGGGTGAATGCAGGCCACAGGACAGGCGGCGACACAATCGGCCACCCCTTCGCATACATCGGTCACAATGGTATGAGCCATAGCGCCACGTTGCCAGATAGATGCACCGGCGTCCCTTTCCAGGGTAGCATGGGCAAGAGGTTATGCCAGGGGTTGCTGCTGTAGGCGCTCGTAAACCCACCGGCTTAGGTCCGGCAACAGGGCTGCATTCCGGCTGTGGCGTTCCCCGACGGTAAAGACCACCAGGAGATAGGCTTGGTCATCCCCCCATTCCACGTAGGCGCAGTCGTGGCGGACTTGGCTGGTGTGACCGGCCTTGGACCACAGGCGCACCTCCGGCGGCAATCCTTCCCCCAAAAAACCCTGGATTTGGTTGTTGGGGTCGTTTTGGTAGTCGGCAGGCGCCAGGGAACGGCGGCACAAATCCAACATCTGCTGGGAACGGCGGGGGGAGACGGCAATGCCGCCCAAGATGCTGTGGAATAGACGGGCAGTAGCCAGCGGGTTGAGGCGGTTGCGGTTTTCCCCTTGGGGGCCTAAAAAAGCGCGCTCCCGACCGTAGGGGCCATCACACCAGGTTTTTTGGTTGATGTTGATGCCGCTGAATTCCGGCCATTGCCAGGACTGGAAATAACGGTTGACCAAATTGCGCTGGTATTGCCAGGTGCTAAACGGGCCGGGGGCCAAATCGGGGCCGCTGGTGGTGCCGGTAAGGACATCGACGATGTAGCTGGTGGCATCGTTGCTGGAATGGCGAATCATATCGTGCAGGGCGCGGTCGAGTTCCGGTTCCGGGCGAATCATGCCCTGCTCTAGCCATTCGTGGGCAGCCACCAGGTAAAACAGTTTCACGATGCTGGCAGGATAAACGTTGACTTCGCCCCGGTGACTCCAGCCCCAGGGCCGCTGTTGCCAGAAGGTTTGTGGGTCTAGGGCGCCACCGGTATTTACCCGCACACCGCCGCCATAGACCAGCCACACGATGCCAATGTCGGTTGGGTCACACTGGTGGCGGCTCTGGAGTTCCTCAAGCAGGGTTTCTCCCCACCGGCTTAGGGTGGGATGGGGTTGGTAAAACGGCATGGGGCGTACAATAAACAGGAATCCCTGAAGGTTTATCTTCTCATCCCAGGATGCGCCGTGCCACCTTTAGCCCTGCGGAACGGCGCCAACGGTGGGGGTTGCTCGCCCTGATGGTTGCTCCCCTCCTTGGTGCTGTCTTGTACAACCAGGGGTGGCCCCTTCCGAGGTTGCACTGCTGGTTTTACCAGGTCACGGGCGTTCCCTGTCCGAGCTGCGGGCTGACCCGTTCCTTTATGGCGATGGCGCGGGGGGACCTGCTGCGGGCGGTGCAGTTCCATGCCTTTGGGCCGCTGCTGTACGTGGCTTTTCTCCTGGGAGGCCTGCACCTGGTGGCCGAATTGCTCACCAATCGGCCCTGGCCGTTGCCCTACCGGCGCTGGTGGGCGCAGGAACGCTGGCAGTGGGGAATGTTGGGGTTGTTTTTGGGGTATTACCTGGTGCGGCTGGCGGTGTGGTACCAGCGGGGAGAATTGCCGGGGCGAGTGGTCTGGTGAGGCCAAGGGGAACCTATCATAGAAAAATTCAAGGGGAACTTCGCGGCAAGCCATTTATGGTCGGTCGGCAACGGTGGGTGATGCTTTTGGTCGTCGGGTTGGTGTTGGTGGCCGTCTTGGTCATCACCCGTATCCCGGTGCGGTTGGGGCTGGATTTGCAGGGGGGGGCGCAGTTGACGCTCCAGGTGAAAACCACCCCCCAGGTGAAACACATTACCCCCGCCGTCCTCGAGGCGGTGCAACGGGTGGTCGAAGGCCGGATCAATGGGTTGGGGGTTTCGGAGGCGGTGGTGCAGACGGTGGGCAATGACCAGTTGCTGGTGCAACTCCCTGGCGTCAATGACCCGCAGCAGGCAGAGCGGGTGTTGGGGGGAACGGCACAGTTGGAATTTCGCCGCCAAAAGCCGGGCACGGACGTCCAACAAATCCAACGACTGTACCTGGTGCGCGAACAACTGTTGGCGCTGCGCAAACAACCCAACAGCGGGGCCGACCCCCAACAGCTCCAGAAGGATTTACAGCAAACCGAGGCCGCCCTGGCCGCTTTTTATGAACCGACGGGCTTGACCGGCAAAAATCTCAAGGATGCGGTGGCCCAGCCCTTGCCGGCGGGCAATCAGTGGCAGGTGGCGATCCGCTTTGACGCCGAAGGGGGGAAAAAATTTGCCGAATTGACCCAATCCATCGCCGGTACCGGGCGCACGCTGGGCATTTTTTTGGATAACACCTTGATTAGTTTTCCCACCGTGGGTGCGGAATTTGCGGCGGCGGGGATCACAGGGGGCGCGGCGGTGATCACGGGCAATTTTACCGCCGAATCGGCCAACGATTTGGCGGTGCAGTTGCGGGGGGGGGCGCTGCCTGTGCCGGTGGAAATTGTGGAAAACCGCACGGTCGGGGCCACCTTGGGGCAAGACAGCATCCAGCGGAGTTACTGGGCATTTGCAGGGGGGATGGTACTGGTTTTGGCCTTTATGGTGTTTTACTATCGGTTGCCGGGGTTGATTGCCGATTTATCGTTGCTGATTTATGCCCTGTTGACCTACGCGGCGTTTGTGCTGTTGGGGGTGACGTTGACCTTGCCGGGCATTGCCGGTTTTATTCTCAGTATCGGTATGGCGGTAGATGCCAACATTCTCATCTTTGAGCGCACCCGCGAGGAATTGCAAGCGGGCAAAAGCCTGTATCGCGCCGTGGAGGCCGGATTTTATCGGGCGTTTAGCAGTATTTTGGATGGGAATGTCACCACCTTGATTGCCTGTGCGGCGCTGTTTTGGTTGGGAACGGGTTTGGTGAAAGGGTTTGCCCTGACGTTGGGGTTGGGGGTGGCCGTCAGTATGTTCACGGCGCTGACCTGTAGCCGCACGTTTCTACTCTTGGCGCTGACGATTCCGGCGCTGCGACGGGTGGAATTTTACGTCCCCAAATCGGTGCTCGCCAAAGGATAACGCTGCCTAGGGCCGCAACCGCCGGCGGCCAGGCCGCTGTTTGCGCACGACCTCGACCAATTCCAGGGTGTGGCCATCCCTACCCCGCAACCAATACCGCAGGGGATGCTCCTGGAGAATTTCGCCCGGCAGAGCACGCATCTGCGCCCGCAGCCACAACCAATCCAGACAATCCCGGTCGAAACCCACCAGCCGTACCTGCCCTTGCGCCCCCGGCCGCGCGCCCCCAATTAGGTGCAACTGGGTATTTTTCCGCAATTGATACCAAAAACCGGCTGGCGGTGTTCCCCCCGGTCGCTGGGGAGAAATCAAGGGGTCGGTCAGCCCCAGGGCCTGTTCGTAGTGGTGGTAGTAATGGAGGGGCACTTCCGCGCGCGGCAATCCCAAATCCACTTCGCACAGGGCACGGGCGGCTTCCAGGTCGGAAGTCATCAGCGTATAAACTTTGGGGGCACTCCGCAAAAACAGCCACAAGGCGGTGGCATACCCCACCAACAGTAGAACCATCACCCCCTGGGGCGACACCAGACCCTCAGGCAACCATTCCCAAGCCAAAACCATTACGGGGAGGGCGACGGCAACGTGGGATGCTCCCGGGTGAGGGTGACTTCCTTGACTTCCCCCGGTGCGCCGAGGGGTTGGGGGGGACCGTCATTGACCCGTACCTGCACTTCGCCGGCATTGCCAGCGGCCAAGACCAGGGTTTTCTTCGCCGTCCAAGTTTCCTTGGCACCGGGATTCAACATCCCCTCAAACACCACCTGCCCGTCGGCCACCACCTGCAACCAGGACTGGCCGGTCAAGGTCACCTGCACCCGCAATTCCGATGGTGCGGCCGGGCGGGCCTGAGGAGATGGCGAAACGGCTACCGGCGCAGAAGGAGTGGCCGGAGTCGGGGTAACGGCAGTGGGAGTGGGTTGCGGCGACGGGGAATTGGACTTGCCCAACACATAAGAAAGCACGGCAATCGCCCCCAAAATTAGGGCAAAGTAGGTGATGTACAAGTGGAAGGGGCGCAACGGACTCCCCGTCTGGGCCGGCAGGGTGGGGGGCTGGGTGACCGGCGGGGCTAAATCCAATTCCCGTAAATCCAGCGCCTCGCTCAGTTGCAACACATTGGCGTATTGCCGCAAAAAACCCTGCACATAGATTGGCTCCGGCAATTCCCGCACCTGGCCTTCCTCAATGGCACGCAACAGCCGGGTTTGAATCCGGGTGCGGGCAGCAATGTCTTCCAAGCTCAGGTGCTTTTCCTCCCGTACCTGCCGCAGGTATTGGCCGATTTCTCGCAAACGCGCCACCTGGGTGGCACTGTAGGTACTTGTGGACATTGCCCTCAAACCATCACGACATGGCTGTATCGCTCTTTTATTTATTGTGATTTACTGTGAATCTTTTTGTCTCCGCCGGGGTGCCGTGATGCAGTCGGCGGACGACCATCTGACAAAACCGGCGTTCTTGGGGGGTAAGCGGGCGCAAATGGCCGACGGGTAAATCCCCCAGTTGGATGGCGCCAATGGCCTGCCGATGCAGCCGCAATACCGGATAACCCAATTGGGCGGCCACGCGACGAATTTGCCGGTTGCGTCCCTCCCGCAACTGGATTTCCAAGAGCGTTTTTTGGGGCGTGGCCTGGAGCACCCGCACCCGCGCAGGTAAGGTGCGCTGCCCGTCAAGGGGCACCCCCTGCCGCCACTGGGCCAGCACCTCGGCAGGCGGCTGTCCCTGTACCCACACCCGGTAGGTCTTCCACACCGCATGGCGGGGATGGGTCAACGCCAGCGTCAGTTCTCCATCGTTGGTCAAAAGCAAGGCCCCGCTACTGTCGCAATCCAGGCGACCGACGGGATAAAGCGGAGGCCAGTCAGGGGGCAAAAAATCCCGCACCGTCCGTCGGCCTTGGGGGTCGGCACAGGTACTCACCACACCAAGGGGTTTGTGGAATAGGTAATACCGCAACGGCGGGGCTGGGGGTAAGGGTCGCCCGCCAATGGTGATGTGGTCCACCTGGGGGTCACATTTTTGCCCCACCTGGGCTGGCCGACCGTTAACCCACACCTGCCCCGCCCGGATGAGTGCCTCTGCCTGCCGCCGGGCCGCTACCCCCCGGTGCGCCAAAATTTTCTGCAACCGCTCCATCCCCTAGGCCAACCCCAAATCCATCAGGATGTCCTGGGCATGGGTTTCGGCTTTGACATTGGTGTACACCCGCTCGATCGTGCCTTCCGGGCTGATCACATAGGTGATCCGGCGGCTGTAGCCCCCCCCATCCACGTCGTAGGCCTTGGTAATGGCCCCGTCCGTGTCCACCAGCAGCGGAAAGGGCAATTGGTACTTTTGGGCAAACGCCTGATGGCTGGCCTGGTCGTCGCGACTCACCCCCAAAACCACGATGCCCTTTTCCTGGTAGGTGGCATAGCGGTCCCGAAACCCACAGGCTTCCTTAGTACAGCCCGGCGTATCGTCCTTGGGATAAAAATACAAGACCACCCGCTTACCGGCAAAATCCGCCAGGGACACCGGGCGGCCCTGGGTATCAATCGTCTGGAAGGCCGGGGCAACCGTGCCAGGAGTCAGAGCCATCACACACCTCACAACATCCGCCATCGCTATTGTAGCCGCTGGCTCCCTGCTTGCCTGGGCAAAGGCCGCAACAACCGCGCTGGCATCGGGGTTGGCGGTTCTGGGCACCCCAGGGCTAATGATTACGATTCTTAATTCCAAGCCCAACATTAAAATAACTTTAAAGATGCTAATCACTGGCATGTACGACTTTTGTCCTAGCGATTTTCCGCTCCATGTCGTGCTGGTGCAGCCGCAAATCCCCCCCAACACCGGCAATATCGCCCGCACCTGTGCTGCAACCCGAACACCATTACATCTGATTGGCCCCCTGGGATTTGAACTGAGCGACCGCTATTTGAAACGGGCGGGCCTGGATTACTGGCCCTATGTGATCTGGCGCGTTTACACCGATTGGTCCGAGTTTATCTGCACTCATACTCAGTCCCTGGGCCGCTGGTTGGCCTTCAGTCCGCGCGGGCAGGTCTGCCTGTGGGACTTTGCCTTTCAACCGGGAGATTGGCTGTTTTTTGGCAGCGAAACCACGGGGCTGCCGGAGGTTTGCCTCCAGGCCTGTCATGCACAATTATTTATCCCCATGGTGGAAGCTAGGGTGCGGAGTCTGAACCTGTCCGTGAGTGTGGCCGTTGCCCTGTTTGAAGCCCGGCGACAATTAGCACAATAGGGGACATTGAGTGTGTTTTCGGGAATACATATAAGTTTTAATTAATTATTTTTTCCGGTGAGGACGGTAGGATCGCCCTTTGCAGTCATAACGATTTATCATCAGGGCTTTACCCCGGCTGGGGGGGCGCGGCTAAATACTGGACTAGAGCAGCTTGGATATGGTTCCGGGTCTGCGATGCGTGGTTGAGGGGTGATGCGGGTGTTGGGTAATCACCGGCACGCAGCAAGCCCTAGACAGGTTCGCTCCTTGTGTTTTCCTCACACCCGTTGACAGGAGGTGGCTCGTGCAACAGCATGATTTCGCCAGTTTGGTTTGGCAACCCGTACAGGTTTCGCAACGGTTCACGGCTACGGTTTCGGGCGGTTCCCCCCGTCTCGCGGCTAGGCCCACGGTGATGACGGGGCTGGCGGCAGTAGGGGCTTTGGCGAGTGTGGGTTCGGGGATGGCGATGGCCACCACCCCAGCGGCAGAGGTGGGGGCTACCCCGGCGGAAACGGTGGTGGCTGAGATGGCCGACGGCCTGGTGGTGGAACACCGGGTGCAGGCGGGGGAAACCCTGTGGCAGTTGGCCCATCTGTACCAGGTGACGGTAGAAGCTATTGCCCAGGCCAATGGGTTGCGCCCGGATGCGGTGTTGGCGGTGGGGCAGGTGTTGAAAATTCCCCCGCGTTCGCCGGAGGCCGCCCCCAAGCGGGTGGAAAATTTGTTGGCGCGGGTGCGGCAACAGGCCTTGCTCCGGGAAGGTCGTTTACCGGCGGATGCGATGGCCATGATGGCGCCGCCGACGTTGGTTGCGCATGGGGCACAGGAGGTACTGCCGTCGACGCCGACGACAACCTATCGGGTGCAACCGGGGGACACCTTGACGGGGATTGCCCGCCGGTTTGGGGTGTCGTTGGGTGAATTGGTGCGTCTGAATCGGTTGGCCGACCCGGATTTCCTGGCGGTGGGGCAAATCCTCCAGGTGCCAGGAGCCAGCGATAGCCCCGTGCGTAACTTGGCGCCACGTCCTGTTCCCCAGGTGTTGACACGGTTGACCGCGCCGCGGTTGCCTGCGGTGAAACCGCCCCAGGTGAATCCCCTGCTGGGGACGGACGCCCTGGGGGAATTGCGGCCTGCGCCCCAGGTGAACACGGACCAACTGCGACGCCAGACCAGCGTGCAGGATTTGGCGGCGATTTTGCCCCAGGTGTTTCCGCCGGTTTTGGGCGAGGGCGCTTATGGCGCCATGCAGGCGTTAAGTTTGCCGCCGCTGGGGGACGCAGAGACCTTTTTGCCCAAGGACCCCACCTTCTTCAAGGGCTACATCTGGCCGGCGCGCGGGGTGCTGACCTCTGGGTTTGGCCCCCGCTGGGGACGGATGCACCAGGGGATTGACATTGCTGGGCCTGTGGGAACGCCGGTGGTGGCCGCAGCAGCAGGGACAGTGATTTTTGCCGGTTGGAATTCCGGTGGCTACGGCAACCTGGTAAAAATCTGGCATGACAACGGCAGTATCACCTACTACGCCCACAACAGCCGCATCCTGGTGCGGGAAAACCAACAGGTGGAACAGGGGCAACTGATTGCGGAAATGGGCAGCACCGGCTTTAGCACGGGGCCGCACGTCCATTTTGAAATCCGTAAACGGGGCCAGGGGCCGGTCAATCCGCTGGCGTTCCTGCCAGCACGGCGTTAAGCGTCACTGCACCGCAGGATTGCTTGGTAGCCCCCCTACTTTAATACGGGAAAGTAAGCAGAACCTTAAGGAACGGTGTAGGGGCGTCTTGACAACGCCTTTGCGCGTCCGTTTGTGGACTAAGCATCCCCCGGCTTTAGGCGGTGGGAGTGTCACGTAGCGGCATGGCTCCTGCCGGGGCGGCTAGGTTGGGCAAGGTAGGGGCTATCCCCACCTGGCAAAGGGCGCTAAAATGCTTACAATCTGAAGCATTCGTAATATAAATTTACCCTTGTTGACGATTGCTCTGCGCCACGGGAGGTGCCATGTCCACAACGCTTGTTTCCCCTTGGCAGACCTGGCTCCAGCGCCGGGTGTTGTTGGGTTGGGAGCCGACCCCGGAATTGCTGAGTATTTTGCTGGTGTATTTTGTCCAGGGGGTGATCGGCCTGGCCCGCCTGGCGGTGAGTTTTTTCCTCAAGGATGAATTGGGGTTGTCGCCGGCGATGGTGGCGGCGTTGACCGGGATTGCGGCGCTGCCTTGGATGGTCAAACCGCTCTTTGGGTTTATGGCCGATGGCCTGCCCCTGTGGGGCTACCGCCGACGTTCCTATCTGCTCCTGTCGGGAGTGTTGGGGGCGGCGGCTTGGGGCTGGCTGGCGCTTGGCGTGCACCGTCCCTGGCAGGCGGTGGTGGCGATGACGCTGGCTTCTTTGGCGACGGCGATGGGGGATGTGATTGCGGATTCGTTGGTGGTGGAGCGGGTGCGGGGGGCGACGCAAAGCCAGACGGGTTCGCTGCAATCCCTGTGTTGGGGAACCAGCGCGGTGGGCGGGCTGGTGACGGCCTATTTCAGCGGGGCATTGCTGGAGCATTTGGGTACGCGGGCGGTGTTTGGGATTACGGCGCTCTTTCCGGTGCTGGTGAGTCTGGGGGCGTTGGGGGTGCACGAGCAGCCAGTGCGGAACCGGCGGGGGGTCACGGCAGGTCTGGTGTCCCAGGTGCGGCAGGTGTGGCAGGCGATGAACCAGCGGGCGATTTTACTGCCGACGGTCTTTTTGTTTCTCTGGCAGGCGACGCCTACGGCGGATACGGCATTTTTCTTTTTTGTGACGAATGAATTGCAATTTCCGCCGGAATTTTTGGGGCGGGTGCGGCTGGTAACCAGTGTGGCGGCCTTGGTGGGGGTGTGGGTGTTTCAGCGGTATTTGCGGGAGGTGCCGATCCGCCGCATGTTGTTGTGGACGACGGTGCTCTCTAGTGGCTTGGGTTTGACCAGTTTGCTGTTGGTGACCCACACCAATCGCCTGTTGGGGATTCCCGACCGCTGGTTTAGCCTCGGAGACAGTGCGATTTTGACGGTGATGGGGGAATTGGCGTTTATGCCGGTGTTGGTGTTGGCGGCGCGTCTGTGTCCGCCGGGGATTGAGGCCACTTTGTTTGCCCTGCTGATGTCGGTGCTGAATCTGGCGGGGGGGGTGGCGCACGAATTGGGGGCGTTGTTGACCCATCTGCTGGGCATTACCGAAACCCAGTTTGACCGGCTGTGGCTGTTGATTACCCTGACCAATCTGAGTAACCTGTTGCCGTTGCCGCTGCTCCATTGGTTGCCGGAACATACGGCCAGCAGTACGCCGGGGATGAATTTGCCGCCTGCGGTCGTTCCCGATGCCGTTGTGTTGGGGGATTTAGCACCAGGATTACATTTCGAGGC
>Ga0197142_1001926_pt1 | contig 18655 bp, 10 predicted proteins | sample GBS60_MetaG_FD_148614 | JGI IMG/M metagenome (GOLD analysis project Ga0197142, IMG submission 148614) | Sediment microbial communities from Great Boiling Springs, Gerlach, Nevada, United States - GBS 60_MetaG | ecosystem: Environmental > Aquatic > Thermal springs > Hot (42-90C) > Sediment...
CATTCCACGAAAGTGGGAATCCAGTTATTTCTTTCCTGGATTCCTGTTTACGCAGGAATGACACATTGCCCCCTTGTATGTCATTCCCACGAAAGTGGGAATCCAGTTATTTCTTTCCTGGATTCCTGCTTACGCAGGAATGACACATCGTGCCTCTTCATTCGGCTAATTTGACTGTATCTACCAGGCCGGGTCCCTACCAGATGTAGGGGTTAAAAATCGGATCGAACACCACAGGTTGTGGTTATAGTTCCCGGTAGATACAGTCAAGCTAAAATGTTACGAAAGCTCAAAACCGTCGTTTTGTTTGGATGAACGGTGAACAGGGCCGACAGCCCCGGCGATTCCTCCAATTCCACCTGAACCCGATCTGGTAGCCAGTGGCCCTGGGCCTGGCAGATCGCCAGAACACGATGGGCAAGATACTGAGCCAATAGCTCGGTGGTGGTAGCCGATAGCGGCAGCAGCAAACAATCGTTTCGGGGGAATATCCATCGGTGGGCGCCCAGAAGAACTTCGATCTGGTCCGGACTCTGGCGAATCTGGAGCCGAGGGTCCTGCCCGGCCAGCAGAATCCGATGGTCCAGCTCCTGAACCATGCTTTGCAAAGCCGCTTGGACCCAGGTAAAATCGGCCACCATCCCATTGAGGTCTAATGGCCCCCACAACTCCACTGCCACCCGATACGTGTGCTCATGAAGCGGTTCAGCCGACTCCGGGCCGAAAACCAAAAAATGCCGCGCACTAAAACACAAAAGGTCCTTTCCGACCCGGATGGCGAACCCCTCGGCCATGATTGGCAACCTCCTTGGCAGGAGTTTCTGTAAGATAAGTACCACTTTAGCCGAATGAAGCAACCCGCCATTCTCTTGGCCGTTGAGAGGCCGACCTGGCCAAAGGCCAGGCCGGGTGAGAGGGGCTGCCGGCAGTGCAGACCTTTGGCCCGCATAGGAAAGGCGGACCAGACGTCTGCCCTCCAGGACTTCCCCCTCACCCGACACTGTCCCACCGGTTCGGGACAGCCTGGAAGAGCCGACGCTTTTCCCGGAATCCGTTGTTCTCGGAATAAAGTGAACGAATACATTGATATTCAAGGAGCCTCTTTTTGGCTGCCGGAGGCCCGCCGATTCTACTGCTGCTGGGGCCGGGCCAGGGGACGGAACGGCCCCTGGATTTGTTGCGTCTGTCGCACCGCGGCCGTCGCCTTTTTGTAGAACAATTCCTGCGCTCGGGTGGGTTCTCCTTCCCTCGATACCCGTTCATAACAGCCGTCGGGGCGCAGGCGCCAGGCCTTCACGTTGTCGGCGAAGAAAGTTTTCAAGATGTCGATCAGCCGACGCCGCAGATTCGGCAGCAGGATCGGGAAGAGAATTTCCAGGCGGCGGTCCAGATTTCGGCTCATCCAGTCGGCGCTGCCGAGGTACACCTCTTCATGGCCGCCGTTGTGGAAATAGAAGATGCGGGCATGTTCCAGAAAACGATCCACAATGGAAACGACTTCGATGGTTTCAGACACGTTGGGCAGTCCTGGCCGAAGGACACAAATGCCGCGAACGTTGAGCAGGATTTTCACTCCCTTTTGGCTTGCGCGATACAAAGCTCGGCAGATTTCCGCATCTTGGAGGGAATTAACTTTGGCCATGATCAGGCCGGGTTGCTCCGGAGTGGAGAGTTCTGCTTCACGGTGGATCAGATCGAGGAAATACCGGCGTAGTCCGGTGGGGGCGATGACCAGGCGGTTCCAGCCGACCGGTTCAGACTGACCGGTCAGTAGGTTGAATAGGGCGGCCACGTCGGCGGCCAGGTCTCCGTCGGCGCTGAGCAGTCCGATGTCGGAGTAGAGTCGGGCAGTGCGTTCGTTGTAGTTACCTGTGGACAAATGAACATATCTCCGAATCCGGTCCTCCTCCCGCCGGACGATCAACAGCGCCTTGGCATGGGTCTTTAGCCCCGCCAGGCCATACAGTACATAACAGCCCGCATCTTCCAGCCGACGGACCCACTGGAGATTCCGGGCCTCCTCGAACCGGGCCTTTAGCTCCACCAGGACGATCACCTCTTTGCCGTTTTGGGCGGCCCGCTCCAGGCTACGCACAATGGGCGAATCCCCGCTGGTTCGATACAGGGTCTGTTTGATGGCCAGCACGTTGGGGTCGTCGGCCGCTTCCTGAAGGAGTTGTACTACCGGTTCGAAGCTCTCATAGGGATGGAACAAAAGAACATCATGGTCCCGAATCGCTTCCCAAAGGTTCTCATGGCCTAAAAGGTCCTGGGGGGTCTGGGGCGGCCAGTCAGGAACCCGCAAATGCTCGTAGCCTTCCCGCCCGATCAGCTCCCACAGACAGGTGGCATCCAGCAGCCCGTCGATCCAATAGACCAATGGCTTCGCAATCTGCAACTTCTGCAGGATGGTTTTCAGAAGTTGGCGGTCCGTCCCGGCGGACACCTCCAGGCGCACGATCTGCCGACGCCGGCGATCCAGCACGGCCTGCTGCACCGTCGAAAGCAGGTCGCTGGCATCGTCGTCCTGAATGGGGACGTCGGCATCACGTGTAATTCGGAATACAGTAGAACTTTTTATCATTCGGCCAGGATAGACTAGGTCCAAGTTCTCGATAATCACATCTTCAATACAGACCAGCGCCAACTCATCCCGGGCGGGAAGTTCCACAAAGCGTTTGCACTTGGCGGGCACCGGTACTGCCACCAGACGGACTGTGTCTGGCGTCCGATCCGACGGATCGTTCGGAACTACCAGGGCGGCAATCTGCAGTCGCAGACCAGGCAAAATCGGCATCGGGTTCAACTCCGAAAGACTCAACGGACTAAGCTGATCCTGAATCTCCCGTTGGAAGTAACGTCGGAGCCATTGCCGTTGCTGGTCCGTCCAATCCGGCGGACGAAGCACCTGGATGCCGTGCCGAGCGAGTTCCTCTAAGGCGCTGCGAACCGCAGTGGAATGTTCCTCCACCATGCGGCGTACCCGGCGGCGGATGGCCTGCAGTTGTTGGGTGGGCGTCAGGCCGGCAGGATCTCGTTTTCGCACCCCGGCCAACTGCATCTGCATCAGGCTGGCCACCCGGATCATGAAAAACTCGTCCAGGTTGGAGCTTACGATGGCCAGGAATTTGAGCCGCTCCAGCACCGGCAACTGACGATCCAGCCCTTCCCGCAATACCCGATCGTTGAACTCCAGCCAGCTCAGTTCCCGATTCAGATAATAACGGGGAGATCGGAGTTTACCCTGCGGAGCATCCTTTTTGACCATAGCCGTTTAGCTTTCCTCCACGCGAACTCGGAGCCCATAGATGTCTTCGAACATATCGCCGACCATGGCCAGGGAACGTTGGATCAACAGCAGATCGGCGCCCGGCCCCAGCCAGACGACCAATTCGTCGCCTTCCCGCTGGATACGGTCCAGGCGGATGGGCTGCAAGTGGCTACCGGCCAGTGCATCCATAATCCGAAGGATAGCTGATAATTTGTTTACTATGACCCTTTTTTCCCTTGGCAAACTCATATATTCCTGATGGGTGGGTTTCGGGCCGCTGCGCCGATGATACCGGGCTATATGGGCCACCACCACAATCTCATCCCGATTCAGACCGAAAATCTCCGAATTGAGCACCAGATAGAAACTGTGTTTATGATAGGCCTGGGGACTGACGAAAATGCCGATTTCGTGCAATAACGCCGCCACACGCAGCAGGAGCCGATGTCTGCTACCCAGCCCGTGGTCCGGGCGGAGCTCGTCAAAAAGCCGACAGGCCAACTCTGCCACATGCTCGGCATGATCAATGTTAATACGATACTTTTGTGCAATTGACAACGCCGAATGGATCACGCCCCGATAAACTGTTTCATCCTCCTGGCCGGTTACCTCCCTGGCCAACTCCAAAAGAAGTCCATCCCGCATCGAAACCGGTGAAACCCAGATCTGGGAAACATCAGCCGCATGAAGCAACATCTGATAGATCAATAGCGCCGGGCAAAGCACTTCCGCCTGAGCAAACGGAAGACCATGCCGACGACTCAACTCCTGCGGAGAAAGTTTTTGCAGTCGGCGAACCAGTTTATCGAAGGCGGCCGTTTCGATTACCGCCCACCCATCCGCCCCTTCCGACCGACCTGCCCATTTGGCAGCCAACCGGGCATCGCCCCCCACGGCAATAAAAATTTTTACCTCCTGGAAATTCAGCGTCCCTTCCATCATGCTCAAGGTGTTGGCCACATGATGTCGCACCAGCTCGGCGGAGCGTTCTGGCGGTTCGTCACTGATATTCAAAAGTTCCTGAATCCGGATCGATCCCAGGCGCAAACTCTCCGAAACCACTATCTCACCGCCTTCCAGCAAGGTAAGCAACGTTCCGCCGCCCCCCACCTCGACAATCAACGTTTTATCCCGCCGAATGTTCAACTTCTGACCCACCGCATGCAGAACGGCCGAAACGGTCAGTCGGCTTTCCTCACTCGGCCCGATCACCTCCACATTCAGCCCAGTGGCTAAATAGATACGATCTAAAAAGGTATCGGCGTTTATGGCTTCCCGCACCGCGCTGGTGGCCACCGCCCGGACCCGCTGGACCTGATACACTTGAAGCGATTTGCGAAACTCCCGGAGCACTCCCAGAGCGGTTCGCATCGCCTCGCTGCCCAGTCGGCCATGACTAAATGTATCCTGGCCCAAACGCACCGGCCGATGAAACCGCTCCAGAACTTCGATCCGGCCGTCAGCAAACACCTGCGCCACCACCATCCGCACCGCATGGGCGCCGATGTCAATGGCCGCCACCGGGCATGCCTTCCCGCACCCAGACGAAAAACTCGACGATTCGGCGCTCATAGAGAATCTTTTGTGTATCCTCTCAAGGTCTTGGTGTTTCCCGGCCTTCGAGACCGATGGCCGCAGGCCCCTCATCTGAGGGCCAATTGCCTCGGACGCTCTTGCGAAGGTGCCGAACTGCGGAGCAAGGCCTTTTGGACCAGCCTGGGCAACCGATCCATCACCTCCTCCTGAAGCCGCTCCTGCCAAAACCAGCCCGCCTCCCCCAGAAGCTTTGCTTGGGCAAGACGCCGGTCTTCCTGGAGCCAACAGACGGCGGCCCGGATCGCCTCGGTCGTCCAGGTCGAACCCAGCTCCGCATTCTCCCATTTCTTCCGGATCTGCCGAAGTTGTTTCCGGTCTTGGAAGCCCTCCAATTCCATAAGCCAGACTTGGCAGTCATGCAACTGGCCCATCAGCGTCTGAAACTCTTCCAGGGTCTGAAGGGCCGGCTGCACCGGAGATCCCAGAAGCGGGCGGAGCATTTCCAGACTATAGCGGAGCTTTTTGGCGGCGATGCGCATTGCATGGTGGCTGGCGTGGTCTTCGGACTGTTGGAGCGACGGTGCATAGGCGATAAGTTTATCGATGTATTTTTGTATCTTTTCAGCGGCATCTTTCCAAAGAGGCAATAACAGAAGCTCCTGCTGGGAAACCTGCATCCGCCGAAGCGTCCGGCGGCTCTGGTCCCAAATTTCCTGTAAAACGCCGGTATTCCGGAACCGATCCGCCGCCTTGTCGGCTTTTCGGTAGGCCTCCTCACGCTGGGCCTGGTGGGCAAGGATCAAACCGGCCAAACCCACCTGCACCTGAACGGAAGGCGCCTGACGCCACTGGTCGGAAAGAAAAACCAGTTGGACATCTTTATCTCTTGCCTGGCCCAACTTCCGTCCCAGCCGACGTAACTGACGCTGCCAGCGTCGGCGCCGTTTCGCCGAGGGCCAATCGGTAAAAAGGCCCAGCCCTGCCCGGAGCCGTCGGCAAGCCACCCGGGCTCGATGCACACACTCCATATCCTCGGCCCGCCGAATGCCGGGCAGTTGCCTGCCCAACCGCCGGGCATGTCTCTGAAACCACACAGCCGCCATATACTGACTGTAGCTTTCCATCGCCTATCTCCCTCCCTTTGGGACCTTGGGGAAAAACTCTCGGACCAGAAAAAGTTTATGCTACCCTATATCGGTAACAAGACTACCCTCTAACAAGACTACCCTCTAACATATTATTGATTATTTTGACTGTATCCATCGGGAGCGATTGCCACAATCCGTAGAGTTCCGCCCTGTTTTAGCCCCTATATATGGTGGTGGTCTGGCCAGATGGATATATCAAAATTATTTATCTTCGCAAAACCAAGGGACACAAACGTGCCTGAAAACCAGGGCGTTTAGTTATCTCTACGGTTTGCAAGATCAATAGCATCTGCATTTCCAACGGTTCCTATGTCGTCCTCCCCCCGGTCTTGGCCCACAGAGATACCCCAAAATCGGGTGACCGAGGGGCAAGCTGGCTCCGCTCCCAAAAAGTTCTACTTTATTTTACTACCTCTCGGAACTAGACACTATCCATCCCAAAAGGTGGATACGCATACCTCTTAAGTGGCTCTCCGCGATCTTTTGGCAATTTTCTAAAGTTCTCCGCAAAGCGAAGCCCTTTTGGTCCAGGCTTCCCCCCCTGAAAGTGGCCTCTTTCGAGACAGCGTGGGCAAACCCAGGGCCCACTACGCTGGGGATTGTCGATTCTGGGGGAAAGGGAGGATAGAGGTAACGCCTTTTTGGTCCTCATCAGCCGTCTTCGCTTCGCTCCGTCGGCTTTTTGAGGGCCAGGCAGAGGCAACGTGCTTCCCCCGGCATCTTCCCAGACGGTAAAATTCGATTCCCCAGTACTTAAATTCACTTCCCAACAAAATCAAAGGCTGTTGTTGTAACCTGTTGATATTTAAGAACTTAAGATTTTTATAGGTCTCGAAAGTCGCTTTGGCAGCCCTTTTTACCAAATAAGAACTTAGGGAACACTTTGGCCAAATGACGGGGCCTCGTTTCCCCCTCTGCCGGTGGGAAAGTGTGGTCTGGCCTCCGGCCAGGTCGGATGAGGGGGCGAATTGTCCCTGCCTGTGCAGGCAGCAGTCCAGCAGCCTTATGCCGCCGAAATCCCCTTCACCCGGCTAAACTGTCAGTTGGCCGGCCACTCGACGGCCAGGGGAGAGACGATTGGCTTCCTTCCGCTAAAATGTTACCATTCGGCTAACATGTTGCCATTTTAGAACGTTTACCATGGGGGGAACATGAATTCATGAAGGTGTTGGTTACCGGTGGGGCGGGGTACATTGGTTCCCATGCCGTCAAACAATTGATCGAAGCCGGCCATCAGGTGGTGGTCATCGACAATCTGGTCCGAGGCCACCGGCAGGCGGTGCACCCGGCTGCGGCGTTTTATCCGGTGGATTTAGCGGAGACGGACCGGTTGGTTGAGCTGCTCCGGCAGGAGGCGGTCGAGTGTGTGATGCATTTTGCCGCCCTGGCCTATGTGGGCGAATCGGTCCAGCAACCGCTTGCCTATTACCGGAACAATACGGCCGGCGCAGTCAGCCTGCTGGAAGCCATGCAAAAAAGCGGCGTCCATCGGCTGGTCTTTAGCTCCACCTGTGCTACCTACGGCCAGCCGGAGCAGATGCCCATAGTAGAGACCACGCCGCAGCGGCCGATCAATCCCTACGGCTGGTCGAAATGGTGCGTGGAGCAAATCCTTCGGGACTATGCGGCGGCGAACCGGGAATTGGCGTTTGCTTCGTTGCGGTATTTCAATGTGGCCGGGGCCGCGGCGGACGGCTCGTTGGGCGAAGACCATCGGCCGGAAACCCATATCATTCCTGTTTTGCTTTTGACCGCCCTGGGCCGACAGGAAAAGTTCATCCTCTTCGGCGCCGATTATCCCACCCCGGATGGAACCTGTATCCGGGACTACATTCATGTGGAAGACCTCTGCCAGGCCCATATTCAGGTGATGGAGGCCCTTCGGCCCGGGGACCAGCGCTACTACAACCTGGGCATTGGCCGGGGGTACTCGGTCCGAGAAGTCTATGAGGCGGCTTGCCGGGTAACCGGTCGGCGGATTCCCTTGCAGTATGGGCCCCGTCGGCCGGGCGATCCGTCGGTGCTGTATGCCGACGCCTCGAAAATCCGCTCGGAACTCGGCTGGCAGCCCCGATACACCCAACTGGAAGAGATGATCGCCACGGCCTGGCAGTGGTTCCAAAAGCACCCGGACGGATACCCCGAATAGGGCCTCTCTGGGTTGAGATGGGGGATCCGGTGGCACGAGGAGGCAGGATACCCCCTTGGGGAGGGTCAATCCCCAACTTCAGGAATAAAGGGGGTAGTTCCGGTCAGGGAGGATGCCACTTTGGGAGGACAAACCCTGCGTTATTCCTGCTGCTTTTCAGCCGGCTTCCAAAGGTTTATATTGGTATTAGCTGAATGGAGCAACCGGCCTCTCCCCTGGTGGGAGAGGTGGGTGGGATCGAAAGGCACCCCCCGGGTGTGGGGGTAAGGGCGGATGTTCTTCCCCTTCCACTCGCTCGCCAGGGGACAAGGGGAAAAGATCGATCTTCCATTCGGCTCAAGTGTTCCCGAAGAAGTTTTTCTGCCGAAGGCCCGGCTTCTGGCACTTCCCTAGGTTCTGCTGCCCCGTTCAAAAACCAGAACTCCTTCGGTACGATACGGTGCTGGCCGGGGAAAAGACCGGGCTGTGGCGCGAAACACCGGAAGGGGGCCAGGAACCCCTTGCTACCAGAGCGGATCATCCTTCTGACGCAGACTCCTGGAAGGTGCCCCTTCGGCAGAAGGATTCCCCGCGGTGTTTTCCCACAATTTCCCAGTTTCCCAGTAGTTACCTCCGGAATCGAACGGGAAAGTCTTGGACTTGAATATGAGCAATTCATCGAAGCAGGATCATTGGACTCGGTTGGCTTTGGAGTTGGGCTTGGCAGTGCCGGAACCCTCCGCGGCGAAGCCAGAGCCAGAACCAGGAGGAGATTCCTCTGCTCAGGCAGAGAAACCGCCTAGCAGGTTGTCAGGTCCGGAGTTGGTGTCGGCTTCGTCCGGCCTGCCGGAAGGTGTCGACAAAAGCGGCTCCTACCCGGATGGGGCTATGGGGTCGGCTTCGGCTGGCCCGTCGGAAGGTACTGGTACCCCAACCGCCATTCCTCTGGAAGGCCAAAAACCACCCGAAGCGGGGGGTATAAATGAGGGGGTATCTTCACCCCATCCCAGGACGAGGATGCCAGAGTTCCCAGCTGGTCAGGTGGATGATTCGGGTGGGGGGGAGCGAAAGCCAGTTTCCGGTCCTAGCCCGGACGAATCTGGTGCGTCTGGTAGCCATGCCACGGAGAGCAACCATTGGGTGGAATTGGCCCAGCAGTTGGGGGTGGAACTCCCGCCGGAAATGCTTCGGCCGTCGGCCCGGGGGCCGGAAAGTGCCGGTTGGCCAGGGGCGTCTAAACCCCCGGTCGTTCAAATTCCTTGGCCGGAAAAGAGGGTTCCATCCCCGGCCCCCCGGGGAGAACATGTTCCGGATCGGGTGGGGCAGCCTCCCAAAGGGAAACGTTTGTCGGCGGAGGCCCGGCCTCCGGCACATCGCGCTCCTTCGCCGCAGGCCACAACCTCCGGCGGCGTAAAAAGTTCCAGCACTAGAAAAACCTCCGATGCCGCCAAACCGTCTCGAAGTGAACTTCGGAAGCAACAAGCCCCTCGGCCCAAACACCGAGAAGACTCGGCCAAACGGCCTCGGCGGCAAGAACCGGCCCAGGATTCCGGTCCCCCCCTTGGGTTGCCGCCAAAATCCCCTATGGAACAACCGAGGGAAAACATTTTCCAGCCTCCAACAGCGGTAGAAGATGCCGGCCAGTTTAGTGGGGGCCCACTTTCCGCCTCAGAAGCCCCCGAAACGGAAGCCCCTGTTCCTGCTACAATGTCCACGAGCATGGAGAAGTCGGCTGCAGGGCTAGGGTTGGGCTGGGAATTGGCCCGGCCAAAAGAAGTCGATATTTTTTCATCCCCAATGGCCCTTTCCCGACCGGAACCAGCTCAACAAACAGAACTTGCCCAACCGAAGCTTGCTCACCCGGAGCCAGAAATCGGTCCGGAAATCGGTTCGGCCAGCCCGGAACTCCAGGAGGAGCCATCCGGAGCTGCCTTTGGCCGAATTGCCGACTCGTTTCTCCCCGGTTCGGCCAGGCTGGAGCTAGCGGAGGTTGCATCGGCCCAACCACCTGCCCCGCCAACCGAACTCCAGTCCTCCGGAACGTCGGAAGTGGAACCGGTTTTGCCGGAGAAGGAAGCCTTTGGCGGTAAACCGGTTGGCGCAGAACCGGGTGAGGCTTACCCGGTGGGAGCGTCGCCGGCCTCGGCAGCCGAGCCGAAGCCCACCGAAACGGTCCCATCGGTCCTGGGGGAACCGGAAACCGGTGATTTTGCTGGGCCAATGGTCTCCGAACTGGCTGCATTGTCGGAAACCTCTTCGGTGGATTCAGCGGGCTTGGACTTTTCGGCGCCGACGCCCCCTGGCTTTTTGGAACCGGAAGAACTCTTTGAGCCGGAAGATCTTTTCGAACCAGCGGAATTGGAAGAGGCCGAAGAAGCGGAGCAGTCGGCCGGTTCCACCGAGTCCTCCCCTGAAGCTGGGACATCAGATGAGCACTCTCAGGTCCATCGGGGGGTGCCTACGTGGAAAGAGGTGATGGAGTTGATTATATCGACCAATCTGCAGGCCCGAGGTCGTCGGAGCGACCGTCCGCCCCATGGCCGAACCGGCCCAGGCCGAACCAGTTATTAAACTCCCCGCTCCATAACACGTTCGATGAAGGCAACCTCTCGCCTCTCCCCTGCCGTCCAGAGGCTCTCCAGCCGTTCAGAAAGGCCGACTGAGGGTAATTGTCATTCCAGCGCAAGCGGGAATCCAGGGCTTTTCTGTGTCCGGCTTGTGAGCGGGTACCCCCGGATTCCTGGTAACCTTTGAGCCGAATGTAGCAACCCGTCGCTCCCCCGGGGGGAGAGGCCGGCGGTGCCAATGGCCACGCCGGGGGAGCGGGATTTCTGCGGCCCAAGAAGCCTGGATTCCTGCTTACGCTGGAATGACACATTGCCCCTTCAATCGGCTAATTTGACTGATCCACCCGGCCAAGTCCCACCACATATAGGGGCTAAAACTGGGTGGAACTCCACAGATTGTGGCAATCGCCCCCAGTGGATACAGTCAAGCTAAAGTGTTACGACTTTTTTTTCTATTCCACGGTCGTATTCCTCGTATGGATACTGGATTCCTGCTTTCGCAGGAATGACACACGGTACGGCCCGGTAGCCTTTCGTGTCATTGCGACGAAAGCGGGAATCCAGGAGTTGGCTGGGTTCCTGCTTCAGCAGGAATGACATGGGGGGGGCCAAAAAGCGGAAAAACAGTGCGTCCGGCGAGCCGATGTATTGCCGGATGAAAAAGTCGTTGCCGCTCTTCTGCCGGGTCTGAACGTTTAATTCCCAGAGGGATTGCACCTGGCCGGCCAGCGGAATGTTCACCCATCGGGCCTGCCGGTGCATCTCGTATAGATGCCGATATACCTCGGCAACGGGCGTGGCGGCCATAATGGCCAAGGCCCCCCAGAAAATCCACCGCCGGATCGGGGGCAAACGCCTTCGGACGGCCCCTTTGGCCAGCAGCACCCCCAGCACAAACAGCCACGGCATCGACACCCGCATTCCCAAGTCATTATTCAGTCCATAGCGAAACAGGGCCAACCCAAGCAGCACCCCGACAGCGGTACCAAACAGGATTCGTTCTCGTCTAGGCCGGGTCCGTCGGAGCAGTAAAATCAGTCCTACGATCGCCCCCACATCGATCAACCAAAAAAGTAGCAGCCGGAATAAATACACCCCCATCGGCCAATCGGCAAAGCCCAGAAACCGGAACTCGGCCCGGGGATCGTTGCTGAACGGAATCGGCGCAAAATGGGCGGCATAATAAAGCCCGGCTACTGCTAGCAGTACCAGGGCAGCCGCATTCGGCCAGTGGAACCAGCCTGCCAGGGGGTTCGATTCGGTTGGCCGGCATCTCCGGCCAAGAAAGCCCCACCGGAAAACCGGACCGCCAGTTTGGGAATTTCGGTTCTGCCCGGTTGGGTCGGTTTTCGGGGGCTGGAACAGTTCGGCCGCCAAGAATGGCAAAAGGCCCAGGCTGACCAGCGGAGACCACAGGGCCGATAGAGCCACCGGCACCAGACCCCACCGCCGCCAAGCCAACCGAGGCCAGAAGAATCCGGCGAGCATCATGCCGGTCGTGATCCAAGCGCCCAGGGCCTGCTGGGGGGACCAGAACAAAAGTTCTATATGAGAACAATAGTTCCATGTATAAGCCCCGGCCCACCAGCGCAATTCCCAATTCCACCAGCGCAGGGCGTACCAGTCGATGCCCCAGGCATCTCGGACGGGCGGCGGCAGCGGCGGATCGGAGGCCCAGCCGACCAGTTTCATCCAAGCCGCTCCCATCACATCCGGGGCAGAAAAAAGAAAAAATACCGCCAACACCACCACACTACACCGGCCCACCAGCAGGGCAAACCAACCTAGAGCCAATAATACGCCCAAATATGTCCATATAAACATAAATTCATTTGCAGCCCCCCAGCCCCATAGCTTCCCCACCGCCGCCGGCGGCAAGTACCAGCCCAAATAATAGACCAGCGGAAACAGCCCCTGGGGCGTCGGCATCCACACAGGCCAAGGCGTCTCGATCAGCTCTTTCAGCACCGCATTGTGCTTGAAATAGTCGTCCTCTTGGAGGCCCACACCGCCGGCGCCAGAGAGACTCACCAGCAACAGGGCCCCTGCTGACCACAAAACCGCTCGAAAGACCGTGCAGCGATGAAATCTGCCCAGAGGCACCCCGGCCAGGGAAAATTTCCGGCCCGAAGCCTCCCCAGAGGCCTGACCGGACGGCTGTGCGGAGCGGACTACCATGCCAACCCCGGCAGCAATCAACGTGGCCACCGCCGGCCAGGCCCAGTACCACCGAAGCCAACCGACCAAAAACAACAGCCAGGGCACCCCTACATACAGACAAGAGACAGCCAAAAGAAACGGTAATTCCCTTGGGGCAGACATCCAGCGATACTCCATATCCCCTCCAGGGGATCGGGCGGCGGAGAAATGCACTTGGGCGATTGGACTTCTGCGATGGCCGAAATTTTGTAACACTTCCGCCGAATGAAAAAAGCCTTGGAGGCACCTGCTCGTCAGGTCCGATCCCTGGAAAGTATCGACCTTGGATCGCCGCTTTTGTCCCATCAATCTCCTCTTCCCGACGTGGGAGAGGAGTAGGATGAGGGGGAAGAATAAGCTAGACAGTCACCTTCTTTCTTTTTTCTCCCCGCGCACCCGCCCGGGCCTTCGGCCATGCCGGCCTCTCGACGGCCAGGGGAGAGGCGGGTTTGCTTCATTCGACTTTTTTAGGTTACCTTCCGGTGGCACGGCGTTCCAGGGTGGGTTCGGGCTGCCAGATGTAGAGGAAGGTGGGCAGTTGCGAGCGGTCGAACCCCGGCACACTAAGCGGAAACAGATTGGTTTGGATTGGCTGAATGGGTGTGGTGGCATAGACGGATCGGGCAGCATCATAGGAGCGATGTAAGACTACCACCTTGGCCTGCGGAGCACGGGCCAACCGACGGGCCAGTGCAATGGCATCGTCCAGATAACCGATCTCGTCGATCAAGCCTCGATCCATTGCCTCCTGGGCCAGGAAGACCCGGCCGTCGAAATCCTCCTGCCGAGCCGGGTCGTGCTGCGGCCGGCACATCCGGACCACTTCCTGAAATCGCGCATGATACTGGTCGGCCAAGTGCTGAAGCAAGGCCCGGCCTTGGTCGTCCAGCTCCCGGATCGGGGTGCCCAGATCGGTATAGGGACCGGCTTTAATGGGCACACCGAGGATATTGAACTGCATCATGGTATCCCGGAGATTATAGAGGTTGAGGATGACTCCCATGCCGCCGGTAATGGTGGTGGGATGGGCGATGATCTGGTCGGCGGCGGTGGCCAGGTAGTAGGCGCCGCCGGTGGCCAGGTCCATCAGACAGGCCACAACCGGGATGCCTCGGCGGGCCTTCATCATGCGTAGGTCCCGCCACATGATGTCCGTCGCCGTTACGCCGCCGCCGGGACTATTGATCCGAAGCACCACGGCCCGGAAACAAGGATCGGCTTCGACCCGATCCAACTTTTCCCGAAACACGGCCACCGGATTTTCGGCTACATTGCCCAGGCCTGTAATCGGACTGTTGATCAAAAGTCCATCTACATCGATCAGGGCGATTTTCTGCGGACTTTCGGAATGGGCCAGTTGCACGGGCATTTCGGCCAGCGGTCCCCGATCTTCTACCGGAGAAGAATGTAAAAAGACTTTGCTTTGGGTGCGCACGGTCAGCCCCCGGCACCCAGTAGCCACAAGAAATACCAAAACCACCGCCAAACCACATCGCCGCATGGACGGTTTCCTTAAGTTCCGGTTGGGTTTTGTGGGCCTGATCCGATCCATGGGAGCATGGTCCAATGAAGGGGTGTAACGCTTTGACCGTCGTTTGAAGCAATCGAACACATTTCGCTAAAGGGAGTGCACGCTTCGTCATGCCCGCAAAAGCGGCGATCCAAGGCAGATACCTCCTGTAGGGGCGAACCTGACAAACGGGACCCTCCTGTCCTGCTTCATTCCACTAAACTCTTACGAAGGGATTTCCCAAAAAGCCCTCGGACAAATGACCCCTGATGCAGGGGAAGGGGCGTTTTTCCTGTTACTCTGTTTATATGGAATAAACCAGAGGGAGTGGTTTGAAGGAGTATCGGCTCGGCAGGATCGGTTTGTCCGGCGGTTTGGGTACAGCAGATACGTTGGATAGGATCGCTTTTTTTGGTAGAAGCCCTAACAAAACCATATTCCTTACAATCGGTATAGATGATAGAATCGGAAGGAACCCTTCGATGGCATCCTATCGAAATGGAACGCTTCCCTTGGGGCAATAAGGAACCTTAGCTCGACTTTTGCCGACAAGTCTTTGTATTTCCGAAAGGCACTAGCAGAAGGTCTTTTGTCCAGGTAATTCAATAACTCTAAGATTTCCTAAGAGTTAGGGCATTGCCGTGATGGTGGGCCCCAACACGACAGAAGTTAAGTGTAGAAATTGTCCCGAAACTCCAGAGGTTACCTAGAACGGATGGGGAGAAAGAAGATGGCAAACCCGTTCGCTTTAGCTGGAAGAGAGTTTTTTCGGAGCAGGGTCGGTGTGCCGTTGCTGGTTTTTTGGGGCCTGGCGTGGGTATGGAAACCTGCGGGGATCATGTCGGGGGACTCCGTTTGGCAATTGTCAAAGATGCCAGATGCCGAGGAATGTCGGCGAAGTCATGATCAATCCTGCCTTCCGGTAGGACTGGGAAGTTCGTCGATCGATGGGAAAATTGCTATCTATACTTTCGATCACTATGCAGGAACTGAGCAATCCAAGCCGGGTGTGCCGAAAGAAGCACGGGCTACTCCGGCCAGGTTGAGCCGGAGAGAAACGCCGGAAGCACCGGATACGATCTCTACCACGGCGGACGAACCGGCCCTGGAGGCCGAGCTGGCCGGGTGGGTCCGAGAAGATTGGGGGCGGCAGGAGAGGCGGCGTGGGGATCGGCTGGGCAGCCCTGGCTCGCTTCGACGGGTTCTGGAACGGGCCGAAAAGACCCTGGCTGCCGTCGCTTCCATGCTCCCCGAATCCACCCGCCGCCAACGCCAAGAGCAACTCCATCGGTGGCGCCACGAACTCGAAGCCTACGGGCAGACCCCGTCTGGCCGGGCAGAGAAGGATATCCTGGATAGAGGTATTTCTTTATATATACATATCCGTTCTGCTCTTCGTCAATGGGTTCTGGAAGATGCCCGGGTCGGTCAGCAGCCGATCCTCTTCTTGAAAACCCGGCGATTTGTTTGCCAGATGCTTCATGAATATGTGGGGAATTACTATAACGTGGCGGATTTGGCGGGCGGCGGGGTCTATGTGCTCCCTCAGCCGGGCCGATCCCCCAAAGTGCAGTCGCTTACCGAGGGTCGGCTTCCCCGAGGGCGTTTCAGACGTTGGCCCCTGGATTATGACGCCCGGCGGGCCTATTTTGCGTTTGTCCATGTGCGGCCGGGTCCCCGGGATCGACCGGTGCAGCCAAATTGGCACATGCTGACCAAAGTCCCGTTGCCGCCGGAGTTTGACCACCTGGGCCCACAGCGGGAATGTTTTCATCTGTATGAATTGGATTTGCAGAGCCGTCAGGTTCGGCAACTGACCTTCGGTCTGTACGATGACATCAGTCCATGTCCTTTGCCGGACGGTAATCTGGTCTTTCTTTCCACCCGCCGGGGTGGTTTCACCCGATGCAACAACTGGTGGGAACCTCTTCCTACCTATACATTGCACCATTTAGATCGGGGCAGCGGCCGCATTACCACCCTTTCCTGGCACGAAACCAACGAATGGCATCCCACGGTGCTTCACGACGGCCGGATATGTTACAGTCGGTGGGATTATGTGGATCGGTCGGCCGCCCACTTTCATGGCCTATGGACCTGTATGCCGGACGGTACAGCGGCCCGGGCACTGTTCGGCAATTACACCATGGCCATTAGCGCCTGCTTCCAGCCCCGGGCGATCCCCGGTTCGGAGAAGATCGCTTTCATTGCCGGGGCGCATCATGCGATTGTAGGAGGCAGCCTGGTGCTGCTGGACCCCCGCCGAGTACGGCTGGATTCCCAGACCGGGCAGGATCGGTTCGACGGCCTGGAAGTGCTTACCCCCGACATTGAATTTCCCGAAACCCCTAACCAATGGCCTGCTGGATATATGGTCAGTCCCTGGCCGCTGGATGAGGATCGTTTCCTGGTGGCTTTTGGGTACGACCGTTTGCCGGGCTGCGGTTCCGGCAATGCGTTGGAAGGAGGCGTCGGCCTGTATTATTTTGATCGGTGGGGAAACCTGGAATTGCTGTATCGGCAGAAAGGATGGGCTCTGCTGGACCCGGTGGTGTTGTCGCCCAGGCCGAAACCCCACCGGTGGGCAGATCCGCTCCGGAAAGGTTTGCCCGCTAAGACTCCGTCCCCATGGTCTTTAGGTCCGGACGAAGCCCTGGTATATGTGTATGATGTGCGGCGGAGTTTGCTGCCGTTGCCGCCCGGACGCCAGGTGGATCATCTGCGAATCTTCCAGCTTTTCCCCAAGAGCACCCCGACGGCCAACGATCCACGGATCGGCCATGCCAATGCGGAAAATGCCCGGGCCCTGTTGGGCACTGTTCCGGTGGAGGCGGATGGATCGGCCTTTTTCCGCGCACCGGCTCGGAAACCGCTTTATTTCCAACTGGTGGATCGGCAAGGCCGGGCCATCCAAGGAATGCGCACCACCGTCTATTTCCAGCCGGGCGAGCAGACAGGATGTATCGGCTGCCATGAACCTCAGCAGGAGGCCCCGCCGATACGAACCCCGTTGGCTCTGCGCCGGGAGCCCTCGGTAATCGAACCCGGCCCGGACGGCGTCAGACCATTCAACTTTGTTCAGCTCATTCAGCCCATTTTGGATCGGCATTGCGTCCGGTGCCATGGCGCAGAACCGAGGGACAAATCCGCATCGAGCTCACTTGGGGGGACCGGCCCGAACCGCCACACCCGGTTCCCTTCGTTCGACTCCGGCCGGGCCAGCGGGTTCACAGCAGCCTCCCAGCCCGCCAGCCCGGCTGCAGCGGATTCGTCCAAGCCAATTCCGCCCATTCTTACCGGCCAGCCAGAAGACCATTTCACCAAGTCGTATCAGCAGCTCCGACCGTATCTGGCCTTCTTTGAATGGGGTAGTGCCAGCATTGACCAAATTGTAACCCGGCCGGGCCGAATGGGGGCGGATATGAGTCGATTATCGGCCGTGCTGGACGACCCGATCCATCGCCGCCATGTCCAGCTTTCCGACCGAGAACGGCGAACGATCTACCTTTGGCTGGATGCGAACGTACCGTTTTACGGAACTTATGATTATCGGTTGCAAGCCGCCCAACGCCGGGGAGAAAATATCCCCCTGCCGGACCTGCAATAGGGCTAGGGCTTCGGCTATTGGTACATTTGACTCAAACTGTAAACGGCAACGCCGGTTTTTTTGCCATAACTTGTTGCAAGGGAAGGACGTTATTTCGCTTTCTGGGTGGATAGATTCCTTGGGTTTCCGGGGAGCCGAACCGGTCGTTTCCCCCTGGTTTTCGCCTGGGTTTGGCGGTTTCATTTACAGTTTGAGTAACAGTAACACTTTAGCCGATTGAAGGAGGCGATGTGTCACTGCTGCGTAAGCAGGAATCCAGGTGCCTTGGGCCACCAAATCCCCCTCATCGGGCCTGGCCTTTGGCTAGGCCGGCCTCTCGACAGCCAGGGGAGAGAGGCGGGTTGCTTCATTCGGCTAAAATGACGAGTAACATTTTATTGCCGAATGGAGGTCTCATTCCTGCACGAGCCGGAATCCAGGCTCTTTATACCTTCGAAAATCCCCCCTCAGCCGGCTGAGGCGAAGCCGAAGCCGGCCTTTCGAGGTCCAGGAGAGAGTCGACTGCTTCATTCGGCTAAAATGTTACGTTTTTTAATGCTCTTTTTGGGACGGGGTGTCAGGGCGGCACAGCGTTTGCAGCGTTTTCGGGCCGGGTGTAGTTTGGCCCCACATCGCCCGCATCGACGCTCTTTCAGCTTTCGCACATATTTGGTTCGTGGTCTCGTCCTCATAAGCACACCCTATCGCAC
>Ga0197142_1001927_pt1 | contig 18655 bp, 15 predicted proteins | sample GBS60_MetaG_FD_148614 | JGI IMG/M metagenome (GOLD analysis project Ga0197142, IMG submission 148614) | Sediment microbial communities from Great Boiling Springs, Gerlach, Nevada, United States - GBS 60_MetaG | ecosystem: Environmental > Aquatic > Thermal springs > Hot (42-90C) > Sediment...
AGAAAAATCACGTGATCTTTGAGGAGCCGGGAGAAAATATCGTAGGCCCGCTCCCCTCTGGGCGTTTGCTCCACGACGATGGGCACCAGCATGCTCACCTTTCCCCGAGCAGCGGCTCCAGGAGCTTGGCCACCGCTCGCTCACGCCGAAGGATAGCGCGAATCCGCGCAAGCCCCCCGCTCTTCGCCAGGTTACCCTTGAGCTCGCCGAAGGGGACACGCGCCTCCTCGGCTTCGCGCCTTACCGCCGCGTCCACCTCTTCTTCGCTCACCTCCACCCCCAGCTCGCTAGCGAGCTCGTCGAGGATGAGCTCCTCCCGCAAACGTGCCTCTACCGAAGCTTGCAACTTGGGGGTGAGCTCCTCCCAGTTGAGCTTTTCCACGTCGATCCCCTGGCGATAAAGGTTTTCCGCGTAGCGCACGGCCGCTTTCCGGGTCTCTTCCTCCACCACCCGAGGTGGGAGCGGTGGTGGCTCAGAGCCTTGCAAGTAGGCCACCAGGGCATTGCGGAACGCCCGGGCTCGCTCCCGCTCCTTGCTCCTCCGCAGCGCCTCCCGCGCCTTCTCCCGGAGCGCTTCCAACCCCCCTTCCACCCCCACTTGCGTGGCCAGCTCATCCCCGACCTCGGGCACCACCTTTTTCCGGAGCCCCTTGAGCTTGACCTTGTACTCCACGGGGATGGCGCCTTCCTGGTCGCCCTTCGGCACCTGGCGACGTGCCACCGCCTCACCCCCCAGGGCAAGCCCCCGCACCGCCGCCTCGATTTCTGGGTAAACCTCACCGGCTCCCAGCTCGAAAACGGCTAACTCCTCCCGGAAAGGCTCACCGCCCCCTTGGGGGAAGGTCCCTTCCACCTCGGCCTCTACCAGCATGCCATCTTCCGCTTGCCCCTCCTCCACCCCTTGCCAGGTGGCGTGACGCTGTGCCAGCCCTTGGAGGAACTTCTCCACCTCCTCCTCGGTGGGCTCCACCTCGAAGGTGGGAGGCTGGAACCCTTCCAAAGGCGGCAAGCTCAACCGGGGGTAGACCTCGAACTCACCGGTAAAGCGAAACTCGCCGTTATCCTCCCACCGAGCCTCCAAAACACCCAGGGGGCTGGCTACCCGCAGCTTTGCCTCGGCGACGGCTTCGTCCCAAGCTTTGCGCAAAAGTCGCTCTTCGGTTTCCTCGCGGATGTTCTGCCCAAAGCGCGCTTCCACCAAACGCAAGGGGGCTTTCCCTGGCCGGAAACCCGGGATCCGGGCAGTGCGCGCAAAGGCTTGGAGCACTTTTTGCTGGACCTCAGTGGCTTCCTCGGGGGGCACCGAGGCCTTAAGTCGCACAAGACAAGGGGAAGGCTGTTCGATTTCGTAGGTCATGGGGGTCCTCATCATCATGGTGCGAAAGGGGGGACTCGAACCCCCACGGGTGGTGCCCACGAGATCCTAAGTCTCGCGCGTCTACCAGTTCCGCCACTTTCGCGGGCGAAATGGTGAGCCGCGTAGGAGTCGAACCTACAACCTAGGGATTAAGAGTCCCTTGCTCTGCCAGTTGAGCTAGCGGCCCACCGCCGAACTCAATACTAACAGCTTCTGCGTCCATCTGCAAGTCCCAAGCCAAGATCGCAGAGACCGCCGCGAGGATCGCGGCGGGGTAAAGCCCGTCCCAGCCCCTTTGGCCAAAGGCTGGGGCGCAAACCGCCCACCCAGGGAACGGTCCAGTGCGGCGAGGAGAAGTGGGCCCGAACAACGCGACGGTGGGACAACCCACCGCCGCCGCCAGGTGGGTCAAGCCGGTGTCGTTGCCGATGGCTAGACAGGCCTTAGCGAGAAACTCCCCCACCTCGGCCAAATCAGCATCAGGCGGCAAGAGCTGGCAGCCAGCTTTTTTGGCGAGCCAAGCGCCAAGCGACGCATCGGTGGGCCCCACCACAGCCACCACTTCCAGCCCCCGCCGGGCAAGGGCCCAGGCAATCTGGGCAAACCCCTCCTTTGGGTAGCGCTTGCTGCAGTCGCGGTGCGAACCTGGCACCAGCACCACCCGCGGCGGGTGGTCTTTGGTCCGGGATTTTCGGAGAAGACCCGGCGGTCGGCAACCCACCGGGGGTAGGCCCAACCAGCGCAGAGCCCTGTCCAGGTCGTGCCGCTGGTGCAGTGTTCGATCTACAGGAAAGGTAGTGAGCCCCAAAAGCGCGGCGCCACGGCCACAGCTTGCTAGCTTTACCTGCGCCTGGAGGGCCCAAAGCATGAGTTTGGCCCGGGTGGAGTGACGAAAGCTCAGTACCAGATCGAAAGCTGGAAGGGTCTTCGCGAACCCCAGGTCAGCCTTCTCCGGTCGAACGAGCACCGCAGCCCCGAAGTTCCGGGTAAGCGGCACGTGAGATGCCGGTAACAGCAGCGTGGTTTCCCCCTGGGCGTTTGCCGAAAGGAGAATTTCCAGGGAGGGAAGAGCATGGACGAAATCTCCAAGCCAGTTGGGGAGGTCTACCAACAAGCGGCAAGGGAAAAAGCTCACGCCCTTGTCTACGGGTACGACCTACGTTTTGTCCATCCTGGACCACACCGCGGCCCACTTGAGGAAGGTGCCGTAAGCCGCTAGGACCGCAAGAACCAGGCCTACGTGTCCGTCCAGAAAGCCCAGGCGGAGCAGGAAGGAACGCACAAACCGCCACTCAGCCCGAGCCACAGCCACAAGAAGGGAACAGCGCTTCCCCTCGGCCAGCTCTTGCCGTGCCCCCCGGAGGGCGTAGTCCACCACCTTGGGCAGGTACTGCGGGAAGGAACGGAACGAGAAGTGCTCCAGCTCCCCCGAAAGCCGCCCGTACCGCGGGACATCCGGAACCCCGTGCACCGCTCGCGGAGCAAAGCGCACCTCCCGCCGCACCAGGCGCACCACCCAATCAAACCCCCAATCGCCAAAGTGCACCCTCTTGCCTAATGCCCAGTTACGCCGGCGCACCGCGTACGCCGGAAAACGCGGCTGCGGCAGCTCCCGCCCGATGCTTGCTGCAAGCTTCTCGGTCACCCGCTCGTCGGCGTCCAACACCAGTATCCAAGGCTGGCAACAGCTTGCAAGGCCCACGTTGATCTGCTCGGCGGAGGAAGAGAAGGGGTGGCGCAACACCCTGGCTCCAGCCTGGTGGGCAATAGCCTCGGTGGCATCGGTGCTGGCCTGGTCCACCACCACCACCACCTCGGAAAACCAGTCGCGCACCGAGGCCAAGGCCCCGGGGAGCATGGCCTCCTCGTTGCCCGCAGTGATCAGCACCGAAACCGGAAGTCGCTCTGTCACACCTCCTCCTTTCGGAAGATCCGGGATATGCTCGTCGCCTTCCCCGTAGCGGGGTCCACCTCCACCACCACCCCCGCCAAAGCCCCACCCTGGGTGGCGGGCTCCAGGGAGCGGGGGGTGGCGTAGAGGAAGCGCTCCAGAACCTCTTTGGGGCGAAAACCAATCACGCCCCGGTAGGGGCCAGTCATGCCCACATCGGTAATGTAGGCCGTTCCCTGGGGAAGGATGGTCTCATCCGCCGTGGGCACGTGGGTGTGGGTCCCCACCACGGCGCTGACCCGCCCATCCAAGTACCACCCCATGGCCTGCTTTTCCGAGGTGGCTTCGGCGTGCATATCCACCAGAACCACCTTTACCTCAGGGGGAAGCGAGCCCAAAAGGCGGTCAGCGGTGCGAAACGGGGACTCCATAGGGGTCATGAAGGTGAGCCCCTGAAGGTTGAGCACCGCCACCGGGATCCCGACGTGGCGGCTGCGGGCCACGCACAAGCCGCGGCCTGGGTTGCCATTGGGATAGTTTGCTGGGCGTAGCAGTCGCGGCTCGGCGTCCAAAATTCCTGCTGCTTCCTTCTTGTCCCAGATGTGGTTACCCGAGGTAAACACATCCACCGGCAGCGCTGCCAGCTCTTTCCAAACCTCCCCGGTAATACCAAAGCCACCGGCCGCGTTTTCCACGTTTACCACCACAAACTCCGCTCCAACCTCCCCCACGAGCTTCGGGAGCTGTTCCCGGACAAGCCGGCGCCCCACCTTCCCCACCACGTCACCTACAAACAGGATCCTCATGCCGCCTCCGCCGCAAGCTTACCCCAAGCTCCCCAGGCGATTGGTCACAGCTTGACACGAAGCTTTGCCGTCTCATAATGACGCACGGCGCTGGGAGGGAGTAAGCATGGCAGAGCAGAGGAAAGTCTCAAGAAAGACCTTCGTCAATTGGCTTTTAGGAACATCCCTAGGTGCTACGGTAGTGGCAGCCCTTTACCCGGTTTTCCGGTACGTGCTGCCCCCGGAGGTGGCGGAGGCCCCCACCAACCGGGTGCTGGCGGGCAAGCTCTCGGAGCTGCCCCCCAACAGCGGGAAGATCTTCCGCTTCGGGGCGAAGCCTGGCATCCTGGTGCGCACCCCTGCCGGGGAGGTGCGGGCGTTTTCCGGCATTTGCACTCACCTGAACTGCACCGTGCAGTACCGCGCCGACTTCCAGCACATCTGGTGTGCCTGCCACAACGGCCACTACGACCTTCAGGGAAAAAACATTCAGGGCCCTCCACCGCGGCCGCTGGAGGCTTTCAAGGTGGACATCGTGGGCGATGACATCTACGTCACCAGGGGGGCCTGACATGAAGCTTTTGGAAAAGCTTTGGCGCGCCTTGGACGAGCGGTACGACCTTCAACCCCTGGTGGCGTTCGCCAGGGAAAAATCGGTGCCGTGCCACCGGCACGACTGGATGTACTACTTCGGCGGGCTCACGCTGTTTTTTTTCCTGGTGCAGGTAGCCACCGGCGTCCTTTTGTTGCTTTACTACCGGCCCACGGCAGAAGCGGCGTTCGAAAGCGTGCAGTTCATCATGACCCGGGTGCCGTTCGGATGGCTTATTCGCTCGATCCACTCCTGGTCCGCTAACCTCATGATCGCTTCCGCTTTCGTCCACATGTTTACGGTGTTCTTTTCCGGAGCCTACGCGAAGCCCCGGGAGCTCACCTGGTGGACCGGGGTTGTGCTTTTGCTTCTGGCGTTGGGTTTCGGGTTTTCGGGGTACCTCCTGCCCTGGAACGAGCTGGCCTTCTTCGCTACCAGGGTGGGCACCGATATGGTTTCCAAGGTTCCCTTTGTGGGGCACTGGCTGCTCAAGGTGCTGCGGGGCGGCGAGGACGTCACCGGGGCCACGCTCACGCGGTTTTTCGGCATTCACGTGGCAGTGCTCCCGATGGTCACCACTTTCCTCATCCTTCTCCACTTAGCCTTCATCCAACGGCAAGGCATTCACGTGCCCGAAGGGGAAAAGCCGGTGCGCACCCGCCCGTTCTTCCCTAACTTCGTGCTCCGGGAGGCCATGGTGTGGCTCGTGGGGCTTGCCTTGCTGGCGGCGCTGGCCGCGTTCTTCCCCTGGGAGCTGGGGAAGAAAGCCGATCCCTTTGCCCCGGCTCCTGCGGGGATTAAACCAGAGTGGTACTTCCTCTTCATGTTTGAGACCCTGAAGCTGCTCCCCGCCAAGGTGGCAGGGATCGACGGTGAAATCCTCGGCCTCGCCGCCTTCACCCTCGGAGGGCTTTTCTGGTTCCTTGCGCCGTTGTGGGACAAACGGCGGGCCCGGGGTGAGCGCAACCCCTGGGCACTGGCGGTGGGGTGGGTGGTCTTGCTGTACATCGCTTCGTTTACGGTGCTTTCCTTCCTGGGGGTGTTCAAATGAAGTGGATACCAGCAGCAAGCTTGGTTGTTCTGACCTTGCCAGCCTTGGCGGCACCGCCATCTTCCGTGGTGGGTGCCCCAGGTAAACCTGCCCAGGACACCTGCACCGAGTGCCACAAGGCCCTGGATGACCCTCGGCTCCAAGGGCCCGCCAATCTAGCGGCGGACGACATCCATCACCGGCAAGGCGTCACCTGCGCCGGCTGCCATGGAGGCGATCCCACCGCTGAAGACCCCGAGCAGGCCATGGATCCCAAAAAGGGTTTCGTGGGTAAGATCCCGGCGCAGCGCATCCCTGAAGTTTGCGGCAGCTGCCACAGCGACGCAGCTTTCATGCTCCGCTACGCCCCCAACATCCCCACGGACCAACTCGCCCAGTACCGCACCTCGAAGCACGGGCTGGCTCTTGCCAAAGGGGATACTCGGGTGGCCACCTGCGCCTCGTGTCACGAGGCCCACGGGGTGCTTCCCGCCAGCGACGCCCGCTCCCCTGTATACCCCACGCGCATCGTGGAAACCTGCGAGCGCTGCCACGGGGACAAGGCGCTCATGGCCAACTACGGCCTTTCCGGCCAGGAGGTGGCGGAATACAAGGAGTCGGTGCACTACCAGGCCCTCACGGTGAAGAACGACCTCTCCGCCCCCACCTGCAACGACTGCCACGGCTCCCACGGCGCCACCCCGCCCGGGGTGTCCTCGGTTTCCAACGTGTGCGGGAACTGCCACCTTACCCAAAGGGAGGCCTTCGATCTCTCCCCCCACAGGGACGCTTTCGCTATCATGGAGCAGCCTGCCTGTGAGGCGTGCCACGGCAACCACAAGGTGCTGCCCCCCCAGGACAGCTGGATCGGCGTAGGGGAGGGTCAGGTTTGCGGCAGTTGCCACAGTGCTGGTGACAAGGGGGCCGAGGTGGCGTCAGCGCTCTTCGGGGCCTTGGACGGGACGGTAAAGCGCCTGGAAGCCGCCCGCCAGCGGGTGGAACAGCTGGAGGCCCGGGGGATGCTCATGGACGATGCGGCGGTGCAGCTAGAGGAGGCGCACCAGGCGCTGGTGCTGGCCCGGAGCGAGGTGCACACCGCAAACCGGCAGAGGGTAGAAGCCCAGACCTCGCAGGCGCAGCAGGCCCTGGCTAAAGCAGAGGGGCTTGCGAAAGCAGCAGAAGATGAGCTGCGGTTCCGGCACAACGGCTTGAAGGTCTCGCTTGTGGTGATCCTGGTGGCGGTGGTGGCCCTCGCCCTGAAGATCCGGGAAATCGAAAGCCGCGCTCAGTGAGCGGGGGCAAGCCCCTGGGGCATGGAGGGTGGCTCGGCCCCAGCCATCCCCCCTACGTGGGTATAAAGCGGCGAATGGATTTCGGGTAGCCTCCTGGCGTACTCCGCCTCGGTTACCGAGCCGCGCCACTGGCCCGCCATCCGGAACGCTCCGGTGATCCCCAGGTACACCCCCACAGCCAAAAGCACCCCGTGGGCTGGCCGCAGCAGGAGTTTTCGTGGGCCTGCAAGGTGCAAGCAGCCCTTTACCGGACAGGCGGCCACGCAGTCCTGACAGCCGGTGCACTCCACCGAGCTTACTACCCGTAAGGCGTGAACTGGCAGTCGTGCCGGGCAAACCCTCGTGCAGCGGCGACAGTCGGTGCAGGTGGTTGGGTCGCGATGGACTCGCCAGAGGGCGAACCGACCGAAGACCCCCACCATCGCCCCGTACGGGCAGAGGTAACGGCACCAGAAGTCCCGTACCAGGATCGAGGCCACCACCAGAACACCAAGCACCGAAACGGTCATCCGGGAGGGTTCGGCGAAAAACAGCAGGAGCTTCACGTCGGCCACCCGGTTGTAGGGGCTGTCAAGAAACGCCTTCACCTGGGCCAGGCTCATGGAAAACCAGGTGGCCCAGACGAAAAAGCCCAAAAGCAGCCACTTGAGGCTCCTCAGGGCGATATCCATAAAGCGGGGGAGTTCCCAGGTTTTCCCCAAAAGGCTGCGGCCCAAGGCGCCCAACCACTCGGAAACAGCGCCTACCGGACAAAGGTGCGAACAAAAGGAACGGGCCACCACCAAGCTCATGGCTATGGCCCCTAGGAGAATGGCCAAGGCAGCAGGGTGCACCGGGTGGACGCCGGCGCCGGCAAGCCAAAGACGCAACGACATCAGCGCGGAGATGGGCAAGAAACCCTCCACCCCGGCAGGCCTTGGCACTGGGGGGGTCGTTCCCCGGATGTGGGCGAATGCCCACAGGGCAAAAAGAGTACCGATGAACACGGTCCAAAAGAAAAAACCAGCTTGGATCCGCCGTCGAAGCCTCACCACTGGCCAGTTGCGAGTCATGGTCCCTCCCCCTCTGGATCATCGGCCCTGCTCCACCAGAGACCTTGCGCTGGCGCAAACAGCTAGTGGTCTGTTTCGAAACGGCGCCAGGAAAAGCGTTCCACGATGGTGGCGGTCACCAGGTCACCGGTGACGTTGAGCGTGGTGCGGCACATATCCAGGAGGCGATCCACCCCCAGCACGATGGCGATCCCCTCGGGAGGCACCCCGACGGTAGCCAGCACCATCATCAGCAACGGGATTGAGCCACCGGGCACACCGGCGGTGCCAATGGCCGTGAGCACCGCCATGACCACCACCAACACCTGCGCTTTGAGCGATAGCGGCACACCGAACACCTGAGCCAAGAACAGCACCGTAGCCCCTTCGAAGAGCGCGGTGCCGTTCATGTTCAGCGTGGCTCCCAAGGGCAACACGAACCCGGCCACCTCCCGGGAAACCCCAAGCTCCTCCTGAGCCACCCGGATGGTAGTGGGAAGCGTGGCGCTGGAGGAGGAGGTGGAAAACGCCGTGAGCATCACCAAGCGGATGCGGCCCAAAAACTCCCACGGGTTGCGGCTGGCAAAGAGCTTCACCGCCAAGGGATAGACCAGGAACTGGAACGCGGTCAAGGCCAGCACCACCGTGGCCACGAACGAGGAAAGGGTGGCGAGGAGGCGCCAGCCGAAGCGAGCCGCCACTGCGAAGATCAGAAAGAAGACCCCCCATGGCGCCACCCGCATCACCAAAGTGATGATTGCCACCGTGACGTGAGCTAAGGCCTCCAAAAAGCTGGCGAACGGAGCGGCTTTTTCCCCAGCCACCGCCAGCCCCAGGCCGAGGAACAGCGCAAAGACAATCACGGCCAGCATGTCCCCGCTTGCCGCCGCTTGGACCGGGTTACGGGGCACCAGCTTGAGGAAAAGCTCTGGCCAGAGGCTGCCGCGAGCGAGCTCACCGGCTTGCCCCAGCTCGGCGCCAAAGTTGGCCATGAGCTCTTGCTTGGTGGCCTCCGGGAGGGTCGCCCCCGGGCGCACGATATGCAGCGCGGCGATCCCGAGCGTGGAGGAGGCAGCGGTCAGGCAGAGAAAGCAGAGCAGCGTGATGGCACCGATTCGCCCGACCTCCCGCAAGCTCCCCAAGTTCGCCACGCCCGTGGCAAGGGTGGAGACCACCAGCGGAATCACCACCATAATCAGCGCCGAAAGCCAAACCCGTCCCACCGGCTCCGCCAGGTTGGCCACAACCCAGAGCAGTACCGGGCTCCCGGGGGCCAGTGCCTGCCCCACCATACCCCCCAGCGCTCCCAGAAGCAGCGCTAGAAGGATGCGGTTCGGCAATGCCACAGAGGCCTCCTAGCGGCGGTATTCGCCCGCGGCAAGCTCTGACCGCAGCTTGAGGTACGAGGTGTAGCGGCGAGAGGACAGCCGACCCTCTTCCACTGCTTGCCGCACCGCACAGCTAGGCTCTCGGTCATGGCTACAGTTGGAAAAGGCGCACTGCTCGGCGCACCGAGCAATATCCGGGAAATGAGCAGCCAGCGCTTCCGGCTCCAGATCCCATAGCCCAAACTCCCGGATCCCGGGGGTGTCCACCACGAACCCGCCCCCGGGGAGCGGTAAGAGCTGCGCGGTGGTGGTGGTGTGACGTCCCTTCCCTGTGGCTTCGGAGATCGAGCCTTCCTGTAATCGATAGCCGGGGTGGATCGCGTTTAAAAGCGCAGATTTCCCCACCCCCGAGGGACCGCAGAACAGCGTGGTTTTACCCCCGAGGGCCCGTTTCAAGTTACCAAGCCCCCGGGCAGTGCGAGCCGAAGTGAGGAGGATCTCGTAACCGGCGTCCTGGTAATCCCCGATCCAGGGATCCACCAGCTCGGTACCCTGGTCCACCTTGTTGATACAAACCAGCGGGTGAATCCCTGCGTGATGGCACGCCACCAAAAGCCGGTCCAAAAGCCGCGGGTTGGGCTCTGGGAGCTTGGCAGCCATCACCACCACCGCCTGGTCCACGTTGGCGGCGATCACCCGGGGGCGCTCCTCCCCCGGGGACTTGCGGGTGAGCGTAGCCTTTCGCGGCAGCACCTCCGCCACCACCGCTTGGCCCCGGTCCCCGTGGAGCACCACGCGGTCCCCCACCACCAGTCTGCGGTCGGTGGTGTCGCCGTGCCAAAGAAGCTTGCGCCGAAAAGGCACCACGAGGTTTTCTTCGCCCACCTGGACCCGCACCAAGGGGCCGAAAACCGCGGTCACCACCCCGAGCTGCTTTCCCACCACGCCCGCCAGTATAGCCGAGCTCACGGTGCCAACGGGAACGTGAAGTGGTACTGGAACCCGCCCCGACCTATGGCCAGAAGCACCGAGGAGCGGAGGTAGTCCCGAGTGAGGATGTCGTTCACCTGGGCAAGCTCCCGGACCCGTTGGCCGTTGATGCCCAAAAGCAAATCCCCGGGAGCAAACCCTGCCTCCTCCGCCGGCGAGGGTGAAACCACCTTGCTGATCACCACGAACCCCCTTCGGCTGGTCAGGCGGATTCCCACGTACCGCAGGAGGATTTGCTCCCCCAGGTTGGCCGGTGGGGCGGCCGCGCGCAAGGTGAGCTTCCGGGAACCCTCCCCTCGTGCCACTTCCAGCTCCACCCGCTCCCCCGGGGCCACCTGGGCCAACAGCGTGGTGAAATCGTCCCGGGAAGCGATGGCCTTGCCGTTGCCGGCCAAAAGCACGTCCCCCGCCGCAAGCCCGGCGCCCTGCCCTGGAGAGCCGGGGAAGACGTCAACCACCTTCACACCGGTGCCAGAACGTATGCGCCCCCGAGCCGGCAAGTCCTGAACAAAAACCCCAAGCCAAGCAGGTTGTACGCGGCCGTACCGTAACAGGTCCGCTACCACCCGGCGCACCCGCTTGGCGGGAATGGCAAAGCCGATACCTTGAGCCTCCCCCACGATGGCGGTGTTGATCCCTACCAAACGCCCGTCGAGGTCTACGAGTGCTCCCCCGGAATTGCCGGGGTTGATGGAGGCGTCGGTCTGCAGGAAGTCCGTATAAACCCGGTTGCTCCTGGGGGAAGAAACGGTGCGGTCCCGGGCAGAAAGGACCCCCACGGTCACGGTGTTTTCCAGGCCCAAGGGGTTGCCGATGGCAATGACGGTTTCGCCGATCATCAGGTCGTCCTGCTCCGCCACCGGCAAAAAAGGCAGGCCTTTGGCTTTCACCCGCAACAGGGCTAGGTCAGAATCCGCGTCGGAACCTACCACTTCAGCTTGCTCTTCTCGCCCCGACAAGAAGCGCACGGCGATTTCCGCGGCGCCGGCGATCACGTGCTCGTTGGTGACGATAAGACCATCACCGCTGATGACCACGCCAGAACCCAGGGACCGAGTCTCATACTGCCGGGGCAAGGCGAACTCGGGAAAAAGCTCCTCAAAGAGGCTCCTTCCCCGCAGTCGCACCACCTGGCGGGCGGTGAGGTTCACCACCGCGGGTCGCACCTTTTCCACCACCTCCACCACCGGGGTTCGTCGGGCAGATTCGCTCCAGCCCACGGCAGCGCACCCCAAGGCAAAAACCAGCCCAAGCTTCTGCCGCATAGACCCTCCCGTGAGCAAGATTAACCCCCTCCAGCGGTGGGCGTAAACTGGAACAGCGAGGTGACCATGGACGACGGCCAAAAGCGTTTGGACCGCCGGGAGCTCGTGACAACGCTTGGCTTGGCAGCGGCTGCAGGCGCCGTGGCGCCGCTTTTTGGGCAGTCCGCTCCCGAAAAGGAAAGGGCCAGCGCCGCGGAGCGGGACTTTCCTTTTGCCGAATACCCCGTGGAGCAGTTCCAGGAGCTCTTTGCCCGGGGGGAGCTCACCAGCGAAGCGCTCACCGCAGCCTACCTGGAACGCATTGCGCAGCTGGACCCTCTCCTCCACTCGGTGGTGGAGACCAACCCCGAGGCTTTAGCCACCGCCAAGGCCTTAGATGACGAGCGACGGGAGCGGGGACCGCGGGGTCCGTTGCACGGCATCCCGGTGCTCATCAAAGACAACATCGCCACCGCTGACGCCATGGAAACCACGGCGGGCTCCCTGGCTCTGGTGGGGCACAAGCCGCCACGGGATGCTCACCTGGTGCAGCGGCTTCGGGCGGCCGGGGCCGTGCTTTTGGGCAAGACCAACCTTTCAGAATGGGCAAACTTCCGCTCCACCCGCTCCAGCTCCGGGTGGAGCGCCCGAGGAGGACAGTGCCGCAACCCCTACGTTTTGGACCGCAACCCCTGCGGTTCTTCCTCGGGCAGTGGTGCCGCCATCGCAGCTAACCTTGCCGCGGTCGCTGTGGGGACGGAAACCGACGGGTCCATCGTGTGCCCCTCCAACGCCTGTGGGTTGGTGGGGGTCAAACCAACCCTGGGCCTGGTGAGCCGCTCGGGGATCATCCCCATTGCCTTTTCCCAGGACACCGCGGGCCCCATGACCCGAACGGTGCGAGACGCAGCCTTACTGCTGGCAGTGCTTGCCGGCCCCGACCCGGAGGATCGGGCCACGGCAGGGGCACCAAAAGCCCCCGATTACACCCGGCTCCTGCGAGCCGATGCGTTCCGGGGGACGCGCATCGGTGTTGCCAGGGCCAAGGTCACCGGCTACCACCCCGGGGTGGACAAGCTTTACGAGGAGGCGTTGCGCGCCCTGCGGGAGGCAGGGGCGCAACTGGTAGACCCGGCAGATATCCCGCACCTCGGGGCGTATGACGAGGCGGAGTTCGAGGTGCTTTTGTACGAGTTCAAGTGGGCCTTGGCAGCGTACCTTGCCTCCTGGGCCCCCACCTGCCCGTACCGGAGCCTCCAAGACCTCATCGCCTTTAACGAAGCACACCGAGATCAGGAAATGCCGTTTTTCGGCCAAGAAATTTTCGAGATGGCCGCAAAAAAGGGCCCTTTGACCGAAAAGGGCTACCGCAAGGCCCTGGCCACCTGCCGCAAGCTGGCCCGGGAACAGGGGCTCGCCGCGGTTTTTGCCAAACACCGCCTGGATGCCATCGTGGCCCCTACAGGCGGCCCGGCCTGGGTAACGGATTTGGTGAACGGTGACCATTACCTCGGGGGAAGCTCGACCCCGGCGGCAGTAGCTGGGTATCCCCACGTCACCGTGCCCATGGGCGCGGTGCACGGGCTTCCGGTAGGCCTCAGCTTCATCGGCAAGCCTTGGCAAGAAGCACCGCTCCTGGGCCTGGCCTTTGCCTTCGAGCAAGCCACCAAGGCGAGAAAGCCTCCTCGGTTTCTTTCCACCTTGCCAGCCTAAAGGGCCCGGTGGTGAGCCAGGGAGTTGGCGTAAAAGCGCAGCAGTGGCTCTTGGCCTGGCGCCACGGCCAGCGTTTCCCCCTCTTCCCCGAGCAGTTTCCGGGTAAGCCCCAGCTGCACCGCATGGCGGTAAAGCCCTCCGGGCTCCAGCTCCGGAAGCAGTAGCCCTCGGGCACGGTAGAACCCGGCAAGCTGGGCGAAAAGCTTCTGCACCCGGCTCTTCTCCCCCCGCCCCCCACAGGCAAGCAACGCTTGGCAGAGGATGGGGAACGGCACCGCCGGCACCGTGGCCGCCACCCGCTCCCACAGGCGCTCCCCCAGCTGGGCCACCTTGGCCCGGTACGCGTCCCCATCGCACCCCCGGAGATCCCCCACCTCGGCGAGCAGCTGCTTGGCCCCCACGGGGACCCCGAAGCGCGCCGCCGCGTAGCCGAAGCGCTGGGCCCGGCCGGCCAAGGCCCGAAGCCCGATCCGCAGCGCCCACGCGCTGGCCTGCCGCACCCCAGCCCAGCTTAAGCCGCTCCGCCCCGAGCTTTCGGCAAAAGCGTGGGTGCGATCCTCCAGTACCCGGTCGTAGTTGATGCCCACCGGCACGAACACCAGGTCCCGCTCCCCCTGAGGGTCAAAGCGTTTGAGAAGGTAGTGCAAAAGCCCCAGCTTCGGGGGTTGGAGTGCGCCGTCCCGGGTAAGTCGCCCCTCGGGGAACACCCCTTGGGCGATCCCCGCCTCGGCAGCCATTTGCACGTAGCGCTCCAACACCTTGCGGTAGAGAGGATCCGCGGTGCTGCGGCGGACGAAGTACCCCCCGAGACGGCGGATAAAGGTGTCTAAGGGCCATACCTTGGCCCACTCCCCCACCGCGTAGGAGATGGCCGCATGGCGGGAAACAAGGTAAGCCACAAGCAAATAATCCGCATTGGAGCGGTGGTTCATAAGAAACACCACGCTCGCCTCGGGATCCACCGCCGCCAGCGCCCGCTTGTCGCTAAAACCCACCCGCACCAGGTAAAGCGCCCGCAACAACCGTCGGGCCGCGGCGTGGCCCAAGCGGTAGTACAGGTACACGTTGAAGGTGGGGACGATTTCCCGGGCGTAGGAGGCCAAGAGGTCCTCCACCTCTGGCCAGGACAGCTGGTGCTCCCGGCGGTAAGCTTCGGCACAGCGCAGCACCTCGGGGTCGTGGATGAGCGCCTGCTCCACCGCCCGCTTTTTGGCGAGCTTGAAAGGCTGCAGCCGCACCGCCCACCGCTGGGAAAGCTGCTCCGCCAGCGCCCGCATTCTGCGCCGCAGCACCACCCGAACCCCGGGGAGCAACAACCGCTCCCACAAGAACGCCCCGGCGAGCAGCAAAAGCAAAAGGAAAAGCCACAGCGGAACGTGTACCGGGCCCATGCGTTGCCAGCAGTATAGCTGCGGGTAAAATGCCCTGGTGCTTGGGGAACGCCAACAGCGGCGGATCGAGCTTTCCCTGGCGGGCGTGCTGGGGCTCGCCAACGTGGGAAGCGAGCTTTGGGGCGAAGGAAAAGCCCTGGTGGTGGTGGCGGGTATTTTGGCTTGGGCCGGCTACCTCGCCTGGCGGCTGCGGGAGCAGCCAGGGTTCGCCCGGCAGTTTTTCGCCCTTCCCCCCGGCTGGCCCCGGGCGTTGGCGCTGCTGGTGGCGGCAACCACCGCTGGGTGCATCGCTGCAGGCCTGGCCGCCCGGTCCCAGGGCGGCTGGCGTTGGAGCAGCGACACCACGCTTATGCTTCTGGCGTACACCCCTTGGGGCGTGGCGCAGCAGTTCCTCCTCAACGGGGTGCTGGCTCGCCATCTTCGGCAGCTTTCCCCCCGTCTGGGGGCTTCGCTGGCCGCACTCCTCTTTGCCCTAGCTCACGCCCCGGATTGGGCGGTGGTCGTAGCGGTTGTGCCCCCAGCCATGTTCTGGGTTTGGCTCTACAGGCGACTGCCGCACCTTGGGATTCTGGGGTTCGCCCACGCGCTTTTGGGAACCGTGTTCTTCTCCTCGGTTTTGGGGCGAACGCTCGCCGACGCCTTGGACCTCACGCTGCGGTGACTACGCTTGCGATTCCACCGGCTCGGCTTCCACCACCGGCTCTAGCACCAGCCTGCCCGCCTGCACGGTGGCCAGCACCGTGTCCCCTTCCCGGACCTCCCCGGCCAAGACCATCCGAGCTAACGGGTCCTGCACCAGCCGTTGGATCGTGCGCTTGAGGGGCCGCGCCCCGAACTCCGGGTGATAACCCTCTCGGGCCAGGAACTCCAGCGCCTTTTCGTCCGCCTCCAAGCGGATACGCCGGTCTGCCAGCAACGCGTTGAGTCGAGCAAGCTGAATCTTCACGATCTCCAGCAGCTGCTCCATGGTGAGCCTGTGGAACACCAGCACCTCGTCGATGCGGTTGAGAAACTCCGGCCGGAAATGACGACGGAGCTCCACTTCCACCGCTTGCATCAGTGAGTCCCGTTGGCCTTCACCGAAGCTGGCAATCAGCGAGGAAGCAATGTTCGAGGTCATGATGACCACCGTGTTGCGGAAGTCCACGGTGCGCCCCTTGCCGTCGGTGAGCCGGCCATCGTCGAGGATTTGCAGCAGCACGTTGAACACGTCCGGGTGGGCTTTCTCAATCTCATCCAAGAGCACCACCGAGTAAGGCCTGCGGCGCACCGCTTCGGTGAGCTGGCCTCCCTCCTCGTGGCCCACGTACCCTGGAGGGGCACCGATCATCCGCGCTACCGAGTGCTTCTCCATGTACTCGGACATGTCCAGGCGGATCATCGCCCGCTCGTCGTCAAACAGAAACTCCGCCAACGCCCGAGCCAGCTCGGTCTTCCCCACGCCGGTGGGACCCAGGAACAGGAACGATCCCACGGGTCGGTTAGGGTCAGCAAGCCCCGCCCGGGCGCGACGCACCGCTTCGGACACGGCTCGAATGGCCTCGTCCTGACCCACCACCCGTTGGCGCAGCCGCTCCTCCATGGACAAGAGCTTGCTTTTCTCGCTTTCCAAGAGCTTGGCCACCGGAATCCCGGTCCAGCGGGCCACCACCTCGGCCACGGCCTCTTCCGTGACCTCTTCGGCAAGGAAGGTGCCGTGGGCTTGTTGGTGCGCTTTCAGCTGGTCGCTGGCCTGGGTCAGCTCCCGCTGCGCCTGGGGGATTTCCCCGTAGCGCAGCTGCGCCGCTCGCTCCAGGTCTCCCTCTCGCTCCGCCCGCTCCGCCGCTTCCCGCAGCTGCTCCAACCGCTCCTTCAGCGCCCTGATCCGGCCAATGAGCTCTTTTTCGCGCTGCCAAGAGGCTTTCATGGCGGCGATTTGCTCCGCAAGCTCCGCCGCGGCAGCTTCGACTTGGGCGAGGCGCTCCCTGGCCTGGGGGTCTTGCTCTTTCGCTAAGGCGCGCTTCTCGATCTCCAGCTTGAGAAGCTCCCGCTCCTTTTGATCGATCTCAGTTGGCAAAGAGTCAATCTCGATGCGCAGCCGGGAGGCTGCCTCGTCGATCAGGTCGATAGCCTTGTCCGGGAGGAAGCGGTCGGTGATGTAGCGGTGGGAGAGCTGCGCCGCCGCCACCAAGGCCGCGTCGGTGATGCGCACTCCGTGGTGCACCTCGTAGCGCTCCTTCAAGCCTCGGAGGATGGCGATGGTTTCCTCCACCGTAGGCTCCCCCACGAGCACCGGCTGGAAGCGCCGCTCCAGGGCCGCATCCTTTTCGATGTACTTGCGGTACTCCGAAAGCGTGGTGGCCCCGATGCACCGCAGCTCCCCCCGGGCCAGCGCGGGCTTGAGCAGGTTGGCGGCATCCATCGCCCCTTCGGCGGCCCCAGCACCCACCAGCGTGTGGATCTCGTCGATGAAGAGGATCACCTCCCCTTCGGAATCAACCACCTCTTTGATCACTGCCTTGAGCCGATCCTCGAACTCCCCGCGGTACTTGGTGCCTGCCAGAAGCGCTCCCATGTCCAAGGCCACGATCCTCCGGTTCTTGAGGACCTCGGGAACGTCGCCAGCAGCAATGCGCTGGGCCAAGCCCTCAGCAATGGCCGTCTTCCCCACTCCGGGCTCCCCCAGAAGCACCGGGTTGTTTTTGGTGCGCCGTGCCAGCACTTGCATGACCCGGCGGATCTCCTCGTCCCGGCCGATCACCGGGTCCAGCTTGCCCGCCCGGGCCAGCTCGGTGAGGTCGCGGCCGTACTGCTTCAACGCCTCGTACTTCGCCTCGGGGTTGTCGTCGGTCACCCGATGGGAGCCCCGGAGCTCTTGGAGCGCAGAAAGCAGTGTCTTTTCCGTCACCCCGTAGCGCTGAAGGATTTCCTGGGCCGAGGTGCCCTTCACCATGGCCAGCGCCAACAGCAGGTGCTCCACCGAAACGAACTGGTCCTGGAACTGGGGGGCAAGTTTCTTGGCTTGCTCCAGCACCTTACGGAAGTCCCGGGAAAGCTGGGGCTCTGCACCCCCTTCCACCGCCGGAAGGCGGTCCAGATCTCGCTTGGCCTCCGCCACCAGGGCAGGCAGCGGAGCGCCGATCTTCGACAATAGCCGCGGGGCAAGCCCCTCGCTTTGCTCCAAGAGGCTGACCAAGAGATGGGTTGGCAGCACCTCCGGGTTGCCCCGACGACGGGCGAGTTCAAAGCATCCCTGCAAGGCCTCCTGGGCCTTGATCGTGTAGTTCGTGCTTGCCATAGGCTTCCTCCACGAGCCGTTAGCGGCTCAAGGTTAATTTAGGACTTGCGCGAAGTCGTGTCAAGTCTTGTGTCACAGTGCTAGCGAGGATGTTAGCGGGATGTGCGCAATGACTGCTCAATAGCCCTGCCGGTGGACCCGCGCCCCGCGGGCTCCTGTAGAATGCCCTCAACAAAGCCTCGCTGCGGGGGACGACAACCCGTGGCGAGAAAAGGAGGCGGAAATGAGCGAGAAGCGCTTCACCCCTTTCGTGCCCGCCCACGTGACCATGACCGAGTTCACCGGGCGGGCTTTGCTTTTGGGCCTGGTGATGAGCGTGGTGCTGGGTGCTGCCAACGCCTACCTGGGCCTCAAGGCTGGCATGACCATCGCGGCCACCTATCCGGCAGCGGTCATTGCCATGGCGGCGCTGCGGCTCATGCGGGGCTCGCTTTTGGAGGAGAACTTCGCCCGTACCGTGGGCTCCATCGGCGAGTCGGTAGCAGCTGGGGCGATCTTCACGATCCCGGCCTTCGTGATCCTTGGCATCTGGCCGTTCAACACCACCAAGGACTACCTACTGGCTACCGCGCTGATGATCGTCGGGGGGATCCTGGGAATCCTTTTCGTAACCATGCTGCGGCGGGTCATGGTGGAGGACCCCGAGCTGCCTTTCCCCGAGTCGGTAGCAGCTGCGGAAATCCACAAGGCCGGGCAGCGAGGTGCCGAGGCGGCAGTGCAGCTCTTCAAGGCCA
>Ga0197142_1001928_pt1 | contig 18652 bp, 14 predicted proteins | sample GBS60_MetaG_FD_148614 | JGI IMG/M metagenome (GOLD analysis project Ga0197142, IMG submission 148614) | Sediment microbial communities from Great Boiling Springs, Gerlach, Nevada, United States - GBS 60_MetaG | ecosystem: Environmental > Aquatic > Thermal springs > Hot (42-90C) > Sediment...
GCCCCCATCCTAAGCATGTCTGAGTGATGCGCCGACGGCGCCCCGTCAACCCCCAAACCAACCCTCACACCCCTTTCAAGCAGCTCGGGGAACTTACCGTGTGGCCCAAGCCCCTTACCCTTAACAGCAGCAGAGGCCGGGCAGGCGACTACACCTATGCCGGCATCTGAGACCACCCCAACGTCGTCATCGCTCAGATAAATGGAGTGAAGAAGGTTTACGCCTCTGTGGAGAACTCCAAGCCTGCTTAGGTGACGTACGGGGGTGACGCCTCTCTGCCTAACAGTTGTCTCCACATCCTGTACTGTGGAGGCCACATGTATGAAGACGGGGAGGTTTCTGTCCATGGCCCAGAGAAATACGTCTCTCAAAAGCTTGTCGCTGCAGGTGGGTACGCTTATCGGCGTCGCCGATGCACGCACCAACCCGTCGTACGTGTTGTGGAACATGGTGTAGAGGTTTTCCAGCTCCTTCACACACTGCTCCGCGGTCTTCGGAATTGACTGAGGCAGGTCCCAGCACCATGTTGAGACAAGGCAGCGCAGAGGGATGTTCTCAACGGCTTTGAGAGTTGTCTCGGGGTACATTAGTCCGCCGTCGGCGAAGCATGTAACCCCGTTCAAAGCCATGTCGCAGAGCGCGAGCTTGAAGGCAAGCCTCTCACCTTCGGGGTCCAGCCATACGTGGTAGGGAACGCAGTAACCTGGAAACCATCTCTCCTCAGCCACCCCCTCCGGGAAGCTGGTTACCGCGAGATGTTCACGGCTGTGGATGTGGCAGTTGACAAGGCCGGGCATGACGAGCTTCCTCTCACCCCCTAAAACATCGCCGCCGTAACGCCTCCTCAACTCCTCGAAAGCCCCCACGTCCACGACAACGCCGTCGTCGACGGCAACGCATCCGTCCCTGATGACACGCATTTCGCTGTCCATCGTCAGAACATACCTGCCCCTGACAAGAAACATGGCTGTTTCACAGTGTTAGAGGTATTAAAGGGCCGCGCCCAGAGCTGTGGATGCGTTTTCGCATGGACGACCCACCCAAGGCCACTCGGGCGGTTGGGAGCGGCGGGCTGAGGGTGTCCGGCCGAAGCCTCCACCCTTACACCCCCACCCCATCAAACCCGTCTTCTACGGGAGCCCTCGCCGCCGGGACAGGCCTGTTGCCAGGCCCTTACCCAGCGGTTGGCTGCCTAGTTTCGGGAGCGGCTTCGGGCTTAGATGCTTTCAGCCCTTATCCGCAGGGGCGCAGCTGCCCGGCAGTGCCCTGTAGGACAACCGGTAAACCGTAGGCCCCGGCGCTCCGTTCCTCTCGTACTGGGAGCACCTTCCCCTCAGGCAGCCAGCACTCCCAACAGGTAAAATCCGATCTGTCTCACGACGGTCTAAACCCAGCTCACGTTCCCCTTTAATCGGCGAACAGCCGCACCCTTGGCCGCTTCTGCACGGCCAGGTTGGGAAGAGCCGACATCGAGGTACCAAGCCGCGGGGTCGATGGGGACTCTCGCCCGCGACGAGCCTGTTCTAGGGCTGCGCCAATGCGCCCTTCGCCTCCAGCGAAGCCTTCTTGGCAGGATGTCTAAAACCTATTAAACGGCTGAACAACTCCAGATTTCTTTTCCCGTAAATGGGTAAGCCTCCAACACTCCGTGAGTAAACAACCCTTCCACATTTTATCCCACCTGTTACCAGCAACTTTTTGACGAACATGAGTTTCACCATATCTCTATTCCAAAACGTTATCCTGAACAATGTTTTGTGTACCGAGCCTTCGCAGTCAAAAGCGCCTCTCAGATAGTTTAATGCCCTTTCGTCCTCCAACGATGCGTTCTCGAGTAGTTCGTAGAGTGTTTTCCGAGCATTGGCAAGATCCTCGTAGAGGCTTTTCGAGTAAACTGTCACACGCCAGTAGTTTCGTTTAAATCGCCTAATCCTAGGGTTAAACCCGATATCTCTGAGTCTCGGAATAACCTGACACTGAAGCCATTCTCTGTTCTTCTGGTAGAATTCAACAAGAAATTCGCCCTTGTTCTTGCGACAACCCAAGTAACCGTCTTCTAAAGCGCCAACCAAAAAGTAGATGTTGCCTGTTGTGCTGTCGGACGTCACAGGCTCGGTTTTTGACAACCTGCTTAATTACGCTTCGCTGGCTTTAGGGCGGTGTGCGCAGTATCCCTGGGGTAACTTTTCTGTCACCACCGGCCCCCACTGGTAGGAGCCGATGGATCGCTAGGCCTGGGTTTCCCCTCAGGGCCCCTGGCGTTCAAGGGCCCTGTCAAGCCGGCTTTTGCCCTTGCACTTGACGGCGGGTTTCTGTCCCGCCTAAGCCGACCTTTGGGCCCCCTTGATATCTTTTCAAGGGGGTGCCGCCCCAGCCAAACTGCCCACCTGCCGTTGTTCCAGCGCCACCGCGCCGGTGAGAGATGCAGACAGAGGTGGCCGGTGTTACATGGTCGCCTCCCCCCGCCCCCGGAGAGGCGGGGATCGACGGCTCCCGGCTACGCTCTGCACCCCCGTCCACAACCCAGCGACAGGCTGCAGTAAAGCTCCACAGGGTCTTCTTTCCCCGTTGGGAGTTCGTGGACTGTTCGCCCACGTTACGTGGGTTCACGGGGCTCCAGGCGGGGACAGCGGGGCCCTCGTTGATCCATTCATGCACGTCGGAACTCTCGGGGGGTCCGGAGGACCGTCTCCGGATGCTGGAGGGGGATAAAGTTCAGAAATCTAATCAAATTTGTTATCGGAGAACGACAAACCTCTAAGCAAAACTCATACCTGTTACCTCTTCTGATTCCTAGTTTGTAAAACTTTGCCATAACCCCCAATTGACTGAGCACACGGGAAATAAACTGCAGCGGGGGACACTCATCCTCTTTCGTCCATGATTGCCAAAACCTAAACCTGCTTCCACTCTTATCCCCTTCTGCATCGTAAAAGCCTGCTACATACCACGCCAGCTTCGGTATTGGTTGATTAAGAATTATCGGCGGTGTATTAAATGGCCGATTGTTAACACCAGCATCTTCGACCAGTTTATTGACAACCTTTTTCGAGTTTAGCTTGAGTTCATAGAGTCCGTCAGACCTTTTCCTGATGCTCAGTCTTTCAATGTTAAACGTTTTCATCAATTTAGGTTGTACAACATCGCTAAGCCATAACTGGTTTTTCTGCACAAACTTAAGCTCATACTCGGGCAGATAGACGCATGCATCTCTGAGCGCACCTAACAAGTATGCATAGTCGTCTGAGATCTCATTACCCATGTGCATTGGACACCATTCGACGGTATCTAATGTTTCTCATAAACCCTCCAGGTTTTGACGGTCACCGTAACCCTTACCCGACAAGGCATTTGGCTACCTTTCTCCCGGGGCCTTGCCACCCAACGATCCAGACAGTATTTTTAAAACTTCGGCAAGCGTACGCTTACGCTGCGATTTCGAATTATATTCCGATAATTGGTAAGCCATACTTACCAACCACTCAACATCCCTATATGCTAAGGAATACTCTTTTTCCTTAAGTTTGAGAACTATTTGTCTAAAAATTTCATAGTTTTGTTTTTTGCAGATGAAGTATAGAGTGTCTAAGGCTGGAATTAATTTTGAGTATAATTCGTCTAACCCATCAACAATTAACACCCACAGATTTTTTTGTCCTTGCTTCGGCATGATTCGGCCGCAGCCCAAAATTCTTTGAATCGTCTCCAAGACCTTTCTCTCTTTTTGTGTGATAGAAAAAACGGGGTCAACCCGTATTTTGTACCTTAGGTCGGGTTGGTACTTTACGCTGACGGAGAAGCTGCCCTCAGCATCAACAAAGCCAGCCAAGTAACCCATTAGATATTCTTCGGACACGGTGTTTGGTATACATCCTACAAGTTAAGCCTTGGGTGGGAGGTCCCCGTTAAGAGAGTCAGAGTTACTCCCGGCGTTTACGGGCCCTTATACCGGTTGGACCCGGCTTTCAGGTACCCGCACTGGCCAGGATTCAATAGCCGTTCAAAACCTTTCGGTCTGGCGGCTACCTATGTTTTTATTAAACAGTCAGGACCCCCTTGTCACTGCGACCTAAGGCCCCAGCCTTGCGGCCAAGGCCTCAGGCACCCCTTATCCCGAGGTTACGGGGCTAATTTGCCGAGTTCCCTCGCCCTGGAGTGACCCCAGACGCCTTGGGCTTCTCACCCAGGGGCACCTCTCGACCCGGAGGGAGCCACCAGATGTGGGCCCTCCGATGTGTCGGTTCTTGGCACGGTCTCCGAGGATCCTTCCCGGCACCTTTTTCACGGGCTCCAGGGATCAGCCGAACCGCCCATACGGGCGGCCGTTCGCGCTTTCACCTGGTTCTCGGCTTTACGCCACTCCCCAGGCTTATACGCTTAGACGGAGCTACGGCCCCGCTCGGCCTACCCCGAAGCGTCAGATGCCGGGCTTGCGTCGCCGCACGTACCCCGGAGGCACCGGAATCTTAACCGGTTTCCCTTTCGGCCTACCCGGTTAAGGTCGGCCTTAGGACCGGCTTACTCCCGGCTGACGACGCATTGCCGGGAGACCCTTGCCCCTTCGGCGGCGGGGATTCCCACCCCGCTTCGCTGTTACTACCGCCGGGATCTACATTGGCGGCCGGTCCACAGGACCTCACGGCCCTGCTTCCGCCCAACCGCCACGCCCCCCTACCCCCACCCAGCACAGCTGGGTGAGCCCGGGTTTCGGCGGCCCGCTTAGACCCGTCAATTTTCGGGGCCCCCTTCCTCGGCGGGTGAGCTGTTACGCACTCCTTAGAGGATGGCAGCTTCTATTCCCACCTCCCCGCTGTCTTAGGAAGGAGACGCCCTTTGGTTTGTCACTTAGCGGGCACTTTGGGGCCTTAACCCGCGGTCTGGGTTGTTCCCCTCTCGGCGTGCGAGCTTACCCCGCACACCCCACTCCCGGCATCTACGGCGCCCACGGATTCGGAGTTCGAAAGGATGGCGGGCCCTTTCGAGCCCTTACCACCCCATCGGTGCTCTACCCCGTGGGCTGCCTCCGCCGAGGCTGTCCTGCGAGACACTTCGGGGGGAACTAGCTATCACCGGGCTAGATTGGTTTTTAGCCCCTAGCCCCAGGTCAACACACCGAATTGCACGTCAGGACGTGTTCGGGCCTCGACCGGGCTTTCGCCCGGCTTCACCCTACCTAGGGCTAGATCGCCCGGTTTCTAGCCTCACCGCCGTGACTACAGGCCCTGTTAGGACCCGGCCCCTCACCGGCTTTCGCCGGCTGCGGGCTTCTCGGTTTCCCCACGCCTACGGGCTTTAAGCCCTTAAGCTCGCCACGACGGTGAACTCCCCGGCCCGTGTTTCAAGACGGAGCGGATGACCCCGGATAATCCAGCCCCCACACCTATTCGATGTGTTCGGCTGGAGTACCTTAGGAGCCATCCTCGTCTGTTACCAGCCGGTTTCAACCGCTTTTCACCCCCCTCCCGGGGTAGTTTTCAACTTTCCCTCACGGTACTGTTGCGCTATCGGTCTTGGGAGGTACTTAGGCTTGGAAGCCAGTGGCTCCCAAATTCCCACACCATATCCGAGGTGTGGTACTCTGGAACCAGCCCATCTCCACTCCCCGCTTCCCCTACGGGGCTGTCACCCTCTACGGCGGACCTTTCCAGGTCGCTTCGGGTCGCGGGGCACAGGAGGGCGGCTGGCCCAAAACCCCACATACCCCCATGGTTTCCCAAGGGGGTTCGGTTTGGCCTGGTCCCCTTTCACTCGCCGTTACTCGGGGAGTCTCGTTTTGATTTCTTTTCCTCGGCCTACTTGGATGCTTCCGTTCGGCCGGTTCCCGCTCCACCGCTCGAGGCAGCGGAGCGACACCCAACGCCGAAGCGCTGGGTGCCAGGAAATCCCATTCGGGCATCCCCGGATCAACGCCTGCCTGCGGCTACCCGGGGCTTATCGCAGCTTGCCGCGCCCTTCCTCAGCCCCCAAGCCGAGTTATCCACCGGCTGGCGTATTCTGGCCAAGGGCATCTGGGTCGTCCACTTTGCGACGCATCCAACACTCTAGGCGCGGTCATCAAGGCTGTGAGCCTCTTCCGCCTCCGGCACCCACCCGTGGATGGATGCCTTCATGAAACGCAATAGGATATATGTTAACGGTTACTTATAAACATGTTCACGGTCCGGGCTTTGCAAGTATAAATCTCAGGGTTTGGGGGCGGTTCAAGGGCCTGTGAAGAAGCAGGTCGGGCAGATGTATGGCTTGGCAAGAGCCCTGCAGAGCTCGCACCGCCATATCGTCGACTTTCCGCAGTTTGGGCATGGGAAGTTTACCGCCGACTCGTGAGGGCCTATCGGCTTATGACACCACGTACACACAGGCAGCGTAATCTGCGAACTCATCTAGACTTTTAGCTGAAAGCATTAATTTAAACGTGTGCTACAGGACGAGTCCCTTAATCATGTGTAGTGCAAACATAACGGACGAGATGTGTTTCGCCGTCTTCGCCAGAGTCGTGAGGTGTCTGTCCATGTCTCCCTCTGCGGCGAGCGCTTTGTAGAAGCCGCTGTCTTTAACCGCTTTGAAGAGTGTGTCGAGCGTCTTTGGCGGCATCATCTCAAGAGTCCTCCTCAGCAGGTATGTTCTCTGAAGCTCTTTGATCACTGGTTTGGCCAGCTCCTCGTAGGTGCCCTCCCCTGCAGCGTGGGCTGCTGCAGCCATGCCACACAGCCCGCCCATCACAACTCCCCCGCCCGTCGTTGCCTTAACTTGGCCGGCTACGTCGCCCACCAGAAGAACCCTTCCATGCCTGGGTCTTTGTAGCGGCGGCCCCAGATATATTGAGTGAGACATGACGCCGTGGACGCGGGCCCCGGGTGTGAACTCTGACATGAGCCTGTCGAGAAGTTTGTCTGGGTGTTTGCTGGCGGCCAGGCCCATCTTTCCAAGCTCTTCGTCGACGGGGACGAGGTATCCGAAGTACTCCCGTGTATAGGGGCGGAAGAAGAGGTAGACCATTGACGGGTCCATTCCATGGCCTGAGACGACGTACTGGACTATTGGAAGCCATTTTCTCATCTCTGGGTAGGGTGTTAGCTGCCTTGCCAGATGTGCCGACCGTCCCTCGGCTAGGATGAGGTGTGAAGCCCTTGCTTCGGTGTCGCGTGTTGATAGGTTGATTGCTCCACAGTTCTGCGACGCATGCGTAACCCTCTGGTTTACGTAGAGCTCCACCCCCGCGTTCACCGCCTGCTCTGCCAGCAGCTGGTCCAGCCTCTCCCTGTTGCAGACAAGGGCTATGTCTCTTCCCGCGTCGACCTCGAAGACATGTTTTGACGGTGATGCAAAGACAGCCCCCCTCACCCTGTTCTGGACATGGGGCCCGTACGTGGGTATGCCCAGCCTCCTCAAACCGTCGACGCTGTAGAGGCCCGCGCATCTCTCAGGCCTTCCGATGGCCCAGTCCTCCTCAAAAACCGCCGCCGCAAGCCCGCGCCTGGCCGCCTCCCTCGCAGCTATCAGTCCTGCAGGCCCCCCGCCCACAACCGCTACGTCAAACTCCAACCCATTCAAGGAAGTTTTTTGTGCCGGCTTTAAACCTGTGCAGACATGGCGAAAGTAGCTTGGAGGGTCAGGGTTTACGGCAGGGTTCAGGGAGTGTTCTTCAGGGCATCGATGAAGGAGGTGGCGGAAGACCTCGGAGTAGACGGCTGGGTCCGAAACATGCCGGACGGAAGCGTCGAAGCACTCGTATCAGGTGAGGAGGATAAAGTGGAAAAAATTCTGGAGTGGTGCCGCCGCGGGCCCGAGCTCGCCAGAGTAGATAAAGTGGAGATAACGCCCGCCGACCCACCAACTGAAAAAGGCTTCCACATAAAATACCGCTGAACCATACAACCTAACCTGTTTACGCAGGTCACTCTTTTCCAAGCATGAACTCGTTGTCTAGCTGTCCTGCCGACGTATTTGACATATGGGGGGCGCTGATTTACTTTTATGCTTCTACCGGGCCCGGTGGGACTTGAACCCACGACCTCCGGCTCCGAAGGCCGGCGCGCTATCCATTCTACGCAACGGGCCCCGATGTTTTGGGGCTTCCCCGTGATTTATTGCTGTGTTTACAGGAGTCCAGCGAAGAGTGGTACGAAGACTATGGCTACTGTGTTTAGGACTTTGATGACTGTGTTTAGGGATGGGCCTGCTGTGTCTTTGTAGGGGTCGCCGACGAGGTCTCCGGCGACGGCTATTGCGTGCTCGGGCGTCTTCTTCCTCCCCGTGTATTCGAGGTATTTCTTGGCGTTGTCCCATGCAGCCCCGCTGTTGGCCATGTGGTATGCGAGGTAGAGGCCGCTGACGACACCTCCTGTCAAAAGTCCTGCGACAGCCTCAGGGCCGAGGAGGACGCCGACGACTATGGGTGTCGCGACAACGATGGCGGCTGGGGGAGCGAGCTCCCGGACGGCCCCCGCCGTTGCTATCTCCACAACCCTGCCGTAGTCCGGTTTGGCAACACCTTCGAGGAGGCCTTGGACAGTCCTGAACTGATGCCTCACCTCCTCAACTATCTTCGAAGCCGTAGCGCCCACCGCCGAAATAAGCCTGCTGCTCACGTAGAAGGGTAGGAGGCCGCCTATCAGCAACCCAACTATAACGGCCGGGTTGGTGAGGCTGTAGTTACCGGCCCCGAAAAGCTTCCCGGCCTCGTACTGGAAGGCCTGCAGCATGGCTATTGCAGCAAGCCCCGCGCTGGCTATGGCGTAGCCCTTGGTTGTGGCCTTCGTCGTGTTCCCCACCGCGTCCAGCAAATCCGTCAGCTTCCTGTTCTCCTCCCCCATCCCCGTCATCTCAACAATTCCGCCGGCGTTGTCGCTCACAGGGCCGAAGCTGTCAATGGAGAGAACTATCCCGGAGAGGCTGAGCATAGACATCGTCGCTATCGCCGTGCAGTAAACACCGTAGAGATAGTCTCCGGACGAGCTGTAGCCAACATAGTAGCTTATGAGAATGGCGACGGCGATGGCGAGAGCGAAGGGCAGGTTGGAGCGAAGCCCTAGGCTAACACCCTCAAGTATGTTGGCGCTATGGCCTATTTTCGTCGCCTCGGCAACCTTCTTCGTCGGCGGGTAGCTGTAGCTCGTGTAGTAGTCTGTTATGCGCTGGATTATTGGCGCCAGGACGGCGCCGAGTACGATGGAGACGACGAGGGAGGTGAAGGTTGCGGTAGCTCCGAAAACGTTGTATGCGACGCCGCCGCCGACCACTATCGCGGCAACAGCCGCCACAACGAAGGAGACGGACAACGACCTGTTTGGGTTTTCCGATAAACCGGAGGATACGCTGAACACGCCCGCCACAGAGCCGACAAGCCCTGCAGCCGCAAGCAATAGCGGGAAAACAACAAGCTCAACACGCCCGATAAGCGAGCCGATAAGCATCGCCGCCAAAAGCGTTACAACATAGGACTCATACACGTCAGCACCCATACCTGCCGCATCCCCCACGTTGTCCCCCACGTTGTCGGCGATGGTGGCAGGGTTCCTGGGGTCGTCTTCAGGTATGCCGGCTTCAATCTTGCCGACGAGGTCGGCCCCGAGGTCTGCGGCTTTAGTGTAGATTCCACCACCTGCCCTGATGAACAGAGCCACAAGGCTTGCTCCGAAACCGGCACCGGCTATGGCCAACGGGTCTTGGAAAACTAGGTAGAGTGAGGCGACAGCCGCGAGGGACATGGCGGATATGACGAGGCCCGCCGTTGCCCCTCCGCGGAAAGCCGTGAGAAACGTCTGGCCCAGCGTCTTGTAGGTTGCGACGGCCGCCCGGGGGGCTGCGGAGATGCAGGAATACATGGCTACTGCTGCTGCGGCGGCGGAGAGTAAGGCGCCGACCAAAAACGATATTCCGGCGGAAGGCCCTATGAGCACCGCCAGCAGTAGCGCTATCACGGCCCCGGCTCCGGCTATGTAGTTGAACTCCTTCCTCAGAAAGGCCCTGCTCCCGGCGCGTACTGCTGAGGAGATTGCCTTGACTTTTTCATCTCCCGAGGGCTTAGACCTGAGCCAGGAGCCGAGGACGGCGGCGACGAAGAAGGTCAGCCCAGAGACAAGGATGGGGACGAGCGTGAGAGCTGTATCCATGGTTTGAGCAAAGTCGTAGCCCAAATTTATTTGTTAAACAGGCATGGATATATGCTGGCGTTAAGCTGTTTGACGGGTTGATGGAGCTTCCGCCGGGACAGGTTTGGGGTAAGAGCTGGGTGATTTACTCGGCGCTGGGTACGCCGAAGATTGACCTCGGGAGCTGGAGGCTCAGGGTTTCGGGGCTTGTGGAGAAGGAGGCTGAATACAGCTACAGCCAGCTGCTGGAGATGGCGGACGTAACGTATGTCAAGCCATTTCACTGCGTTACGAGGTGGAGCATTAAGGATGTCAGGTGGAGGGGTGTGAGCCTACGCAGGCTTCTCGAGCTCTCGGGGGTTAGGGACGAGGCTGAGTGGGTAATGTTTGTATGCGCCGACGGATACACGGCCCCTGTCCCGGTTGAGGATGCCCTACACGAAGACGCCATAGTTGCGTTGGAGATGGATGGGAGGCCGCTGCCGGTCGAGCAGGGCTTTCCCGCACGACCCTTCATACCTCACCTGTATGGCTGGAAGAGCGCAAAATGGCTAACTGAGATAGAGCTGCTTCCGGCCTATGTCGACGGCTACTGGGAGATGTATGGCTATCATGAGAGAGGCAATGTCTTTACGGAAGAACGTTTCAAGGGGCCTTCGTTCCGGCACAGCCGGCGAAAAGCCGTGGGAATCACTCAGAGGGGAACTTGACGAAACGCGGCCACTCAGGCCTAGCCTCACCCACGTAAAGCACGGGGCTGTAAGACCTGAAGCCCCAGTATTCTGCAAAGTCGTCGGAGGCGTGTGCATCTACAACCTCTCCGATGATTAAGAAATGGTCCCCCGTCTCCTTCACCCACTCCACCCTGCACTCAAGCCACGCAGCCGCATCCTCTAACACAGGCACACCTACCACATGTCCAAACCCATACCTCAGCCCCGCGGCCGCCAGCTTGTCTCTGACCGACGGCTCGGTCGGCATCGCCAGCCTCACAATCTTTTCGAGGCATTCGTATGAGACCCAGCACACACCGAACATGTTGGAGCCAGTCACAAGCCTCGTAGTCCTGTGCTCCTTCCCCAAAGCAGCCGCGACTTTCGGGGGGTTCAGCGAAGCCGGCATGACGCTTGTGGCCAGCAACGCCCCCACCTCCATGCCCTGTGAAGCGGTAACGACCGCCGGCACCTGAGGGTAGAAGAGTCTGTGAAACCTTTCAGGAGGCACTTTTTTAAACAGAGCCAGCCCCCTCCGCCAGAACCCTGTAGGCTTCGTCGAGTGAGGCGACTCTAACTATGTTGCCCGCCTTCGGCGTATTCCTGTTCCATGGCTGGTCGTAGAGCAGCAGTAGCCTGCCCCTCCCAACAAGCTGCTCAGCCAGCCTGGGCGAGTCGTCTATGTATGCGTCGTAGTGGAAGAGTGTTTTGGAGGATTTTAACGGGACCCATGTGAAGGCCCTGTACCTGATGCCGTGGTGTTTGAGCCAGCGTTTCACGTTTTCAACGGTCTCGGCGGGCCTCTGCGTGAGTATGTCAACTGCCCCAAGCGTTGCGAGCTGCTCCACGTCCTCCGCTGCGTCTTCCTCCAAAAGCTCTATTTCCTCCCACCTGCTCCACACCTTCACCAGCATTTGGAGAAACTGCTGCCGCGTCATCGAAAGCTTGTGCCAGAACTCCCATTCATCTATGAAGCTCCTGCCGAGCTCAACACCCGTATCCTCCCTGTAAACCTTCAGAAACATGCCCGCCAGGTCGGCCAGCACGCCGTCAACGTCAACCGCTATTCTCAACCCTCTGGACACCCGCGTTCTCCGCTAGAAGAAGCGCGGCGTATGTGTTGCGGCATTCCTCCTCAAGATATTTCACAACCGTTCTAAGGAGGTTCTCCGGCATAGACCTGATGAAAGCCATCCCCGGCCTTCTCCTTCTCTCCATCTCGACACGGGCCACGAGGTCCGGAAGCCATACACTTCTCTCAAGACCTAGCGACTGCTCGAGTATGTGAAGAGGCACCGTCATGTTAAACCTGCTCTCAAGGAGAGACCTAACCTCTAAAACCTTACCGCCCTGAACCAAGCCATTCAACAAGGCCTTCAAACCCTCAAGCCCAACGTCTTCGAAAACCTTCATGACAGCGGTCAAGTCGTAGACAGCGAGCCTGAAGCCCTGGTTCAGGAGTTTCACCAGCTCGGCCGTCGCGTCACCCTGCTCTTCCGCCAGGTAGCCCATCTCCTTAACACCCGTAAACGCCTTAACGTTTTCACCGTCAAACAGGACCATGGAGTAAAGACCCGCGTCAAGGTCATCTCGCAAAGTTATGCTGACGGCCGCCAACGTGGCTGTCCTCATAGCACGCGATGGCTTGGGAATTGTATAGACCGTTTCCCCAACCTGGAGACGTAAAGTCTCCCGTATGAGGATGTAGTCTATTATCTTGAGGGCGTACTTTTTAACAATCTCCCAGTCGAGTTTGAGTGAGAAGAACGAGGAGTAGGCCTGCTCGTCCACCTGCTCCAGCAAAACCTCGTCCAGCTCGTCAGGCAAATAGCCTTCAACATCCCTGCGTAGACCTCCCCAGTCAACGGAGGGGAGGAAGCCCGTGCTCTCATTCTCGAAAAAAACCACAACCTTGCGCTCACCCAAAACCATTACATCAAACTTCAACAGCTCAAGCGAGAGGTTATGGACCCTTCTCAGCACTAAGGCTATGAAGCATGCTCCAAGCCTCAGCAGAGCCGGGTCGTCTAGGGGGCTTGCCTCGACGCTGAGCCCGTAGGTGTAGTCGCCGTAGACGCCGTAGGTCGGTGTGGGGACCTGGATTGTTCTACGCTCCCTTGAAATATAGGTCCGTCCATGGAGGGTGACGAGCTGTTTTCTGTTCGAGACAATTCTCCACTCTACTCTGTTGGGGAACTCGGTGAAGTAGCCGAAGCCGTTCAACGGAACCTGTGCAACTAGGTGTATGAGGGACTGCAGCCTGCCCGTATAGTAGTCCCGCCGTATGTTAGGCGTCTCACCCCATCTGTGCTTGATTTGCTCATATTCCTCCAGCACAGCCGACAGCGCGTCATGTTTCCTCAACCTGCTTTCATGGAGCCCGTCCACAATAACAGCTGTCACCACTCTCCCGCGGCCTCCCCCAAGCCTGTGCTCGACTACGACGCCGTCGCTGCTAGGGTCTATGGCCCCCGGCTGAAACTTCTCTACCAAGTCGACGTGCGATATGTCCTCGAGGTTTCGCATCCCGCCGCCGTCCTCAACCCTCCACCTCTTAATCCCAAAGGGGGGCGCGAACTCGTAGAAGTTCATCTTAAGCCAAGCCGACTTCCCCTTAACAGTCAGAGCCCCATCCCTCTCAAGCCCGAGAGACCTGAGAAACATGACATCCTCCCTCTTCAGCGACTTCTTCAGGCTCGGAGACTGGTAGGCGAAAAGTGTCTGGAATAGTTTGCCGTAGAGGTTTTGGTCGTTTACGACCGTTCTCTCCATCGGTAGGTTAACCCATTTGAGGAAGACTTCTACACCACGGCTCAGCAGGTCCCTGTCCCATTGGCTTATGGGGATGACGACCGTCTCCGTCCACTCGACGTCAGGCCTGCGGCCCTTTCTCCCCTCCCTCTGCCTAAACTCCCTTACCTCCATGGGAAGACCGAGGTGGACAACCCTCCTGACAAGCCCTATGTCAATACCCTGGCTCAGCGTCTTCGGCGTGAAGATTGTTTTCACAACACCGTTTCTAGCCGCCTCCTCCACCTCAGCCCGTTGCGTCTTCAGCAGAAGGTGGTGATGTGTTGCAACCGCTCCACCGCCCTCAAGCCTCGAGGACAGTCTCCTGTAATACTCCTCCGCAGTAGCTATGCCGGGGGTGAAGGCCAGGGTCAAAACGTCGTCCCGCGCATAATACTCCAGTATCTCCGTGTAGTCTGCGGCGACCTCAGGCAGCTCAACTCCAGCAGCCGTGGCCGCCTCAACAACCTTGAAAAAACTCCTCTTAAACTCCTCAAAATCATCCAAAGCCTTCAAAACATCAGGGCCTACACCAGCAGACGAAAACTTCTCCTTCTGCCGCTTAAGCATCATCCAAACCTTTCTAAGGGACTTTCCGAGTACAAGGTATGTTCTGTTCTCAGGCTGGAAGGGCTTCCCATCAACTACTCTGCTGGCCCTGCCGTTAATTGATGTCAGCGTTCTTCCCACATCCTCCGGGTTCTGCAGCGTCGCCGTCATCAACGTAACCTGAATGTTCGGGTTCACAAGGCCGTGTATCAGACCCACCATCGAGAGCAAAATTGCGATGCTGCGTGGGCCGTAAAAGTCAAACTCGTCAAGCACGATAAGGCCGCATCTGGAAAGAAACGTTTTCAAAAAGCTGGGCTTACCCGAACCAATCCTTTTAAGCTCGTTTAGTAGGTAGGCCGGGTTCGTGACAACAATATCCGCCTCCGCGACGGCTTCAGAAAGACCTCTGGCGCCATGTTTTGAGACATACTCGTTTTTCCTCAGCGCATCTATGGGGAAAACCCTCAAACCCAGAGCCCCACAGTACTCCTTCAGCCTCTCAACTTGGTCGTTTGACAGCGCGAGGGTTGGATATATTGCGAGGGCCCTACGTCTGTGTTTGGCGACGTAAAGGAACCATGCCTCCGTTTTGCCGCTGCCGGTGCCGGACTTTAGCACAAGATTTAAACCAGCCGCCAGCACGTCGTAAGCCTCCTTCTGATGCCTGTACAGCCTCGCCCCGGCTAGGGCACGGCATCGTGGAAGCGGTGAAACCGCGAGCTCAGGAAGCATTTCAGAAAACTTTATCGACAACACGTCGGGCTTAACCTCCTCAGATACGTGGAGAAGGAAGTCGTAGCCAAGCCTCTCCAGTAGAGTGCCGGTGTCAAGCAACGCCTACACCCTCCGCCGCCCTCCTAACAGCATCCAGCACCTCCTCACCATAGCCCAGCCTCTTCAAACCCCTGAACATCATCGAGATATAGGCCTGCGATGGCTGGAAATGCTTCCTCGGGTTGGCGCCAACGTATATGAAGGCCTCGACAGGCCTGCCATCTATTTCGATGACTGTTTTTCTCCTAACCCACTGGCTGGGGACACCTAGGTGTCTGTCAAGCCTGCTGAGCTGCTCCTCCTCGATAAGGTATGCCGCGCCATATACGGTGCCGGCGCTGTCCTCTACTACGTTGGCGACACCCCCTTTCCAGGAAACCGAGTAAACGTTGAAAACAAGCCTATATCCCTTCAGAACCGCGGGCTTAACCTCCTTCCATCCTCCCACCACTCTGCGCATCGCGTCCTGGTCAAGGTTTGAGCCATACGCAAAGTACCAGGGCAACCCAAACACCTACAGTATGAAATACTCCTTATCAACCTGTCTGTTCTCAACACCAACAACCTCTACGTCAAACTTGAGCCCCCCGTGGAGGACTGCGTGGCTTTTTCCCGTCACGACGGCTTCCGCAATCCTGCCCACCGCATCCGCTTTCATGACACCGCTCCCGCTTCCACCCGTCACGACAACACAGTTCAAAACCTTGAAAACTAGGGGGTTTCCGTCGAGGTTGTTCATCGAATAGCATCCAGCCCACATGTTTACGGGCCTTGCGTTCGTGAATTGGGGGAAGTATGACCTGAGCAGCGGGTGGACGTTGTCGTAGTAGTAGCTGGGTTCGGGTTCGTAGTCGTGTGCGAATGCCCTGCCGACATCGTCTGTCAAGCTGACCCAGAAGGCCTTCTCGTCATGCCGGGGCGCTATGTAGAGGCCGTCGGGGAAAAACATCATCGGCAAAGGCCTTCCCCCATCCCAGCGGAGGTTGATGAGCTCCTCAAGTCCGTCCACGGGCTTGATGACGTAGAGCTGCCGCTTCTTCGGCTTCACAAAACAGTCTATCCCAACAGGGTCAAGCAGCTCCGGGCACCAGCTTCCAGCGGCGACAACAACGTGTCCAGCGTCAACCACCTCACCTCCCTCAAGCGAAACTGCGATGCGGCGCCTCTGCCACACCCGCGGCTCCCCCGGAATACCCAGAGGGCTCTCAGGCAGGAGCAGCAGCCTCTCAACCCGCCTGCCTGTAAAAATCTCAACACCCGCCTCCCTACACCTCCTCTTGTAAAGCTCAACAACCTTGTCAACGTCGAGAAGGCCGCACTCAGGAGCGAAGAGTCCCGCAACAACATCCTGGAGGTTAAGCATCTCAGCCTCTTCATCTCCGGCGAACTTTGTCCGCATTCCGAAAAATTTTTCAAGCTGCTCAGGCTTCAGCAACACGGCCTTCCCGCTTTCCACAAATTCGTTGACGGTCTTCGATACTCTCCGGTAGCGCTGCTGGTTCATCAGGATAAGGTAGCCAACATCCCTCATGTTTAGCGACGCCTCACCGCTTCTCTCGACCTCCCGGTAGTGCCTGACAGTGGTCTCCGCCAACATCTGGTTCACCCTAGAGGTGAAGATACCTTGACGGAACCCGCCCACACTTCTCGAAGTATTGCCTTGACCCACGTCGGCCTCTTTCTCGAAAACCGCCACACTCAGGCCCCTGTTCAACTGTTTAATGTAGTAGGCTGAGGCGAGTCCTAGGATTCCCCCGCCCACAACAACCACATCATACATCAATCCTGAGAATCAACAGCAGAGTAAAAGGGTTATCCATACACATATTAGGTGCGTCTCCAGCACAACATCCGGATGGAGATATCAGGCTACCTGGTGGACGTCGACTATGCGCTTTCCAGGCTGAGGCAGATTAGAGCAAGGAGAGTTCTAGTACAGTCGCCGCTCGGTCTTAGGGGTGTTGCAAAGAAAGTTTGTGACAAGCTGGCAGGTGAGGGCTTCGAGGTTTTCGTCTCATCCTCAAGCTGCTGGGGTGGCTGCGACGTAGCCTACGGCGAAGCCTCGGAGACGGGTGCGGACGCAATACTCCACCTCGGGCATACACCGTTTCTCAGGAGAGACAGAATACCGACAATCTACCTTGAATGCAGGTATGCAGACGACCGGCCCGTTAAAGAGCTTGGGGAAAAAATCATCGAGACTGTGGGTGGGTTTTCAAAAGTCGGCCTAGGTGTCAGCGTGCAGTGGGTTAACCACCTACAAACAGTCAAGGAGATTCTGGGAGGAGTGGGTGTTGAAGCGGTGTCGGAGGAACCGGACATGTATGCGGTACACCGCGCCCAGGTGCTGGGATGCGATGTCTCAGCCCTTAAAAAAATCGAGAACAGAGTCGAAGCCTACCTCGTCGTAGGAAGTGTTTTCCACGGACTCGGCATAGCGCTGCTTTCGGAAAAACCCGTATATGCGGCCGACCCACACACCCAGTCTGTGAAAGAGCTGAAGACGTTGAGGAATCGCATCCTCCGCCAGCGATACGCCATGATAGAGGCCTTCCGCAAAGCCAGAGACATAGGAGTGGTGGTGAGCCTTAAGCCGGGGCAGAAAAGGATGGGGCTGGCACAGAGGCTTAACAACCTTCTCCGCAGGCACGGTAAAAACAGCTTCATAGTTACGGGAGATGAGATAACGCCGATGGCGTTGGAAGAGAATAGGTACGACGCATACGTAAACACGGCCTGCCCAAGGCTATGCATCGAGGACCAGGCGCGTTTCAGCAAACCCATGTTGCTGCCCGCGGAGTCGCTTGTGGCCATTGGGCTGCTCGATTGGGCTGAAATGCTTGAGAGGGGGTTGCTGATGTATCCTTGGGGCTGGGCTGATAACTCGGGTGATGTTTTTTGGAAACAGCTGCGGGCGAGGGAGGTCGTGGCATGAAAAAATCCATTGTTGTGCCTGGTGAAACAATCTGCGTGGTCGAGGAGTTTTTACCCGGTAGGGGGGCGTCTGCAGAACCCAGCGGCTACGTGAAGTCACGCATACTGGGAAAAGTGGAGTATGATATAAAGCAGAGGGAAGTACACGTCCGAGAGCTGAAACAAGTGGATCGGCTTGATCGTAGGGATAGGGTCTTCGCCGAGGTGAAGGATGTGCAGGAAAAAATAGCTGTCGCGGAGGCCTTTGCAAAGCTTCCAAACACCTCTCTCAAATACCGGAGGACGGGGGTAATTCTTGCTAGGAGGAACGACAGCATGGAGAACATGGTTGGGATAGGTGACATAGTTTTGGTGGAGGTCTCAAGCATCTACCGCGGCCTCATAACCTTCGACATATACCCGCCTGGCTGTGGAGTGATTTTGGCGACCTGCAACCAGTGTGGTAGGCTAATGGAGAAAAAGGATAACATGCTTGTGTGCAGCCGTTGCGGGAGCCGGGAGAGGAGGAGAACAGTTTTAAAATACGGCAACATAGAAGCTTTGAAAGAGCTGTTGGGGGCGCATCGATGAAGATGAAAGTCCTAGAGGATAAGCAGGACTTCCTCCTCGTCGAAATAAATGGAGAAGACCAGTCAATCATCAATATTTTGACGGAGACGTTGAACAAAGTCGACGGCGTCATGTACGCAGGCTATAGGATTGAACACCCGTTAACAGGCACCATAACCATGTCGCTAAAGGTCGACCCATCGAAGACGACGCCGAGAAAAGCCTTGGCTGAAGCTTTTAAGGAGCTGG
>Ga0197142_1001932_pt1 | contig 18647 bp, 15 predicted proteins | sample GBS60_MetaG_FD_148614 | JGI IMG/M metagenome (GOLD analysis project Ga0197142, IMG submission 148614) | Sediment microbial communities from Great Boiling Springs, Gerlach, Nevada, United States - GBS 60_MetaG | ecosystem: Environmental > Aquatic > Thermal springs > Hot (42-90C) > Sediment...
CTTTAGATGGGGTGAACTTGGAGAACTACGGTGTTAAGCCCGACATCCTTGTTGAACACTCGCCCGAAGATAACGCCAATGAGAATGACCTGCAGTTGAAAACGGCAGTTGACCTATTGCTGAAGGAGTTGGGCAAGAAGTGAACTCAAGCAAAAGCGAAGACAGAAAGACGGCGATGTTGACACAAGGGGCGGCGAAAATGTAAGCGGTGCTGTTGTCACCGAAGGATGCCTGCTTTGCCGTCATGGACGCCAAACCCTTGCCGACCTCACCCAATCCATCGGGTCAAAATCCCAACAAAGGCATCCGCAAGTTAGCGGTGAACTTGAAGGATGTTACCTCAGTGCGGGTCATTGTGGTTCTAACACCACACTGAGGTAACACCCTATCCAAACTTGAGCAACATCATTCACTGAGGCGTTGCTGGAGGTTGCGGTTGTGATGGTTGTGGAATAGGTGGCTTGTCAGTTTCAGGAGTAATGAGTTTGCCAGCACCATGAGGGTTCATGCGGATGTCGGCTTGGCGCCCACCTGGACGACCAAGCAACAGGTAAGCACCAATGACAACCAATAAGACGATAACAATCACCCCAATGGCAACTGGCATCGGGACTTCCCGCCGCATGAAAGCACACCTCCTCTATCCTTATGATGCTCTCACTGAACCAATCGGAAGCGGTTAAGTTGGTCTAAGCCTGCCAATTCTGTTCCGCGCGCCCATATCTGACTGTGTTGCATAAATTTTGTGTGTCCATCAACAAAGGAAAGGATAGAACCAGCATGATGTCTAGTGTAGCGCTCTTGACGAACATTCGGATTACATGCCCCACCACATCCGTTGGCGTAAACAATTCGTGGGACGATGTAAATGGGATCCCACCATTGACCGAAGACAACCTGTTCAGGGACAGCATCTTTGTGGGCAGAATCAGCGAACAGGAGGATATTAGCAGGTCGTTGGATTTTAGCAATGCTTCCGGCATTTGCAGCATGAGCGGCGACCAGCTGGTTGTATCCGTAGGAGAAAAGTGTTCCATGCCACATCGGGTGCCAAGTCCAGCCCCAAGCAATCGCTAATCTTCCAAAAACAGAGTCAAAGAGTGTTCGGCATCCACCACGACATCCATCATTAATGTTAGGAGATGCTGTTCCCCCACTTTGGTCGGAGAATATCTGGACATTGCGCACATATGGTTGAAGGCGATGAGCCCAACGCTGAGTAGGATCACAAGTTTCAGAGTAGACATCCCATGTAGTAAACACATCCCCACCCGCATAGCGAACGCCCTTACATCCTACAAATCCTGCCCACATCTCAAAGGGGGTGACCCGCTCATCATAGTCGTTGGTGTATTGCGCCATCGCCATGCTAATGTTGCGGAGGTTGCTGATGCATTGGGCTTGACGGCCTTTCTCGCGGGCTTGGCTGAAGACGGGGAACAGTATCGCTGCCAGAATGGCAATGATCGCGATCACCACCAGCAATTCAATGAGGGTGAAACCGCGACCTTGCCGTCGGGATTTAGGACCGAAAGCAACGCCCATCATCTTACATCACCCTCCTTTGGAACTTTTGACCGCCCTGAAAGGACGGTTAGAAATGAAAATGACACGCCCTCAGAGCGCCATCAATGGCTTTTATTGTCCTTTAAGGCGACTAATTTTGACCTAAAGGTTTCCCGAACTTGGCTTGGTGGGATGCCATAGGTGCGGCGGAAAACTCTTTGAAAATGGCGCAAGTCGTTAAAACCAACGAGGTTCGCCACCGCTGCTACACTCATAGTCGTTCCCCGTAGCAACCTTTCGGCAACTTGCAACCGCAACTGCATCAAGTATTGCCAGGGAGTAATGTCCAAGTAGCGCCGAAAGAGGCGACAAAGGTAAGCAGGGGTAACACCACACACCCGTGCCAACTCCCGCAAGCATAAGGGCTTATCATAACAACACAAAAGAAATTGCAGGGCATTTTGAAGGGGGGGTGGTAACGATTTTTTAGGCAATCGGATGGGCTCTTCGGTAAGCAAAGGGAAACTTCGCATCAAAAGGGCGAAGAAGGCGCAAAGCAAACCCTTATTGGCAATTTTGAGGGCATTTTGGTTCGTTTGCTCCTGTCGCCAAGCATGAAAAAGGTCAGTCAAGCGTTGGTCAACAATGGCGAAGGAAGGGCTTTGGTAATGGGCAGTCAAAGTTAGTTGCGCTCGGAAGGTGACCACGCCAAAGGGGTGCACTTGAAACCAAAGCCAGTCACATAGAGTCGGTTGCTTCCTGACATAAACATAAGGGACACATTTGGTGCCTTTTGGCAGGAACGCCCCATGCCCTTTTGGCAAAGAGAGCCATCGGCTATTGACCAACATCTGGGCTTGCCCTGCCAAGACGAAAACAAATTGGGGTGTGTTACTTTGATGAAGAGAGCGCTGACCATTAGCGAAGATGACGGGGATAACTTCCTTAGGGCAAGGCATGGAAGGGCTGAAGAAAAGGTCAGAGCCTAACATCTCCAAGCAAGGCAACAATTGTTCCTGAATAGCCTTAATGATAGCATCCCAACTGCCTTCGTAACCTGTCAAAGGCAAGTTGGGCAATGAGGGACTCCGCACCAACATAGCCATCACCCTCCCTTACTGACACCTTCATTAGTATGCCGCAGCCCTACCCAAGGCGTCACCCTTATGTCTGCTTTGTTAGATAACACACCGAATTTTTCGGCAAATTGTAAGTTCGGCAAATTGGTGGTCGGGAAGACAGCAATTGGCGAATAGTTTGGAAGGCGGTGCTCCTGCATCGCCGAAAAATTTTCGGCACATCGGGAGATGCGCCCTCCCGTTTTGTCAGCCTGCTTTAGCAGGCTTCGTTTTCGTAGCTACTGACTTCATTTAGGGACAAAAAGGCACACTTCCTGTGCTGCCCAAAATTCGGCACATTTGAGTTGATGCTTGCTTTGGTTTCCGAGTGCCGTTACAAAAACAATGACAAAAGGTGCAATTACAATCCCCCTTCAATGCGAGATAAGGTAGCCCCAATCCTGAAGAACGGAACGAGCGTCTTCCCTGACATGCTCGTCTGGGTCGTTCAACAACTGTTGAATTTCAGGAGCAACCTCTTTGGCATCCAAATCGTGAAGCGTCAAAAGGGCGTTGGCACGGACATTAGGCTCAGGGTCATTTAGCATTAATTTGGCAATCTGGATTGCTTCAGAACGGCACTGTGAGTCTGGGCATAGGAGGTCCAACAGTCAGTGGACCTGAAACGGCTTACTTGGGCGTTTGGTTTGACCCTGAACATCGTGGTCCCGGCGTGAAAATTTCCGCCGTGCTGAAAAACTCGCCCGCTGATAAAGACGAAAGCAGACTGAATGTCGGAGAGTTCATCTTGGCAATTGATGGCGTGGAAGTTTCAAACAACGAGCAAATTTGGGATGCGTTGGCTGATAAAGCGGGACGGGTCGTTGAGTTGCTTGTCAACGATAAGCCCACAAAGGAAGGAGCACGAACCGTCAAGATTAAGCCGATCAACCGAGGACAATGGTCAAATTTGCTCTACGAAGACTGGGTTGAAAAGAGGAAGCGAATGGTTGAAGAGTGGTCAAACGGTCGCATCGGCTATATCCACATCCAAGCCATGAGCCAAAGCGAACTGCGGAAGTTTGAGTGGGAGTTTTACGCTGAGGTTGTGGGTAAGAAAGAAGCGCTCATCATTGATGTCAGGTTCAACGGTGGCGGGCGAATCCACGACGAACTGCTGACCATTTTGAAGCGAAGGCTTTACGCTCTGGAGCAGTATCGTGGAACCCCACCGTTCACTCAACCTTTCCAAGTCTGGCAGAAACCGACGGTCGTGCTCATCAACGAGTTTTCCGCTTCCGACGCTGAAATCTTCCCTAAGGCTTTTCGGGATTTGGGTTTGGGGAAGTTGGTAGGAGTTCCAACTTACGGCGGTGTCATCGGCACTTACAATGTCACCCTCATTGACGGCACAACTTTCTTCCGCGTCCCAGTGACAGGTTGGCGAACTTTAGATGGGGTGAACTTGGAGAACTACGGTGTTAAGCCCGACATCCTTGTTGAACACTCGCCCGAAGATAACGCCAATGAGAATGACCTGCAGTTGAGGGCTGCTGTGGACTTGCTTTTGAAGGAATTGGACAAGAAGTGAGCCTAAGGGAAAGAAGATTGGGCGCCTGTTGAACTGAACTGCAGCGACAGATGTTGAACGGGTTAAAGTTAGAAGCGCGGACAGTTCGGGCATCCCTATTTGCCAAGAGTTGACGCTTTAACACTTTCGGTTGCTGGTTGGGTTATGGAAGGGTTTGTTCTCTTTCCCCACAAAACTACACCCTTCCTGCTTATGCCTGTGAATACCGCAGTCGGTTTCCATTGCTCCCAGTCCCATGCAGGCAAAACCTTGCCCTCATACTCTTCTCCACCGTAACTGAACACGAAATCGCTTTTGCCCACTTTCCTCGCGGTTCTTTGCCGAATGTCCACATGGGCGGTCTCAGATATGATAGGAGTGTTGATGGCGGGGTCAAGGACGATGAATTCCCACTCGCCGTTTAATGCTTCCTCGGGGATTTCTTGTTCTTCTTCGCCCGCATACCTTTGGGGCGACACGGGTGGCTATCTTTCGGACATGAAGATACATCCACGCCGGGTCCCGTTTCTCGCGGGCATGGTGGACCATGAACCACTCCTTCTCAGTGTCCCTGCAACATCATACATCGGGTATCTGGGCGGCTCATCGGGGAACTTAACGGTTTTGCTGGGCGAAGCGCAGTCAAGACACAAAAAGGCGAAAGTGAAAAGAGTGCTTGGAAGCAGCAACAATTTGACCACCTCAATCAAAGTTGGTGCAAATTTCACCATCCTGTCACCTTCCGTGTTTCGGACTTTTCTCTCTTATCGCAGCACCAATTTAGTCAAGGAGAAGGGCTGCAAAGTGATGTTGACGGTGTTGCCGTCTTTAAGGGACGCTGAAACCTTTCGCGGGACGATTTTTGTCGGGTTATCTCTCGTGTTTCGGTCATGCCAATTTTCACTAACAAGAGCGACTGCCTCAACTTCACTCGCCTTGAAGCCGTTCAAACGAACGGTCAGGTCAATTGGTCCGCTCGTTGCGCAACGGTGAACAATTGTCAAGATCAAACTCCCTTTGGTGCTCAAAACAGCCATCGGGTCAATGACAGGAACTTTAGGTAATGGCGGGATGTGCCCAAACTGCCTGTTCGTGCTGTAGGTGGCACAAGACAATTGCATCCCTACAGGAACCCCTCCAGCAAGGTCAGACAAAAGCAAATGAGCGTAGTGAACCGGGTTAGCATAAACTCGTTCCCTCTCCTTCCTCAATCCTCCACCGTGGTTGACGGTTGCCGAGTGAGTTATGAGTTCAACGAAGTCGCCCAGGCGAATTGCCATGTTGGCAATGGTGGCGAAGTAAAGGGCTTCGGAAATGGTGTCTTGTGAAGGCATCGTCCACGGCGACAACTTGCCATCAGGTTTAACATCCCCAACAAAGTGGGCGAAAAACTGCAGTTCGGTGATCGCAAGGCGAGGTTCATTGATTCCCGCAGCAAGCATCCTTTGCTTCAACTGCAAATATCGCTCTTCAAGCACTATTGCGTAGCCCATGAAGGCATGGAAGAGTTCAACAGGATCTGTGTTCGCATCCACTGCACCACCTGTCAAGATGTGGTCGGTGATGCACTTGAGTTTTTCTCGCGCTCCCTCAATAAGGCGCATGTTCCAGTTTGATAGAGGCTCATTTCCGTAACCGCAGGCGAGCACATAAATGTTTGGGTCAACCTGCAACATCGCTTCGCGAAAACGCAGATACCTGTCAAGATAACCATCAGGCGTTGTCCAGAAGACTTGCCAGCGACCGTAAAGTTCGTTGCCGATTTCCCAAAACCGAACATTGTATGGCTCTGGGTGACCGTTTTGAGCCCGCAATCGTCCCATCGGTGTATCTGGGGAACCGTTGCAATATTCAACACAAGCAGCAGCCTCTTCAGGAGTTTCATCTCCTGCGTTTATGCAAATCAAAGGTTCACAACCGACAGCGCGGCAGAAGGCGATGAACTCGTCTGTCCCAAACAAGTTAAACTCCAAACCCTCCCACGCAGGGTTGGGGACAGTTGGGCGTTCGTCAACGGGACCAATGCCCCATTGCCAATGGTAGCCTGATGCAAAGTTGCCACCTGGCCATCTCAAAATCGGCAAACGGGCTTCTTTGAGGAAGCGAATAACATCTGGGTCAGCCCCGTTGATGTGGTCATCAGGGTAGAGCAAAATTCTGCTGACGACAAAATGGGCAGGTGGTTCGGCTGTTATTGAAAACTGGTAAAGTGCTGTCGTAGGGACCGTTGGGGGAAGTTTAATCCGTCCCGTAAATGTTTGCCAGTCCGTTTGAAGTTGAACTCGCACACGAGCCACAATTTCGCCCGTCTCAGCCAAAGTAAGCATAAGGTCTACGGGTTTCGGCTCAAAAACTGACCTTGCAACCATACGAAACTCGTAGCCTTTCGTTCTGTGGAGCGGCAGATAAATCCACTGAGCAATGCCTTGCGGTAGCCCCTTTGAGGAACGAAAAACTTCAACCCTTTGAGCGCGACCGCCTTTTGGACCGACATCAGGGCTGCATCGGACTTCTTCCCTCCCACCTGTCGGAAACCATGGATAAGCGCAGCCATTGAAGTAAGCGTCAATGACTCGGTTGGCGTCTGGCCATCCCATCCAAGCAGCGTGCCCGCGGATTCGCCTCGCAATTTGCTCCCTGTCAGTCAAGGGACGCGTTCCACCATCAGGATGGTCATCACCAGCCCAAAATTGCCATTTGCCGAAAGTTGGGTTGTCAAGAATTTGAGCGTCCATGCCGTGATAAATGTTTGCGCCGAGATGTTCGCAAAACTTGCCGAACAGTCGGGGGGTGACGGGAAAAGGTGACTTGATACTTGTGTCAACGACCAAACTGGCTAACATGAAGCAAAGTGACCATCCCACTCGTTCGTCCTACCTCGCTTTGGACTGAAACTGTGTCGCTAAAATTTTGCCACCATACAACCTATCCTTTGCCCTCCCAAAGCGCTCTATTTTATGGCAGCGCAAACTTCTCTAAAAAGGAGGCGTGACGAGAAATGACCGAGCAAGGTGAAGTTCAGGAACTGCGTGAAGTGATGACAGCGATAAGGGAAACAGCACTGCCCATTCTGCGAGACATTGTAAGTCTCCTGCCCAACCTCCTTCAGCAAGTCCACGCTATCTTCTACAACGAGGAAAACGCCATGAGGTTAGGGCAGAGCATTGGCAATTACTACCGCTCCCTAAAAGAGGCTGGGCTTCCTGAGGAAATGTGTCAAGAGTTGACGCTGAAGTATGCTGAAGGCACTAACTTGGCATGGCTCATTGAGTTGATGAAGTCGGCTATGAGCGGACAGTTCACTTCAATCCAGCCAAAAGAAATTTCCGCTCAGCCACAAAAGGCGTTGTCAATGACGCAGGAGAGGTGAAAGGCTGAGAGAGGAGGATGACCTTGCTAAGGCTAATTGCAAGCGGCGTGGCATTGTTTGTTCAGTTCTGCGTTTTGATGTGTTCCGCATCTGCGTCATTGCTTTGGCTAATGGCAAGGCATTCTTGGCGGCGGTGGCGAAGCGTTCGCCGCTTTGAGGTAGAGTTGGAGCGGAAAGGAGTTCCGAAGGAACTGAGGGAGCAAATAGTGAAGCGATATAAACGAATGCCAAACTGGCTTGAAATGGCTAACCCGTGGAAGCAGCGCCGATGATGTCAAGTTTCCCAAGGAAGGACGAACGCCTTCAAGAGAGGCGGCAAGTTATGGCTTCGGAGTGGCGAAAGGTCAAGGAGGATGTCCTTGTCGTCTTGGCTGCGATGGCTGGTGACTTGGAAGCCTTTGATGAACTCGTTCGCAGGTATCGCCCGGCGGTTCTCGCTGTCGCCTATCAAATTTCAGGTTCATGGGACGATGCTGAGGATGCGACTCAGGAAACTTTCCTGATTGCCCTGAAAGCCCTTCCGACTTTGCGAGACCCGCACAAGTTTGGCGCTTGGCTTTATGCCATCGCACGACACCAAGCGATGAAGCATTTGAACCACAAGCAACGATGGGAATTTGACGAACTTTTGCTTGAGCGATGGGAGGCTCAGGTTGAGGAAGACACTTTTGAGCGAATGGAAAAGCGAGAACAATACGAGCAATTGCACAAAGCCCTTCAAGATTTGCCCGAAATGTATCGGTTGGTTCTTTGGCTTCACTACTTTGAAGACATGCCACTGAAACGAATCGCTTCCTTCCTCGGCGTGCCGTTAACAACTGTCAAGTGGAGGATGCATGAGGCGAAGCGAATGCTAAAGGAAAGGATGCGTAAAGCGTAATGCGTAAATCGTAAACATGACGAAAGGAGGGACGAACTTATGGAGCAGCAAGAGCGTCAAGAAAAGCGCTTGCGAGCCGCTTTGAGGATGGCGGAAGTGCTCAGGAGGGAAGCAAGGCACTTCGCTGATTTGCCTCCGGGATTGCGACCGGAGAAGTTAACGGGAGCAGGCAAGCAATTCAACGAGTTTGTCAATTGGATGCAACAAGAACTTGGAATTAGGTTGCCGTTCTCACCACTGCCCGATGACCCAGACCCGACAACGCTTTCTCTGGCAGCAACTCAGTTGGTCGGAGCGTTGCAGGTTCTCATCGGCGAGGAAGTCATGGAAGAGCCAAAAGAGCGAAAGCGAGAACCTGTTTTGCGAATCCGCGAGCAAAAATCGCCCGTTGAGTTTTCGGAGTTGGTCATCACATCTGCTGAGGAGTTGGCTGAACTGTTGAGGACAGGTTTGCCTGAGTGGATCAAAAGCGTCGTCGCAAAGGCTGCTGACATCGCCGAAAAAGCGGTCGCCAAAGCAACAGAAGAGGTTGAAAGGACGGTCCAAACCGTTCGGGTTGAGTGCGAGGAAGAGAAGGAAGAAGCCAAATCGGAAGATGTGGAGCGAGTTGAGGAACTCGGCGAACACATTGAAGACCTTACCGAGGAGTTGGCGGAAGTTGAAGAGGAACTGGCAGAAGCCGCAGAAGAGGGCTACTTGACAGAAGAATTGAAGGCTCAACTTGAGGCAAGGAAGGCTCGCATCAAGCAGAAGTTGAAAGAAGCGCTGAGGGCGCTTCAGCATGCCTTGGGCGAGTAAGTGCAAGTGTGTATGCGTGTCCGAGTGCAAGCGGTGCAGGCTAATCAATTTCACGCCTGCACCCATACACGCTTGCACGCATATCACCAGATTGAAGGTGCATCGGGTTTCGTCAAAACGCAACTCCTTTCAGGACCTACCGAGACGGTAGCAATTGGAACGCCGACCAATTCCTGTAGTCTCATCACAAACCTCTGGGCGTTGGCAGGAAGTTTTTCCCACGAGCGACATTCCGACAAAGGCTCATCCCAACCGGGCAGTGTCTCGTATATGGGTTCAACTTCTTCCAAAACGAACGACTCCGCAGGAAAAGTCGTAAGGGTTTCGCCTCGCCATCGGTAGGCAACGCAAATTTTGACCTCAGGGTAACCTGAAAGGACATCAAGTTTTGTCAAGGCAAGGGCTGTGCAGCCGTTAACGGTGACAGCATATTGGACAAGGACGGCATCAAACCATCCACACCTTCTCGGTCGCCCCGTAGTTGCTCCATACTCCCGTCCTTTCTCCCTCAACCTGACTTGCTCTTCGCCATGCAATTCCGTCGGGAAGGGACCTTCGCCAACCCTTGTGGTGTATGCCTTCGCTATGCCCAGAACAGAAGTGATTTTTGTCGGCGGGAGTCCACTACCAGTGCAGGCACCTCCAGCAGTCGTGTTGGACGAAGTGACGAAAGGGTAAGTCCCGAAGTCAACATCAAGCCCTGTCCCTTGAGCACCCTCAAGCAAAATCCTTTTACCTGCGTTTGCTTGCTCGTTAAGCCATGTGACCGTGTCGGTGATGTAAGGTTGAAGCAAATCGGCGTATCTGAGCAATTCGTCCAACACGGCGTTGAAATCTGGTCTTTCGTCGGGAGGCAAGGCGTTGAAGAAAGCCTGTTTGTGCTCCCAGTTGATTCTCAATTTCGTTTCTAACCTTTCGGGGAACTTCAAGTCACCGACCCTTATGCCGACCCTGTCAACCTTGTCAACATAAGTTGGACCGACGCCCCTTCTGGTTGTGCCCAATCTCAAGCGAGAACCTGCCATCTCCCTCGCAGCGTCCAACATCCGATGGTAAGGCAAAGTCAAGTGTGCTCGGTCGCTAATTTTCAGCCTTTCGGGGTTGATTGAAATGCCGAGGGAGGAAAGGCTTTCAATCTCGTCCAACAACCCTTTCGGGTCAACTACAACACCGTTGCCGATGACGCAGACCGTGTGCTCGTGAGTTATGCCTGATGGAATGAGGTGCAAGGCAACAGGTTTGCCTTTATAGATAACTGTGTGTCCAGCATTTGCACCACCTTGGAAGCGAACGACGATGTCTGCTTCCTCAGCCAGCGTGTCAACCATTGCCCCTTTGCCTTCGTCCCCCCATTGAGCGCCGACAACGACGACCACAGGCATGTTCCGTTCCTCCTTTGAGAGCGAAACTTGCAGCAACGATTATAACAGCGCTTTTATCTTTTGGAGCACATTCTTGCAACCTTGACGCTGCCTTTTCTGAGTGCTATAAGTGTTAAGGGCACTTTGGCTTGAGGCGGTGTTGGCACAAACCGAATTTCAGGGAGAGGTGAATCGCGAATGACTATGCAGCCGGCAACAGGTCAAAAGAAACGCATCTTGGTGGTGGACGATGAGCGCCACATCGTTCGCTTGGTTCAAGTCAACTTGGAACGGCAAGGCTATGAAGTCATCACCGCTTACGATGGGGTTGAGTGCTTGGAGAAAGCAAAATCGGAGAAGCCCGACCTAATCGTCCTTGATGTCATGATGCCTCGTATGGACGGATTTGAGGCTCTCCAGCGTCTCAAAACTGACCCTGAAACGAGCCACATCCCAGTCATCATGCTAACAGCGAGGGCTCAAGACCGAGATGTCCTTCAAGGTTACCAGTATGGTGCCGACTTATACCTGACCAAGCCTTTTAGCCCGCTGGAACTGATTTCACTTGTCAAACGAGTTTTTGAGAGCCAAGAGGAAGAAACTGGCACTTACAGGCTCTGATATGGCTCAAACGCTTCGCACTACCTGAGGAAAAATTGGCTTCCCAAGGCAAAGCCGCTGAGCGAGGTAAGTTGTCTCTCGCGAATTTAAAGTTCCGAGTTAAACTGCATTGAGAGGAGGAACTTGCAATGTCGGTGAGAGCGTTTTTGGGGTTGGATGTTGGGACGCAGAGCGTCAAGGGGAGGGCGATTGACGAAAACGGCAATCTTCTGGCAGAAGCAAGCACCGAGTATCCCCTCTACATCCCCCAGCCAGGCTGGACAGAACAGGAACCTGTGGAAATGTGGCAAGCAACATGTGAGACCATACGGAAAGTCGTTGACGCCCTTCAACGCCGTGACCCACCGGCAGAAATTGCAGCCGTGTGTGCTACAGGTCAAATGCACACGATGATTTTGTTGGACAAAAACAAGCAGCCTTTAGGACGGGCGCTCCTTTGGAACGACGGGCGCGCAGCAAAGGATGCCGAAGAAGGAGCAAATCTGCTCAAAAGCAAACTGGGCGAGCGTTACCTGATTGACACAATCTGCAACGATTTCCTCGCCAACTGGACTGGTGCCCACTTGTTTTATGTCCGCAACAGAGCCGAAGATTTCGCGAAGGGAATTCGCAACTTTGAAACCGAAAGGTGGGCGCAAGCGTGGGAACACGCCGTCACTTTCGTGACACCGAGAGATTTCATCGTTTTGCAATTGACGGGAGAAGTTGCTATGGACATGTGTGGGGGGTCTGAGACATCGCTCATGGACATCCCCAACAAGCGTTGGGCTTTGGATGCCTTCAAAGTCTTAGGCATTGACAAACTGCAGCCACCAACACTTTACGAACCGGGCAGTGTGATTGGTAAAGTGACCCGCCAAGCCGCTGAAGCCACAGGTCTTAAGGAAGGCACGCTTGTCATCGCTGGCGCTGGCGATTGCCTTGCAGGTGCTTTGGCAGGTGGAGTTTTGAAAGTCGGTCAGGTTCTGTTCACCTTAGGGACAAGCGGCGTCGTGGTTGCACCCATCGGCGAAAAACCTTTAGTTGACGAGCAACTGAGGACGCAAGTCCATTATTCAACCGTCCCCAATGTGCTCATCAACATGGCTTGCGTTAACGGTGCGGGAATCGGCTTGAGGATGTTCCGAGATGTCTTGGGCGATGTTTACAAAGCGGCGGCTCAGAAGTTCAGTGTTGACCCTTACGACCTGCTCACGGAGCGAGCAAAGCAAGTTCCTCCCGGAAGTCACGGGATTTTGTTTTCGCCTTACATAACTGGCGACAGAATTGTCAAGGCACCTCAAGGTCGTGGTGCTTGGTATGGCTTGACGGCGTTTTTGATGGAGCCGGAAAGCGGGGGCGATGCTTGCCTCATCAGGGCAGTTTTGGAAGGCGTTTGTTTTGCTGTTCGGGACGGTTGGGAGATTATTCGGCAGTTGCTCTCTGGGGTTTCCTTTGAGCCAATTCGGATGGTCGGTGGCGGTGCGAGGAGCCCGTTCTGGTGCCAGTTGACAGCCGATATCTTCGGACACCCTGTCGCCACGACAACTGCAGAGGATGCTTCCTACGGAATGGCACTCCTTGCAGGTGTCGGGGCTGGGGCTTTCAGCATTTGGGAGGCGGCTGAACGAATCAAGATTGTCCGCGTCTTTGAGCCCAACAAAACCATCTCAGCCTTCTACGACCTCTTCTACAGCGAAGTCTATCACCGCCACTATGACAGAAGCCAAAGGGAGTTGGATGCAGCCATTGAACGAGCCCTTAACAGTCGTGAATACGCAGAAGCGGTGGAGGCTTGGAGAAATGGGTAGATTTCGGTTAGCCGAAGAAGAGGAACTTTCGCCTTTTCGGCTCTTCTGTGGGCAGACCTGCCAATCGCCGTGCTGCCCTTCGGATGGCTTTTGCGACTTCACTTTCGGGTCTTGATATGACCACTGGGTCGCCCAAGTTCACTGACTGGACAACTGTCCGACCGTCATTCGGGATAGTGTCCCAGACCTCCAAACCGAGTTGGTTGGCTATAAACTCAGGCGTCAAATCAGCATCGGCTTGAACCCTGTTGAAGAGCAACTTGGGGGTCACTTTCCAACGGCTCATGCCCAAAGCCAAAGCCTTCGTCGCCCTTAGGGACAGCAAATCCCATGGGACAGCAATGATGATGACTTCATCCATCAGCGTCAATAACTCCAAATCGGGGACATAAAGGGTCAGTGGCGTGTCAACGAGGATGAACCGATAGCCTTCCCTAAGCGCTTTCAAGACCGCTTCAAGCCGACCCAAGTCAATGTATTCTGGCAAGTTGCGTTCTGGCGAAAAGAACCAAGTGTAGAAGTGGACGCCACTTTCGTGTCGGAAGGCATATGGTCTGAGCAGTTCCAAATCAACCTCGCGAACAGCCTCAGGGATTTCACTCAAAGTCATTCTCGCTGTAGCGTTCACCAAAGCCAAAGTGTCGCCAATGAAAAGGTCAAGCAACGCAACTGGTTCTTTCGTCTCCTCAGCGAGGGCGATAGCGAGGTTGACGATAATAGTTGTTTTCCCGACCCCACCTTTGCCGCTGCTCAGGGCGATGACTTTGCCTTCAATCTTCTTCCTTTCCAGCGCAGGTGCCAATGTCAACCGCCATTGCCGACCGCGAGGTGATTCCAGCACCTCCCGAATCATTTGCTGGATTTGCTCAACCGTTGCCGATTTGGGCAGCACATCTTCAACTCCAGCCAGTGCAGCATCTTTCAAGAACGCTTCATCTTCCCTGTCGGTGAACAGGACAACAGCCGTTGAGAGTTTCTGCTCCCTTAGGAGCCGAGCCAAAGCCAGTCCATCAAAGTTTGGTTCGTCGCCGTTAACGAAAACGAAATGCGGTGCCAAAGTGACAGCGCTTTCGGCGAGAGCCTCTTGACCATCAGACGGTTGAATGCGCCCGACTACGAGAACAGGCAAATCACCAACTTTGTCAAGCCCCGATAATTCCACTCCAGCAAGCAAAACCCTCAATGCTGCCCGATGAAGTTCTGAGTCCGCCATAGCCGCCGTAAACGCCTCCTTCCGGTTTTGAGCGATGTTCGCTATTGACGAGTCACAATGACTTCCTCTCGCTCAGTTCCGCGATAAACGACCACCGTTCGGACAGGAGCGATAGGGCGAGACGGCGTAACTTGCTTGACAACTGGGCGAGGAGGTTGGGGCTGTGCAGCGGTTGGAAGTTTCTCCGGTGAGCGCAAAGGTGGTGTCAGGAAGTAATCTCGTTCGTTGCGAAGGACCGTCAAAGTTCGTCCCTCCTCCAAAGCCCTTGCCAACCGAACTGCTTCAGCGGGTGTTACCGCCAGAACGATTCGCCTCATCGTAGCAGCGCTCCTTGCACCTTCGCCTTCTGGAGTTGGTTTGGGTTGCGCTGCTTGTGGTTCTGGTGGAGCGGGAGTGGTCTGAGCAGCCCTTGACAAGATTCGCTGCCTTACCATTTCTTCCCTGCTCATTCCGGGCACATAGTTTTCGGCAACCAAAACCTGTGCCCTTCGGACAATAATCTCAGCAACCGTTGTGTCGCCGTGTCGGCGAGTAGCAATCACATCAACCAAATCGCCAGGCAAAAGGATGTCGGCAGCACCCTCAGTGAAAGGCTGATACAAAACGAAGCCCCTCATGCCGAGAGGCACGCTGAATTCCCTGAGTTGCTCAGGTGGTGGCATGAGTTGAGAAATTCGCAGTGGTGTGTCTTTGGGGACCTCTTGAAGCAAGATGGAGTTCGTCACCGCTTCTAAATTGGTGGCAGCATCTTTGGGGACTTTATCCTCAGGCAAATCAACGACACGGACATCGGCGCTGCTAATCCGAGCCCCTTTTGGCAAATCCCTCACCGCTACGATGACAGGAATTTTCTTGACAGTTTGTTCCTGACTTGTTGGCGGGGCGGATGGTGCTTGTCCGCGCCGAGTTACCCACAAAGTTGCGACCAACGCAACACCCGCACAAACCACTGCTGCCAAAAGCAACACCCGGCGCTGTGGCATTGTTTGTGTCCCCCTTCCAACAGATGTGGTCTGCATCATTTTGTCACCTCCTGCAAGGCTTTTTCAAGGGAGCACCCGAAGCCTATCTTCCGCCCCGCTCCATCTCTCTGTCCCATACATATGCCACAACTGCGGTGGAAGTATGTGATAATCGCCGGGCACCTCGGCACGCAGGAGGTAGCGAACCAAATACTGCCCTGAACTTCGGAAGTAAGTCACCGTCCTGTCGTCACGGACTTCTTTTGGCTTCACCTCGTATTCCAAGCCTCTGCCGACCCTCACAGCCTGACCCTCAAACACCCTCGTCCCTGCAGGTATTGGGTCTTCAAGCACGGCAAAATCGGTTGGGCAGTTAACCTTCAGAGTCACCCTAATCAAGTCACCCACCTTGACAGAACCGCCGATTGGAATAGGCTTCGTCCTCCACTCAATTCGTCCGTCCTCAGCGATGTAGGGCTCAAGTTTCTCATAATGCCGTTTCACCCTCTGTTTGCTCGTAAGCAACTCACCGGTTCTTTCTGGAAGCATCAAAACCTGCCTGCTTACCAAAGTGACCCAAAGGGTTGAACCTTGCGGCTTTCGGATTTCCACTTCGTTTGCGCCCACTTTCAGTTTGCCCGTCAGTCTGACCGTCAATTCAGGTTGGGATTGGGCGTTTGGTGGGAGTTGAAGGTTCTGAGACGAGCCGTTAAGTGAAACTGTGACTGTCGCCGGATTTTTTGCTTCAACCTTCCTCTTGTCCCTTGTCCCGTGCCCTCTGTTCCTTTCAAAGCGATGAGCGAACTCAAGCATCGCTTCCAAGATGGCTGCTGTGTCCTTGGTTGAAACCCAACCGTCACCCTTTCGGTTTTGCAGCAACCCTTTCACGGTCTCAGCCGCCAGTTCTTCATCTATTGCTCCCGTCCGCATTAAAGCGAGCAAAGCCCATGCCGTTGTTTCATCGTCGGTTGTCCAACGACGCATCCGAGATAAGCCGTTAACTGACCAACGCAACTCACCCCTTAGAGCCGCCGAAGTTCGCAGCAACTTCTCAGCCAACTGTTTGGCTTCAAGTCGCTGCCACTCATGGAGAGCCAAGGTCAGGAAAGCGAGACCGTAAGGCGAACAACGGTTGACAATTTCGTTAGGCACGGGTTGTTGAGGGTTTGGAATGGCGGCAGGGGCAAAAAGTTTCGGTCGCTGCAACATCGGAATTTTCGTCCCAGCCCTTGACAATGCGAAAAGGGCGAAAGCAACCGTATCGCTGTCACGGTTTCGCCATCCCTCGCTCAGCATCACTTCAATGGCTTTGATGCCTTTTGCCAAAGCCATTTCACTCACATCAAAACCTGCCCTCTTTGCCTCTGCCAATCCCCGAACCACCAAAGATGTCATCCACAAATCGGTCTCGTCGTCTTCCCACCAGCCCCAACCGCCATCTTCGTGCTGGAACCGATAGAGCCGTGCCAGCCCTCGTTGAACCATTTTGGGCAGTTCCTTTTCAAGCCAACCAACCTTTATTCCCCACTCCTTCAAAACCCGCCAAACCAAAAGGTCGGGCAGGAAACTGTCCATAGTCTGTTCAACGCAGCCGTAAGGGTAAGTCGCCAGATACTCCAGCGCACCGAGCAAAGAGGAGAAAATTGACGGTGCAATTCGGACGCTGATTTGGCTCGCCCACAAATCAGCATTGGACGGCAAAACAATCGTTAACTTTTTCGCTGTCTCGTTAGGGGCAAGCATGACTGTCTGCGAAACAACCTTCTTGGTAGCGTGGGGCAAAACAGTGATAACTCTTTGCTCAGCATCCACTAGCCCATCGTCGCTTTTCGCCCGAACAGTAATGACAAATCGCCCTGACCGTTCTGCCACAAAATCCCATTTCACCGTCGCAGTTTCATTGGGACGAATGGTGACAGTTTGAGGCGGAAGCGATAACACTGAAGCGGGACGAGGGACAGGGGACGAGGGACGAGAAATCGGTTGCTGTGCCGAAACAAACTGAAACTTTGCCCCTTGTCCTGATGAAGCAACCGTTGGCTTTTCCGTCTCCGCACCCTCAAACCTGATCTGCGCTTCAACAGTTGCAGCGCAACTTCGGTCAGTGTCGTTATGGACTATGGCGCTTATAGTCGTTTGGTCGTTTTGTGTGAGGACGATGGGGGCAGCGATGCGGACACCGAAGGGGATGGCGCACCGAAACTTTGTCACGCCGTAGCCGACATTTGTGTCAAGGGTGTGAGCCACAACGGTCACCCGCCATTGGGTCAGCGTGTCGGGAACTTTCAACTGAATTTGGGCATTGCCTTTTTCGTCGGTGACGACATGGGGCAACCAAAGGGCAGTGTCCGGGAAGTAGCGACGAACGGTTTCAATTTCACCTTTGTCACCCTGCCAAGCCAACCAAGGGAACGAATAGCGAGTTATGGTCTTGTTGGGGCGTTCAGCGTAAAAGGCTTTGAAGACCCGTTCAGGGTCATCCTCTCGGATGGCGTAAATGGCTTCGTCAACGACGGCAACGGAAAGTTCAGCCTTGACGGGATTGCCTTTTCTGTCGCGGACTTGAACGGTCAACAGGGCATTTTGCCTCGGTTCGTAAACGCTTCGGTCGCTTTTCACGGAAACTTGAAGGCGGAAATTGTCAAGGTCAAACCTGAGCGGTTTTGACTCCTGAGCGAACTTCTTCCGCCAAACCAAAGAAGCCGTCACATAAGCGTTCGGCAAAAACTCGTTAGTGACCTTGAACCGCCACTGAGCCATCCCGTTTCTCAACTTCAAAAGCCGAAAGGCGTGGAGTTTTTCGCCCTCTATGGTCACTAAAACGGTTGCGTCCTTAATCTCGCTTCGGACGGCGATTTTCGCCTCTTCACCCGCTCGGTATCGTGGTTTGTCAAGCCAAAGTTGGAGTGGCGGGAGTTTGGGCGGCAAAGTTGGTGCTTCGCGGCGTGGGACTACCCAGACACTTGTCTCAGCGCCGATAGAGTTTCGCTTCCGGTCTTGAACGACCGCTTCAATGACCCAATCGCCATCTTCGCTGGGCACAAACTGCCACTTCGCTTCGCCGTTCTCGTCGGTCACGCTTTCGCCGTTGAGTTTCCAACGGATTTTGGTTTCCTCGCCTGCCCACTCCATCGTTCCAGCACGCCAACGGACGAGTGCGTTCGCTTGTGGTTTTTGAGTGTCCCAATGGGTCACTTTCGCTTTAGCGGTGACGACTTCGCCTTCGCCAGCGAAAGACGGTTCGCAAGAGACCTTCAACTTCCAGTCGCCCTGCGTGACGAGGAAACTCGCTGAACCTTCGGCAAACTGATAGCCAGCAGCGCTGACGCCGACATAGACTTCATAGCGAAATTCGGAGAAAGAGGGCGCTTCCGAAGGCAAATCGCTTGGTCGGAAACTTATGACTGCTTGTCCGGCGGAATTGGTTTTCGTCTCGCCTTCAAGGACAGTTTCCCCGCCATAGCCTTCACCCCACTCAAAGCCTTCATGTTCGTCAACTATGGGCAACCTTGACACTA
>Ga0197142_1001933_pt1 | contig 18646 bp, 14 predicted proteins | sample GBS60_MetaG_FD_148614 | JGI IMG/M metagenome (GOLD analysis project Ga0197142, IMG submission 148614) | Sediment microbial communities from Great Boiling Springs, Gerlach, Nevada, United States - GBS 60_MetaG | ecosystem: Environmental > Aquatic > Thermal springs > Hot (42-90C) > Sediment...
CCCCGACCCCTACGCCTTCGCCCCTACCGGGTGGGCAGGTAGTCGAGCTGACCTTAGCGGCCGCAGCCGATACGGACATCAATGCCTGGAGTCCAACCGAAAACACCGGCAACCGCAGCGTGATGCGCGTCCGCACCGGCGGGATCATGCAGGCTCTGGTGGCTTTTGACCTGAGCGATGTGCCTGCACGCGCCATCATCGAAGAGGCGCAGCTCCAGGTATGGGTGGTCGATCGCACAAACGCCAACGCCATGACGGCGGCGGCTTTTGCCCTCGCCCGGCCCTGGGATGAGATGAGCGCCACCCATCAACAGGCGCTACCCGGCACCCCCTGGCAACTGGCCGGCGCCAACGGCGCTGCCGACCGCAGCTTCACCCGCCTCGACGCGGTTACCCTCCCTGCCGACGGCCCGGTCAGTTGGAACGTGCGCGCGGCCGTCCAGGCCTGGGTCAGCCAGCCCGGCACGGCTTTCGGTTTCATCCTGAGCGGCGACGAGGGCGGCTATGTCCACTACAGCCTGGCCACCCGTGAGCACACCGACCCGACCCGGCGGCCCCGGCTCTTCCTTCGTTACCGACTGCCCCCGACGCCGACACCAACGCCGACGCGCACACCGACGCCCACCTTCACCCGCACCCCCACGGCCACATCGGCGCCTTTGGCCACGCCCACGTTGCCACCATCGGGGAGCCGTCGTCTCGACGCCGTTTACGGCACGGTAGTCGTTGACGGTCGTCTGGACGAGTGGACGGGTGCGGGCATGGGGGTGGATGCCACCACCGCCAACCGCGTGAGCAATCCCGGCAGCCTGACCGGACCGGCCGATAGCAGCATGATCGTGCGCAGTCGCTGGGATGAGTCCCACCTCTATGTCGCGCTGGAGGTACGGGATGATGTGCTCATCGCCGATAGCGGCGCCGAGTTGTGGAAAGACGACGCCATCGAGGTCGGTGTGGATGGCGAAAACGACAGGTTGCCTAACAGTCCCACAGGCGGCGATCATCAGTTTACCGTCCGCTATGACGGCGCCGGCGCCGATCGCGCCCTGCCCATGCCGGCAGGCGTCCGTTGGGCTATTCAAGTCGTGCCCGGTGGTTATCTCGTTGAGCTGGCCATTCCCGGGACGCTCCTGGGACCGGCGCCCTTGACGGCCGGTCGTCTCATCGGGATTGATTTCGGCCTCAACGATGACGACGATGGTGGCGAACGGGACAATTTGCTGGTCTGGGCCAGCCAGTCCACTTATAACGACAGCGCCCGCTTCGGCACCCTTATCCTGATGGGGCCGGCCACTCCCACGCCCACAGCCACCTTCACCCCTGTACCGGCCACGCCCACCCCGACGCGCACGCCGACGCCCATCGCCCCGCCTGCACCGACACCCACACCGACACCGACCCCATCGCCGACACCCACCCCGGCGGCAGGCGCCGAAATGACTTTGCTCCCCGTGGCCGATACCTACCTTTCCTTCTGGTATCCGAACACGAACTACGGCGCCGGCACCATGCTGCTGTTGCGGCCGCAGGTGGCGGTGGCCTTGCTCCGTTTTGACCTGGAAGCGCTGCCTCCCCACGCGCTGATTCGCGAGGCTCGGCTCGAGCTTTACACCCTGGGTCGTACCAACTCGCAACCGCTGACGGCGCAGTTTTATCGACTCCACCGCGCCTGGCAGGAAAACACGGCCACGGCTTATCTCGCCGCCGTGGACCGTCCCTGGGAAGCGCCTCTGGCCGCCGGACCCGGCGATCGCGAGGCGACGCCGTTCGCCGTGATCGATCTGCCCCTGAGCGGCTGGACCAGCCTTGACATCACGATGCCGGCGCAAGCCTGGCGGGCGGCCCCGGCCACCAACCACGGTCTGCTGATCGAGGCCAGCAGTTCCGGCAACGTCCAGCAAAGCCTGGCCGCCCGCGAATGGACCCAGAGCAGCCTGCGCCCGCGGTTGGTTGTGCGTTATGTCGTGGCGACGCCGACACCGACACCCACGCCGACGCCCACGGCCACACCGACGCTCACCCCGACGCCGACACCCACACCCACCTTCACGCCCACCCGCACGGCCACGCCGTTGCCCACCGCCACCCCCACCCGCACGCCCACCGCCACGGCCACCCCTACCTTTACCCCTGTGCCCACAGCGACCCCGACGCCTACGGCCACGGCCACACCCACGCCCACCAACTGGCGTGTGCTCGACGGCGGCAGCGATACCTTCCTCTATAGCTGGTTCCCTTACATGAACTTTGGCACCGATACCGTCTTGCGCGTGGGCGGGGTCAGCAGCCCGGGCCATCCACCGGTGGCCCATGCCCTGCTCCGTTTTGACCTGGGCTCGCTTCCATCCGCTACCGGCATCCGGCAGGCGACGCTGCGGCTCCACCCGCTGACCGATGATCTGCCCTCCGGGGTTTCGCTGGTTGTTTACGAAATCGGGCGTCCCTGGGATGCGCAGACTGCCACCTGGTATCAGGCTACGGCCAATAGCCTATGGTCTCAACCCGGCGCTTCCGGTCCGGGCGATCGCTCCCTCACGCCGGTTGCCGGCAGCGCTCCCCTGGTGGCGGGCCAGGATATCCTTTTCGATGTGACCGATACGGTCCGGCAATGGCTGGCCGATCCGGGCTCGCATTACGGTTTTCTGATCGCCGTGGCCGATGACGCCCCTGCTATTCTCGACCTCGCCAGCTTCGAGTACACCTACGCCCGCTGGCGTCCCCGGCTCGAGCTTGTGCTCAATCTGGGCCCCTGAGTATCATAGACCTATGCTGGCGTTACGAGCAGCACCCCGGCGTACCTTGTTATACCGCCTGCTGACGAGCCTGCTTGTGCTCGGCGGTGGGGTTGCTGCGGGCGGTTATGCCTGGTTGCTGGTCCGACGTCCCGAGGCGGCCGCTCAGGTGACGGCCATGCTGGTCATCGGTGCCAACTGCCTGCTGACTTTATACCACCCGGCGGCCGGATTTGCCCTCTGGCTGTTTTTGACGCCTTTCGCGCCTTTTCTCCCTTTCAACATCGCCATGCCGGCCGGGGTGCCCGACCTGGGCTTTACGCGCGTGGTCGGCGCCTTTCTCGTCCTCTATCTGCTGGCCGAGATAGCCCGCGGCCGTCGGCGGCCGGCTCCCCTGACGGCCGTGGAGGCGGCCATCCCCTTTTTCGCCCTGCCGCTGCTCATCGCCGCCTTTCGCTCCCTCAACGGCTGGCTGTGGGCCGTCCAGTCGGCCTTCGATAGTCTGCTCATGCCTTTGCTGGCCTGGTTTATCGCCCGGCAGGTGGTGCGCTCGGCCGGCGCCTGGCGCGGGCTGCTGGCGACCTTGCTGGCCGTAACCGCCATCATCGCCGTGCTGACCATCAGCGAACAGTTGACCGGGTACACCCTTTTCCGGGTGGCCAGCACCAGCACCTACTACACGGCCGGCGTGCGCAAGGTGGCAGCCGTCCTGGGCAACCCGGCCTATATCGCCGTCACCCTGGCCCTCGTGTTGCCCTTTGCCCTCGACAGGCTGGAAGACGCCCGATCGCGGCCGCATCGGCTGCTCTATGGGGGCCTGGTCGTTCTCTATGGATTGGCCATCTATCTCACCTATAACCGCTCGGGCTGGCTGGCGGGGCTGCTGGCCCTCGTGGTCATGGCCGTTTTATCGCCCCGCTGGCGGTGGCGGGTACTGCCGTTGCTGGTCGTGGCCGGGGTGGGGCTGGCCGTGGTCTGGAACAGTCTCCAGGATACGGCGGCCGGGCAGCGTCTGACGGCGTCCAGCCCGGTCGATTACCGGTTGCAAGCCCTGAGCATGGGGTTACGGCTCCATCGCCAGGAACCGATCCTGGGGGTAGGATGGGGTAGCTTTGGTCGTCTGGCCGCCCAAAGCGGTTTTCGTCTCGGCGCCAATATCCACGTGTTGCCGACCACGCACAACACCTATCTCAACTTTCTCGTGTCCGGCGGCTATCTGCTTCTGGGCGGTTATCTCCTCCTGATCGGCGCCCTGCTCTTGACCCTCTGGCAGGCCGGTCGTCGTTATCGGCAGCGTCGGCAGGCGACGCTCCCATGGCTGCCTGCTACCTGGGGCGCGGCCTGCGCCTATCTCGTGGCGACGGCCGGATTCGATAACTACTTCGCCATGTACACCAACATCGTCTTCTGGACGCTCATGGCCGCTGCCGTGAGCCGAGTCCAGGCCCTGGTCGAGGTATCTTGATGGGATTGTATCACCACTTTCTGCGCACGGTGGCCTTGCCCCTCGGTGCCCGTCTGGCCGGCTATCAGGCGGTGTGGCCCTATCTGCGCCAACTGGAAACCTCGCAATGGTGGCCCCTCGCCGAATTGCGCGAGCTTCAAAATGCCAAACTGCGGCGACTGATCGCCCATGTGTACGAACACGTGCCCTTCTATCGCGAAGTCATGGCTGCCCGGGGGCTGCGGCCGGAGGACATCCAGACGACCGACGACCTGGAGCTCTTGCCCATCGTAGATAAGCACGTGATCACGGCCAACTATCGGGAAGCCCTGCGCGACCATTCCCTGCCGTCCTCGCAGCTTATTCCGGCTTCGTCCAGCGGTTCCACGGCCGAACGCCTGCACTATTGGACGACCAAAACGCAAAAGGCCAAAAAGTGGGCGGGCCTGTTTCGGTGGTGGGAAATGGCAGGCTATCGCTTCGGCGATCCCTACTTCACCTTCCAATTGGCCGGCAATCGTGGGCTGCGCGGGATACCCGTATTGGAAAAGCTGGAATGGGCCATGTTGCGCCACCGCTGGCTTTCGGCCCAGCAGATGACCGATGCCATCCTCGCCGACTACGTGCGCCAACTCGACCGCTATCGGCCGGTTCTGTTCCGTTCTTATGCCTCCACGGTGTATTACCTGGCCTGTTTCATGCAGCGGGAAGGCCTGCGGGTCCCCGTTCCGGCCATCCTGACCACGGGCGAAACCCTCAGCGAGGAGATGCGCCGCACCATCGAGGAGGCTTTTGCCCCCGGTCGGGTGTACAACGAGTACGGCGGCGACGGCATGCAGATCGCCTGTGAGTGCGAATACCATCAGGGGCTGCATATCAACGCCGAGACCTACATCGTCGAGATCGTGCGCGACGGTCGGCGAGTGCCCGAGGGCGAACTGGGCGAGATCGTTCTGACCAACCTGGAGGCCACGGCCACGCCTTTCATCCGCTACAACATCCACGATGTCGGCGCCCTGGACCTCAGCCCCTGTCCCTGTGGTCGCGGGCTGCCGCGCCTTTCCCGGCTGGAAGGCCGACTGACCGACCTCTTCCTCACCGCCGACCATCACTGGCTGACCGTGCACCAGTTTACGGCCTTTTTTGCCAAAATACCCTCGGTCAAGGCCTTTCAGGTGATTCAACGGCAGGTGGACGATATCCTCATCCGGCTCGTCGTGGACGAACACTTCGGCGAGGCCGACCATCAACGGATCCTGGAGACCTTTCGGGGCTACCTGGGGCCGAACAACCGCTTCACCCTGGAATTCGTGGACGCCATCCCGACGACACCGGCCGGTAAACGGCGCTTTTTCATCTCCGAAGTGATCGGGGCCACGGCGACGGCGGCGACGGTCGCGGCGCCGGAGCATCCGGGGGCGCCGCTGTGAAGCGCGCAACACCGGTAGGGGTGGCCCTGGTCGGGCCGTTTCCGCCGCGGCCAGGAGGCGTAGCGGTCCAATGTGCCACCCTGGCTGCGCAGTTATCGGCATCCGGGCTGCGCGTGACCCGGATCAACACCGACCTGCCCGCCTGGCGCCGGGGATGGCGACGTCGGCTGTTCCCTTGGGCCCAGGTGCCGGCGCTGATCTGGCGTATCCGCCGCAGCCGCCGGCAGTGGCAGATTCTGCACGTGCATGCGGCTTCGTGGTGGGGGTTTATGCCGGCCGTGGTGGCCTTGATGGCGACAGGACGCCGGTGTCGACGGGTGCTCACCTATCATGGCGGGGAAGCGGCCGCGTTCCTGGCCCGTTGGGGGTGGCCGGCGCGGGCGGTCTTGCGGCGCTACGATGCCGTGCTGGTGCTCACGCCGACCCAGGCCCGGCTCTTTGCCGCTCACGGCCTTGCCGTGCACATCGTGCCTAACATCATCCCGCTCGAGCGGTTCCCCTTTCGGTTGCGGTCATCCCTACAGCCCCGATTGTTATGGGTACGGCACCTGGAGCCGGTCTATCGGCCCTTTGATGCCCTGGATGTGTTCGCCCGGGTGCAGAGGCAGCACCCCACGGCCACCCTGACAATGGTGGGGGATGGTTCGCTCATGCCGGCCTTGCGCCAAACCGTGGCCGAGCGGAATCTGCGCGGGGTGTCCTTGCCGGGACGACTGCCACCGGAGGCCTTGCCGGCCGTATACGACGAGGCCGATCTGTTTTTGAACACCTCGGCCGTGGACAACCTGCCCCTTAGCCTGATCGAGGCCGGCGCCTGCGGACTGCCGATTGTAAGCACGGCGGCCGGCGCCATTCCCGATTTGATCGCCGACGGCGAGAACGGATTGCTGGCGCCGGTAGGCGCCGACGAAGCCCTGGCCGCCGCCGTCTTGCGGCTCCTGGCCGACCCCGCGCTGGCGGCATCCCTCTCGGCGGCCGGTCGCCGGAATGCCGAACGGTTTACCTGGTCGGCCGTGGCTCCGGCCCTTTTCGCCGCTTACAACCTGCCATGGCCCTTGTGAAGGGAGGCTTTCCCATGTCCGAGCTCCATCATGCCATCCTGGGCGCCCGTTGCGTCATTCAACCTCAGGCCATCGTCGGTCTCCTCTACCGGCCTGATTGTGCGCCGGCCCGCCTGGGGGACGATTGCCTGGTACGGGCTTTCACCGTCATCTACGGCGATGTCGTTATCGGTCACCGTTTCCGCAGCGGCCACCACGCCTTGATTCGCGAGCATACGGTCATCGGCGACCGGGTCTTGGTGGGGACCGCCACGATTATCGACGGTCATGTCACCATCGGCCATCATGTCAGCATCCAAAGCCGGGTGTACATCCCCACCTATACGACCATCGGCAGCTATGTCTTCATCGGTCCGGCGGCCGTGTTCACCAACGACAAGTATCCGCTACGACGGCGCCAATTCCACCGGCTGCAAGGCCCCACCCTGGCCGATCACGTGACCATCGGCGCCAATGCCACGCTGCTGCCGGGTATCCATATCGGCGAAGGGGCCATGGTGGCAGCCGGTAGCGTGGTCACGCGCGATGTGCCGCCCTGGAGCCTGGCCATCGGCGCGCCGGCCCGCATTCTGCCTCTACCGGAGCGGTTGCGGGAGCCGAATCGTTTTGCCGATTGAGGCACCAGCCGCATTCGTCATGGCTCATGCGCGTTGCCTGCTTTCTGCTGCGGAAAGGTTTTTGACCTTCCCTATCAAAACGGCGAAAATGCAAAATCGTCGCACCGTTGACAGCGGAGCGATGGCAATCGGTGCATCGGATCCGCTGAACATCAGGCGACCGGCAAAGTTGATGCCATTTTTTAACCCTCCGAGGTATCCCGTGACAAAGACGCTCAATGCTGCCGTTATCGGTGTGGGTGCTATGGGAGCCAACCACGCCCGCGTGTTTGCCCGTATGCCCACGACCAACCTGGTGGCGGTGGCCGATATTGACCCCGTCGTTTGCGATCGCATTGCCCGGACCTACAAGGCCAATGCCTATAGCGACTATCGTGAGATGCTCGCACGCGAAGCCATCGATGTGATCAGCATCGCCTTGCCCACCCATCTCCACTGTCAGGCAGCGCTGGAGACGATGGCCAGGGGCATCCACACCTTTGTCGAAAAGCCGTTGGCCGATTCGGTGAGCAACGCCCGCATCATGATCGAGGCCAGTCAGCGCTACGGCGTGGTCCTGGCCGTCGGGCATATCGAACGCTATAACCCCGCCGTCATTGCCCTTAAACAACGGCTGGAAAACGGCCAGCTCGGCCGTATTTACCAGATCCATGCCCGTCGCATCGGCCCTTTTCCCCCGCGCGTCCAGGATGTCGGCGTGGTCTTCGACCTGGCCACCCACGAGCTGAACATCATGGAGTACCTGGCCGGCACCGGCATTCGCAGCATCGCGGCCGAGACGATGTGTGTGGACAATCACAACGGGCATGAAGACCTGCTCTCGGCCATCCTGCGCTTCGACGACGGCATTGTCGGCATGCTCGATATCAACTGGTTGACCCCGACCAAGATCCGCCAGCTTTCGGTCCTCGGCGAACACGGCATGTTTTTGGTCAACTACCTGACCCAGGAACTCTGGTTCTACGAAAATCGTTCGGCCCGGGACCGTTGGGAGAGCCTGGCCGCCAGTGGCCCCAGCGAAGGCAGTGTCATCAAATACGAACTCGAGCGGGTCGAGCCGTTGCGGGCCGAGCTGGAGGCCTTTGTAGATGCCGCCTTACATGGCTCTAACGGCCTGGTCAACGGCGAAGAAGGGCTGCGGGCCGTGTTTTTGGCCGAACAAATCCTGCAGGCCGGTCGCGAGCACCGGCTGATCACCCTGCCACCCTATCGGCCCGTTCTGGCCTCGATCCGTTTGCCCGGAAGCCATGAGTCTGACCGGTAAATCGCTCCTTGTCACGGGTGGCGCCGGCTTCATCGGCAGCCATCTCGTGGACCGGCTCATTCGCGAGAGACCGGGCAACCTGGTGGTGGTGGACAACCTGTGGCTGGGTCGCGAGGCCAATCTCCAACAGGCTCGAGAAGCCTTCCCCGGCCTCAAGTTTTACCCGGTGGACGTGCGCCGGATCCGCGCCATGGCCGCCATCCTGCGCCGCGAGGAGACGGAAATCGTCTTCGACCTGGCCACCATCCCCTTACCGGCCTCCCTCGTCCGACCGAAATGGAGCGCCGATGCCATCTACGAGATGGCCGCTACCCTCTGCGAGTTGGGTCGCCGCGGCCTCTATCGCACCCTCATCCACTGCTCCAGCTCCGAAGTCTACGGCACGGCCGCCTATGTGCCCATGGATGAGGCCCATCCGCTGCTGCCGCGCACGCCCTATGCCGCGGCCAAAGCGGCCGCCGATTTGCTGGTTCAGAGCTATCAACACAGCTTCGGTCTGGATGCGACCATTGTCCGGCCCTTCAACACCTATGGCCCCCGCCAAAACGACCAAAATTACGCCGGTATCATCCCCATTGTCGTGCGGCGGGTGCTGGCAGGCCAACCGCCTCTCATCTTCGGCGACGGCGCACAAACCCGCGATTACAGCTTTGTCACCGATGTGGTCGACGGCATCGTGCGCGTGGCCACGACACCGGCAGCCCGGGGGAGCGTCATCAACCTGGCCAGCGGTGAGGAGATCACCATCCATCGGCTCGTGCGGACGCTGGCGGCCATCCTGGGCTACGAAGGTCCTATCACCTACGCGGCGCCCCGTCCCGGAGATGTCCGGCGCCATCTCGCCGACATCAGCCGGGCCCGACAGCTCATCGGTTATGGGCCTCAGACCGACCTGGAGACAGGATTGCGGCGCACCGTAGCCTGGTATCTCGGTGCAGGATGATATGCGCGTGCTGGTCACCGGCGCCGGCGGCTACATCGCCTCCTGGCTGATCCCGGCCTTGCAGGCCCAGGGCCACGAAGTGGTCGGCTATAGCCGTCGCGCCCGTCCCGATCCGCCCCTGGCCTGGTGGTTTGAAGGCGATATCACCGACCTCCCGCGCCTGCTCACGGCAGCCCAGGGCTGTCAGGCCCTCATCCACCTGGCCGTGCAGCCTCAGTACCGCAGCGAAGAGGACCCGTTACACGATATGCAGGTGAATGCCCTGGGCACGCTGGCAGCTTTGTTGGCCGCACGCGCAGCCGGCATCGGTCGTTTCATCCTGGCCTCGTCGGCAGCCGTCTACGGCGCGGCGCGGGGGTGTGTGAAGGAAACCGCGCCCCTGCGGCCCCTGACGCCTTACGGCGCCGGCAAGGCCGCGGCCGAACTCTATGCCGGGCTTTTTGCCCGGCGTTACGGCCTGACCACGGTCATCCTGCGCCTGTTCCAGGTCTATGGCCTGCATCGGGATGGCCGTTTTCGCATTACGGTCGAGGGCCGGTTTGCCGAGGCCGTGCTGGCCGGCCGGCCACCGGTCATCCAGGGGGATCCCAACCGCGGCTACGACTTTGTTCACGTGGACGATGTCGTCACGGCCTTCGGACAGGCGCTGACGGCCCGGTTGCCGGCGGGTTTGGCCCTCAACATCGGCAGCGGTCACTCCACCCGCTTGGGCGACCTGGCCCAATGGTGTATCCAGGCGGCGGGCCTCGACCTGATGCCCCTGATCGACCCGGAAGCCACGCCGTATGCTCGCCCGGTCACGCCTGCCTGCGCCGACCTGAGCCGAAGTCGGCGCCATCTGGGCTTTGTCCCCCGCCACGACCTGCGCACCTGGTTGACCGCAACCATCCATGCCCGTCGCGAGAAGGTCGCTTTGCGACCGGATTCGGCTTCCTCTGCTTTGGCCTGACCCATGCGCCTGCTCATCATCCTCGGCGCCGGAGGACACACCCGGCAGATGCTCCGCCTGGTCGAGCTCCTCGGCAACGATTACGAATACCACTACGTCGTAGCCGATTACGACACCCTCTCCGCAACCAAGATCGAACGACCGGGGCCGGTTTATCGGGTGTTGCAGCCGCGCGAAAAGCGACAGGGCGTCACCGAGAGCGTCGGGACCGTGTTGCGCAAATTGCCCATAGCCTTCCGTCAGGCCTCGCGTATCCTGGCACAGGCTCAACCCGATGCCATTATCGGCGCCGGTCCTAGCCTGCAGATTCCCTTTGCCGTGCTGGCGCGGATCCATCGCATCCCGCACATTTTCATCGAATCGGCTTCACGGCCGGAGACCCTCACCCTGACCGGTCGGCTTATCTACCACCTGCGCCTGGCCGACCGTTTCTACGTGCAATGGGAGCACCACCTGAGCCGCTATCCCCGCGCCCGCTACGCCGGTCGGTTGTTGTGAACCCATGATTTTCTGCACCGTAGGCACGACCGATTTCGATCCGCTGGTCCAGGCGGTGGATGCCCTGGCACCTGCCTGGGATGAGGTCGTGCTTTTCCAGATCGGCCACGGCCTTTACGAACCCCGCAACGGGCCCTGGTTCCGGCTGCGGCCCACCCTTGACGACATCTTTGTCGAGGCCTCGCTGGTCATCAGCCACGCCGGTTTTGGCACCATTATCGAAGTGCTTTCGCTGGGCAAGCCGTTGATCTGTGTGCCCAACCCCGACCGCTACGATCGGCATCAGGAGCAAATCCTCCGCCGTTTTGCCGCGGAGGATTATCTGATAGCCTGTTTCGACCTGACGGAATTGCCGCAGGCCGTCGCCCTGGCGCGGCGCAAGGCCTTTCGCCCCTACCGGCCGCCGGTCACCACCCTCCACGAAGAGATCGCCGCCTTTTTACGCGAGGTGGCCTCACGGCGCCGCTTGCGTTAGGAGCATGGGTTCAAAAGCCGCCGGCCGCAGGCCGATGGCGGCGCCGCATGACGTCGAGTACGCGCGGCATGATGGCGTGATAAAGACGATAGAGCACCGGCCGCGGGGCAAAATCCCAGGCGCCGATCCAGGGGGTAAAACGGCCGCCAAAACCCTCTTTGAAGCGATAGACCCCCCACATGGGGTCGTTTTCATCTAACCGGTTAGGCGCGCCCCACCAATCGTAGATCGTACAGCCCCGGCTCCTGGCCCAACGCATGGCTTCCCATTGCAGAAGATGATTCGGCATGACCTCCCGGTGACGATCGGCCGAAGCGCCGTAGAAATACCAGGCCGTAGGACCCAGACAGAGCAGAAACAGCCCGGCCACGGCCTCGCCGTCGAATTCGGCCAAAAACAACTGCCCCAGGCCCTGGCTTTGCATGCGATCCATCACGGCCAGGTAATAGTCCTGCGGGCGAATGAGAAAGCCATCGCGGGCAGCCGTCTCGGCGTACAGAGCATAGAACGTCGCGAAGTCAGCGGATAACCGTACCCGGACACCCCTGCGCGCGGCCAGGCGGATGTTGTAGCGGGTTTTCGGCTTCATGGCGGCCAGCAAGGCCTCGTCGTCAGGCCGCAAGTCGCTGAGCAGGGTGTTCCGAAATTGGATCTGCTCGGCGCTCTCGACCCAACCCCGTGCGGCCAAGCGGGCGAGTAGCGCCTGACCGTACCCGGTATCGGCGGGCACATCCGGGTCTATTTTGAGGAAAAGCCCACCCCGCGCCAGCCGCTCCAGGTCGGTCAACACCCGCTCCCATACGGCCGGATCGGGCGGGACCAGAGGCCCCTTCGGCACATAAAGGACGGGCCATGGCAGCCGCCCCCAACGTCGGGTGAGCACGGTGGCCGCCGCCAGCGGACGCCCGTTCTCTTCCCAGACGAGATGGCGGGCCGACCATACCGGCGCCTTGAGGGCAGCCCAGTGGCTCGTCTGCAGGACATGGGGCCGCACCGACGACCCCGCCAGCTCGAGCAGAAGGGCATCGAAAGCGGCGGGGTCGGTGCACAAGCGGCAGGAAAAGGCCACAAGGTCGAAAGGGATAATCCCTCAGTTGAGATGGGGCAGAATGCGCTGGCGCAGCATGGACGCCGGTACGGCACCCACGATGCTGTCCACAGCCTTACCCCGGCGGAAAATCATGAGGGTGGGGATGCTCATGATGCCATAGCGGGAGGCGGTGCGGGGATTTTCGTCCACGTTCAGCTTCCCGACCACCAGCTTACCGTCGAACTCTTTGGCCAGCGCTTCCACCGTGGGTGCGATCATCCGACAGGGACCGCACCACGGCGCCCAAAAATCCACCAGGACGGGCAGATCCCCCTGGATGATGGTATCAAAATTGGCATCGGTCAGGGTCATGGGTTTGCCGCCGGTGCCTTTGGGCGTCTCCTGAACGGGAGGAGGAGGAGGTTCCGGCAACGGTTCGGCCGGGCCGGTCGGGATGGCCGGCCGTACACCGCCACGGGCCAGATACTCGCTCCAGCGACGCAGATCGTCGCTACCGATGGCGCCGATGGCCGTAGCTTCGACTTTACCGTTGCGGGCAAAGACAACGGCCGGGACCCGGTTGACGGCAAACCGTTTGGCCAGGTCCAATTCGTCCTCGACATCGATTTTGGCGAAAAGGACCCGGCCTGCGTATTCGCTCGCCAGCGTATGCAAAATCGGATCGAGCTGACGGGTCAGGGGGCTATGACGCCGGAAAAAGACGATGACCAAAGGCAGACCGGTACTGAGGACGCGGTCAATGCTCTGACGATTGGTGTAGATGGGTGCATCAAAAGCCATAGGTCTGATCTGCTTGCGGATAGGAAAATCAACAAAAGAGGATCACGGTGAGTAACTGCCTGCCATGGCCAAAAACGAGGTGAAAACCTCCCATATTGTCATTGCGAGGGCGTAGCCCGAAGCAATCTCCAAATTCGGCGTGGAGACTGCCACACTCCACTACGCTACGCTCGTGGCAGGCGCTACACTTGCTTGCAGTGACAGGTAGGGAGCTATCACTGTGCACAATGATGACGGCAAAACGGCATTTCTTACCCCACCTTGCACCTTTGCCGTGCGAAGGACAACGGCATTTTGGGCAATCCATCCGGCCTTGTTATCCTTCGCCCATATGGCTGCTTTCCCTGGCCGGCCGTTCAGGTCGGACCTGCTTTCCCGCTCCGTACGCTCGATGACCCCGCACCGCAGACAGGCGATCTGGCGTTGGTCCCGGTCTCATGGACCGGACCTTCTGATCGTGGGACTGGTCTTGCCTGCCTTGTGGCCGTTGGCTTTATCCGGGTTCTTTGTCAGCGACGACGGCCGTTTTCATGTCTATCGTCTGGCGGCGCTGGCCAACGCCTGGCGTCAGGGTGTGCTGTGGCCGCGGCTTTTTCCCGAATTCGGCTTTGGCTACGGCCAGGCCGTGCTCCATTTCTACTCGCCGGCAAGTTATTGGCCCGGCGCGCTGCTGACCGTGCTCGGACTGGCCCCTGCCACGGCGGCCGAACTGACCATCGCTTTGGGTTTTATCGGGGCTGCCCTGGCCATGGGGGCCTGGATCCGCCGCCTGTGGGGGCCAACGGCCGGGGTGGTCGCGGCCGTGCTCTACACCTACTTCCCTTACCATCTGGCCGATGCCTATGGGCGTGGGGCCATCCCCGAACACATGGCCTTTATCTTCCCTCCCCTTATCCTTTGGGCCTATACGGCGGCGTTCGGTTTCGATCGACGCCCCCATCCGGAAGCGAGCGCGTCCACTACCGCCTCTCTGCTCGGGGCCGGATTGGCCTGGGCCGGACTGGCCCTGACCCATCACCTGAGTGCGCTCATGCTGGCGCCGGTAGCGCCGGCTTATGCCCTGCTGCCGAGCGGGACGATCCGGCGCCGTGACCGGATGGCCGGCCTCGTGGCCTCACTGCTGCTGGGTCTGGGCTTGAGCGCAGCCTACTGGTTGCCGGCCTTTCACGACCGGGGCTATGTGGGACTTGCAGCCGGAGCCTCGCGGGGCTATGCGAACCACATGCTCGACCTGAGCACCCTGATTCAGCCGACATGGCTCTACCCCTATCCGGCTTCGGTCGGTTACGTCCGCTATCCCCTCTCCTGGCTAACGGTGGCCATCGCCGTGACGGCGGCCATCCTGCTGGTCGTACGACGACGGGCGACGGCAGGCGGGGTATTCAGTTTCCATCTGGGGCTCATGGCCGTGAGCGTCTTCCTGACCACGGCAGCGGCGCTGCCGTTATGGTATCCGCTGACCGACGTATTAGGTCATCTTCAGTATCCCTGGCGCCTGTTTGTCCTCACGGCCCTGGGAACGGCCGTGGCCGGTGCCGGCCTGGTGACCCTGGCGCCGGCCTCGGTGGCCCGATGGCTGGCCGTAACCCTGGTTGGGCTTGCCCTGCCGGTGGGGCTGGGACGCCTGACCGTACAACCGCTGGCCTTGCCCCCGGCCGAGGTGTGGTCGCCCCAACGGATGTGGGACGAAGATGCCGCTATGGGTCAGGTCGGTGCCACCTGGACCGGCGAGTTTCTGCCGGTGACGGTAAGCGAACAGCGCTGGGCATTGGGCCGCGCCCGCGAGGGTGCTACCGATGGCCCACCTCTGGCCGAACCGGTGCACGTGCGCCTGACCGGCCTGGGCTATACGGACTGGCGCCTGCACGTCGAGACCCCGGCGCCCCTGGCCTTACGGTTGCACCAGTTCCATCTGCCCGGCTGGCAGGCCTGGCTGAACGGCCAACCGCTGCCCACGTATCCCAGCCACGAGCTGGGATTGGTGACGATCGACATCCCCGCCGGTCGCCACGAGGTGAGAATCGCTTTCACCGGCACACCCGCGCGTTGGCCGGGGGTCGTCACGGCCGTGACGACCGTGGCCGTGTGGGCCTTTTGGGCCTGGCGCGCAGGTCGGCGGCAGCGTTCCCTGCGCCTGGCGGCGGTGAGCCTGGTCCTTATGGCGCTGCTGTTGAGCCTGAACGGTCTGGGTCTGGGAGGGCAAACGCGCGTTCCCATGCCTGCGGCCGTGCGTTGGGGCGATGTCGCCCGCCTGATCGGCTGGGAAGCACGCCGGGCGCCCGCGGCCGAGGCCCTCGATGTCACCCTGTATTGGCTGGCCCTGCGGGAGACGGCCGTCAACTACAAGGCCTTTGTCCATCTCGTGGATGGCGCCGGTCAGGTCGTGACACAGCATGACGGCGATCCCGGGGGCGGCTATACGCCCACCACCCGCTGGCGTCCCGGTGAACTCATCGCCGATACCCACCGCATTCCCCTGCCGGCCGGCCTGGCGCCAGGAGCGTATGGCCTCAAAGCCGGTCTCTACGATCTGACCCCGTCCGGGCCGGTGAACCTGCCCCAGGAGCCACCGACCGCGGACGGTCGGGCCGATTTAGGCGTTTTTTGGCTTCCCTGAAGCAGCTTATGGGAGACGATTCGCCTGTCAAAACCTGTCTCATCACCGGCGCAACGTCGGGGATCGGAAAGGCGACGGCCCAGGCCATAGCGGCCCAGGGCCACCGGGTGGTGATCGTCGGCCGTCATCAGGCCAAAACCGAGGCCACCGTGGCCGCATTGCAAGAGGCGACCGGTAATCCCCGGCTCGATTTCCTGGTGGCCGATTTGTCCTCTCTGACCGCGGTCCGCCGCCTGGCAGCCGAGTTCGTCGCTCGCTATCCCCAACTCCATATCCTGGTGAACAATGCCGGGGCCTTCTTCCTGCGACGGCATGAGACCGTTGACGGTCTGGAGATGACCTTTGCCCTCAATCATCTGAGCGCTTTTTTGCTGACCAACCTGCTCCTGGACCGACTCCGGGCCGCGGCGCCGTCGCGGATCGTCAACGTGACCTCGGCCATGGAACGAGACGCCCGTCCTGACTGGGACGATCTGCAGATGAAGCGGCGCTACAACGGCGTGCAGGCCTACGCCATCTCCAAACGGTTCAACCTGTACTTCACCTACGAACTGGCGCAACGTCTGCAGGGCACAGGCGTGACGGTCAATGCCGTCCATCCCGGCGCCGTGGCCACGGGCATCTGGGAGCGACCGCTGGGACGGGCCGGCGCCTGGCTGCGTCCGTTGCTCCGGCGTTGGATGCGCAGTCCGGCCGAGGGAGCGGATACGGTGGTGTATCTGGCCCTGGCGCCGGAAGTGGAGGGCATCAGTGGCTGTTATTTTGTGGATCGCCGGCCCCGCTCGCCCTCGCAGGCGGCCCGGGATCCCGATGCAGCCCGGCGCGCCTGGCTTCTCAGCGCCGCTTTAGCCGGTCTGCCCGAGGAGGAGTGCTGATGCGGCTGGCCCGATTCCCCCTGATGCTCCTCGTCTATCTGGTTCTGGCCGTGGGTTATGCCGTCAGCCAGCCTCTGGGCGAAGCGCCGGATGAGGCCGACCATTATGCCTATGCCCGCCATCTGGCCCTGGAACGGGCACTCCCCGTAGGGCCAACGGTGACCCAGAGCAAACATCCGCCTCTTTACCACGGACTGGTGGCGGCCCTGGCCGGTTGGACCGGCATGGATTTTGACTTTCTTCGCTCCAACCCCGATGCCTTGCCACCGGGTCCGGACAAACCGCCCAACTTCTTCATCCACACACGGCTGGAGGCCTTCCCCTGGCGCGATGGTCCTCTGGCCATGTACATCGGCCGTTTTGTCTCGGTTGTGCTGGGCGCCATCACCCTGTGGGCAACATGGCGGCTGGCCGGCGAAATCTTCCCGGAGCGGCCGACCGTCGGCGTGCTGGCGGCAGGTTTTCTGGCCGGGCTGCCGGGTTTTCTCTACATCAGCGGCGCCATGAACAACGACAACGCCGCCGGCGCCCTGGGCAGTGTGGCGTTGTGGCTGCTGGCCCGTGGCCTGCGTCGCGGCTTTAGCCGCTCCCAGGCCTTGTTCCTGGGGCTTGTCTTCGGATTGGGTCTGCTGGCCAAAGTGGGTACCCTGGCCCTATGGCCGCTGGCGGTCCCGGCCATGGTGGGAGATGGGTGGCTGCGCCATGGCCGGGGTCAAGCCTGGAACCGGTGGCTGCCCGCCGTCATGGCCCGGCTTGCGCTGGCCTGGGGACTCGGGCTGCTCATCGCCGCGCCCTGGCTGCTGCGGAATCACGTGCTTTACGGCGACCCCTTCGGCTGGGCGCTGGTGCGGGCGACGGTGGACCAGCGCACGAGTCCCTTGGGGACGGCCGACCTGATCTGGCTGCTGCGAGGGGTGTTCGGCTATTTCTGGGGCCGTTTCGGCGCCATCGGCCAGGTGCGCCTGCCGGCCTGGGCCTATCGGGTCGCCCTCGCTTTCACCCTCTTCATCCTGGTCGGGCTGTGGCTCCACCTGAGACGTCATCGCCCGCGCGAACTCCGAGAGGGGCTGGGACTCCTCCTTCTGGGCCTGGCGCCCCTCCTCTCCCTGGCGGCGCTGGTCCAATACTCGACCATTGCCCTGGGCACCGACCAGGCGCGTCTGTTGTGGCCCTCGCTGGCGGCCATTGCCATCGGGTTTGCCCTGGGGTGGGAGGGCTGGATTGGCCTGTTGCCGTCGCATCGGCGTCCCCTGGCGGTGTCCGGCTTTCTCGGCCTGATGGCGCTCTACGGGCTGAGTGCCCTTGTGTGGGTGCTGCGGCCGGCCTTTGCCCCGCCGCCGCCGTCGTCATGGCCCCCGGCGGCTGCCCTGCAACCGGCGGTCGTCTTCGGCGATCGGCTCGCCCTCGTGGCCGTCGAACTGCCCCCCACGCCCCTGAGCGTGGGGGAACCGCTGTCCTTGCGCCTGACCTGGCAGGCCCTGCGTCCGGTGGCAGAGGACCTGCGGGTTGTCGTACGGCTTGTACATCAGGATGGGTGGCTGGCGGCCGAATGGGACCATAGTCCGGCTCTGGGCCGCTATGCGACCGATCGCTGGCGTGTGGGCGAGGCCGTGGCCGATCCGTACCGACTGACGCCCAACCCGGCCGCGGCCGGCGAGTTTACCGTTTTGGTGGGAGTACGCCCTTTCCGTGGGGAGTGGTTGTCGGCGGGTGAGACGGGGCCGTTTGCCGTCGTGGGCCGTGTGGTGTATCGCTGAGGAGCAGCCGCGCGCCACGGCGTCGTAGTCCTCACGCCGCGGGACGCCTCAGGCGGCAAGCGGCGCCATGCGCGGCAAGATCCACCACGCGAGGCGCCGCCACGCGCGCAAGCGGGCGCCCCGCGCGGCGGGTCCACGCGCAGCCCGGCGCCG
>Ga0197142_1001934_pt1 | contig 18632 bp, 18 predicted proteins | sample GBS60_MetaG_FD_148614 | JGI IMG/M metagenome (GOLD analysis project Ga0197142, IMG submission 148614) | Sediment microbial communities from Great Boiling Springs, Gerlach, Nevada, United States - GBS 60_MetaG | ecosystem: Environmental > Aquatic > Thermal springs > Hot (42-90C) > Sediment...
CTCCGGCCTAGGTTGCCCTGCCTGGAGCGCTGTGAAAAGCAATCCCGATTCGGGCTACTCGGCGGGTTGTTCATAGGTTAACCAATACGGCAGCGATGGCTATCGCCAACTCTACCCGACATCTGCCTAGGAGGCACTAGGCCAGGGGAAAAATGGAGTTGCTCTTGCTGGGTATCGCTGCTCTAAGGAGGCAGACTAACTAGATCGGAAGGGCATCCTGGTTTGCTGCAGCTTGCCGAAATGGCTGTAGTCTGGAGAAGCTAGTGATCCTGTGGCAGAGGAGTGTCTATGTCGTCATTGCCCGCATCGAAGGTTGGGGGATTGCAGGTGCGTTTTTTCTGGGGCCTTCTAGCCTCGACTCTCCTTCTAGCAAGCTGTGGGGGGTCTGGGGGGACAGTGCCACCTCCGGTCAATGTCTGCGAGCAGGCCTTTCCAGCGATTTTTGCTGCCAAGAGTTTGCGCCCAGGAGAGAAGCGCAGTGGAACCTTGGGGCCCAATAGCGACTTGGAGATCTACTTCGATGAGGAAGACAATGTGATAAATGCCCGGGAAGTGCCACCCCCCCCTGGCACCTTTACCTTTTACGTTGACGGATTCCTTTACTTTCCTTCGGCAGCCAATGTTACCGGAGTTACTATCCGCCTAACCAGTTCCGTCTTCGATCCTCTACTGGCCATCTCTGGCCTTGATGCCAACAGGAATTCTGATCCGGAACTCATCTTTATCAACGATGACGCAGCTCCTGGCAATTTCACCACCTCTGAGCTGACGATCCCAGTACGGCAAGACCGCTGTTACTTAGTGCTGGTGGAAAGCTACTGGGCCCAGAATGCCCGCAGCTCTGCTCCGGGTAGCCCTGGCCGCGGCCCCTACACCCTCGAGGTGGTCAGGGAAACCTCTGCCACTCCTCCTCCTCCCCCTGCCATCCAGCAGAAGCCGGAGGATCCGGAGAACGGCGGCGGCGGCGACCGAGGCGGCGGCGTGGGTATTTAACTCTGGCGGATGAGCCTGATGGCAAAGCTGGCGCTGCCACAGGTGGCTGTGCCGCGAATGGAGCGCCCGTCAGGGCTGACAGTGCCACTCCACGTGATGGTTGGAGTACCGCTGCCCCCTATCCTGCCGCTGACAGAAAATTGGTTGCCGATGAGCTGGCCGCTGCGCTCCTCAAAACTGGGAGAGGAAACCCTGAGCTGGGTGCCGTCTTGACGAATGGAGACGGTTTCCTGGATACCGGTTGCAACATTAACCTTACACAGGGATCCCTGCCAGACAAAGGATCCTCCCTCGTAGAGCCACTGGCCGCTCAGGGCAAGCTCTGGCACAGGCGTTGGCGTTGCTGGGGCTGGCGCCGAGGTGGGTGTCGGGGGTGGAGTTGGGGTAGGGGGAGGGGTACGAGGAACAAGCGGTGTCAATCGAGGGATAGGGGTAAGCGTTGGTGTTGGCACCGGAGTGGGAGTGGGTGTCGGTGCCGGAGTTCGAGTAGGCGTTGCCACCGGAGCGGGAGTGGGTGTTGGTGCCGGAGTTCGAGTAGGCGTTGCCACTGGAACGGGAGTAGGTGTCGGCGCCGGAGTTCGAGTAGGCGTTGCCACTGGAACGGGGGTAGGTGTCGGCGCCGGAGTTGGAGTAGGCGTTGCCACTGGAACGGGGGTAGGTGTCGGCGCCGGAGTTGGAGTAGGCGTTGCCACTGGAACGGGAGTAGGTGTCGGTGCCGGAGTTGGAGTAAGTGTCGCCACCGGCGTGGGGGTGGGGGCGGGCTCGAGGGTAGGTGTCGGGGTGACTGCGGCGGTAGGGATCGGCTCCGGCTCTTCCTGGGTATCGCGGGTTGCTGGGCGCGGCCAGAGCCAAAAGGCGGCCAACAAAGCCACAGCGCCTCCCCCAGCCAAGACCCACTTCAGGCTACTGCCAGAAGGCTGGAGAACCGTTGGGGGGGCAGCTTGCGGCAGAGGGCGGGTGCGGAGGGCATCCGTTCGTGGGGGTGTAGCCTCCTGAGGAGGAGCAGCCGGGCGAGTGTTGCTGGCTGGGATGACTGTAGAGGGCGTTTTGGCAGCTTCGCCTGCAGCTTGAGAGGAGGGATCCGGCGCAGCTTCTGCCGAGGTAGTTGAGGGGAGAGGTGCCCGCTCGGCGATGTAGTAGGGGATCCCTACCCCTGGAGGGGAGACCGGCTCCTCTTCAATGAGATCCAGATCCTCATCGCGGATATCTTCAAAGGCTGCAGCAGTCGATCCTGTATTGCTGGTGGTTTCGATTGGCGGCCTGGGAATGGAAGAAGGTGGAGCATGGCCTTGAGCCTTGGCACCGCCGGTGGGAAGAATCACGGTACTGGCCTGGCTGCTGGAGAGTTGAGTGGCCACCGTCAGCTCATAGGCTTGCAGCAGCCGCTCCCCTAGCTCCTGCATCGTCTGCGGCCGCTCGTCTGGGTTTTTCTTCAGACAATCCATCACCACCGCTGCCACCGCAGGTGGGATTGGCTGCCGGGTTGTTGCCGAGGTGAGCTCAATCGGGTTTTCGTAGCAATGGGCGTGGATCCAACTGTGCAGAGTGTCGGTTTCCAATTGAAAGGGCATGGATCCCGTCAGCATCTCGTAGAGCACCACCCCCAGGGAGTAGATGTCTGAGCGGGCATCCAGAGACTTGCCCCGTATCTGTTCGGGAGAGGCGTAACGAGCCGTGCCGATAAATCCCCCCCCTTTTTGGGTGCCCAGGCTAAGGGTGTGATCAGCCAAGGTTTTGGCTACACCGAAGTCGAGGATTTTCAGTTGCGACGTAAGCTGGCCATCTCGAAAAACCCGCTCAACAAACAGGTTGCTGGGCTTGATGTCGCGGTGAATCACGCCCCGAATCTCACGGCCCTCGACCTTGGCGTGAAATGTATGAGCAAAGTGCAGCCCCTCACAGGCCTGCAGGGCCAGCCGAAGGGCTTGCCGGAGCGGCAGAGCCCCTTTTTCTCGAATCAGCTTGCCCAGATCCTGCCCCTTGAGGTATTCCATCACCAAGTAGGCCTGCTCCCCCTCTTGGCCGTGATCCAAGACTTTGACGATGCGGGGATGCTGGCCCAGAAGGGTGCTGACGCGAACCTCTTCGGCAAAGCGGCGACGCAAATCGGTCTGGGCGTCACCCCGGCTCAGCAGCATAGGGACATGCAGGATCTTAACAGCCACCTCTTGGCGGTTGTTGTGCAAGTCCAAAGCGCGGAAGACGGATCCCATGCCGCCGCCACCAATTTCTTGAATCAGTTGGTAGCGGCCACCCAAAATGCGATTGGTGAGTTCGGAAGACATAAGGAAGCAGCTTGGGCAGAGATGTCCATACGATAAACCAATTGCTGGAGTTTATACCCGCTCCTTTCCCCGTCCAACTCAGGGATCCCAATCTTTGACGCTCTGGGAACTCTGCGCCGCTCAAGCCCTCACCCCCAACCCCTCTCCCTCTGGGAGAGGGGAGTTGGAGCGGCGCGTTTGCGGCAGCGCTGCCTAGCAATAACGACGCGACGAGCCGTTTTTTACTGCTATTTGGAATGACTATTTAGAGATTTTTTTAAGGATCCCCAGTAAATGTGAAAAAAGTGAAAGGGAATGCTTGGGGAAATGAGGCCTTGTGGGCAACCTTCAGCTTGAAGAGGGATGATCGGAAGGGATCCCTGGGCGAGGGCTTATGGACTTGGGCTTGGTGGTGATTGCCTACAAGGAGGGGGATCGGGAGAGCAAGGCCGCCTGTCAATTGTGTGCGGAGCAGTTGCGTCGGCGCGGCGTTACGGTGCTGACCGCTCCCACCGGCTTGCACCACAACCCCTACCCGGTCTTTTTGGAGGCCACTTCGGATCCTATCGATCTAGCTGTGGTACTAGGGGGAGATGGGTCGGTGTTGGCGGCAGCCCGCCACTTGGCCCCGCACGGGATCCCGATTTTGCCCATTCAGTCGGGGGGCAGGCTGGGGTTTTTGGCTCAATCAGAGCGGGTGCTGCACCAGGATCCCTGGGATCGCATTCAGGCAGGAGACTTCGTCCTGCAAGCCCGCATGATGTTGCAGGCCCAGATTTGGGAGCAAGCGCAATTGGGGCAAGGGGCTATCCCTGGGGAGGGCAAGCGGCAGGGCCGCCCGGTTAGCGACGTGTACTACGCCCTCAACGAAATGTGCCTCAAGCCCATCAACCGGGAACGCCTGCCCGCCGCCATCATGGAAATCGAAGTCAATGGCGAGATTTTGGATCAGTACCACGGGGATGGCGTGCTGGTGGCCACGCCGACGGGATCCACTTCCTACACTTTGGCAGCCAATGGTCCCATCCTGGAGCCTACCTTTGAGGCCATCATCATCACCCCCATTTGTCCCCTCAGCTTGTCCAGCCGGCCCATTGTTATCAGCGGCACGGCCACGGTGGAGATCTGGCCCCTTGCTGATCCGGAAGGGCTGACCCGCCTCTGGACTGATGGTGTCTTGGCTCAATCGGTCAACCCCGGCCAGTGGGTGCAAATTCAACGGGCTCCCCTGCCGGCCAAGCTGATGATCCTAGAAAAAGACCTCTCCTACTTCCGCACCCTGCGAGAAAAGCTGCAGTGGGCCGGCAGCCGCATCTACATCCCCACCACCAACCACCGCCCCGCGGGGGAGTAGCGGAGTTTAACTCCCCTGGAATCACTCAGACACGGGGAAACCCCCTACAGCCGTTCCGGCAGCTTTTGTGGCGCCCTTGATCCCGACCTCACCCCCGAAGGCCAGCCGATGGCAGAAGCCTTTGCCGGGATCCCTTGGCAGGCCCTCTACGTCAGCCCGATGCGGCGCACCTTGGCTACCCTCAGGCTGCTGGCAGAGAAGACGGGGTAGGAGATAGGGAAATCCACTACAGCGAGTGGGAGGGCAAAACCCACGCCGAGGCCCGCGAAGCCCATCCCGAAGCCTAGTGGCGCTGGAGGACCGAGCCGGCCTGGAACGCCCCTCCAGGTGGCGAAACCGCTGTGCAAATTGCCAACCGCGCCCTGCCGGTTGTGGCGGAGATATCGTCTCCCACAAACAAGGCCACCCCTCGGATTCTTCTCCGCAGCCTACTGGGCATTCACCTGGGCCGCTACCGGGATCGCATCGAGGTTTTGGCTGCCTCGGTCAGCGTGGTCAAGTTCGATCGCTATGGGCCCCTGCTGGAAAGCTTGGGGGAACGCGGCTATCTGGCGCCTAATCTGCAGCAAAGGGTAGGCACCTAAACTTTCAAAATGGGTCTGAAGTTCACTCAATGGGGATAAATTGCAACAGCAACCCTGGGTGGATGAGATGAACCGGGGCAGATTTTCCATCCTGGTCGGGATGGGCCAGCAGCACACAGCGATCTTGAGGGGTGAGGTTAAACCCGGCAGAGGGATCAGCCAGTTGAGAGTTGAGTTGGGGATCCCCGACAAACGTCAGTTGGGCCAACAGAGTTAACAGCCGGTCTTGGTGGGCCAGATCCGCTCCAAAAGCAGTTCGCTCCTGCAAGGTGGCCAGCGCCACAGGATAGCCTTCTCGAATCAAATAGGTGAGGATCCCGGCACAGCGCTCTACGGCCCGCTCCAGCTTGTTGCGATGCCCTTCAGGGCTTTCTCCCCGCGGCTGCCAGCGATTTTCAAAGCAGAGGACGATGGCCTGGGAACGGGGGCGCTCCAGCTCCCGCACAACCAGTTGATCCCGCTTGGCCGAGATCTTCCAGTGCACCGAGCGCAGATCATCCTGGGGACGATAAGGCCGCAGGCTAAGGTAGTCCCCCTCCTGGCCGGCCTGAGGGCGCAACTGGCTACCGCCGCTCAATTGTTCCCACAGCAACAGGTTTTGGACAGGGGCAGGCCGAGGAAACACAATTACCGTCTGCGGGTCCTCAATTTCCACTGCCTTGCGGAAGAGTTCAAAGGGAAAGCTGGTGGCAATCTCAAAACCCTGCAACTGCCACACCCCTCGCCTTGAAAAGGTGTGTTGATAGAAAGTCTCCACCCTGCTGCCGGGATCCAGCCGCAGCACATAGCTGGAAGGCCAATCCGTCTGCTTCAACCCCTCGATGCGTTCCCTTACCTGGAGCGAAAAACTGGGCAGGCGCCGTTTGCGATTGACCAGCGTCAGCCCCACCAAGACAGGCTGGCCGGCAAAGATGCGGCTGGGCAACCGCCGGCTCACCTCCAGATCTTTGAGGGTGAGCTCGGAGAGGAGGCCGCTGAGGAGAATGAGGCTAAGCAGCATCCCCAACACCAAGTAGAGAGGATTGTTGCCAGTGTTGAAGGCGGCAATACTCACCAGGAGGGTGATCCCGACAAACCGCCCCCCAATGCGGGTAAAGCGGAAGCGGCGCAGAAAACGAACCCGCTGCCTCAACTGGGGAGAGCGGATCCCCAACTTCCACCGCCATCGCAAGGATTGGAAGAGTTGAAATGCTGCTTGGCTAAGTTTTGGTAACACTGGCATCCCTTCTCCGCTGCCCTGTGCCGCTAACTCTTGCCCCTCAACCCTCGGCTGGAGTTAGGGGGAGGGAAGACTTGATTACTGGACATTCTCAAACATTGAGCTACGCGATAGGGCAAGTCCCGCAAATAAGTTGCTCGTTACTGGTCGGATCCTTCCTGCCATTCGCGTCAGCAGGACGGAGTCCTTTCGAGGCGGAATCGGGACAGTTGCGCTGGCACAGCAGTTACAGGCTAGCGATGGTGCTCTGGGGTTTTTCCTCAGACCTTTGAGGGATCCCTCCTACTTCGTCCAAGACAAGGTAGCTATCGTTGCGTTGGCCGGAGAATATCTGTACTTCGCAGCGTAAATGGATCAGGGGCTAGGGGCAGGGTTGTTCTGTGAGGATTTCGGCAATGGCCGCGGCCACTCGCTCTTGTTGCCGGAGGGTCAGCTCGGGAAAACAGGGCAAAGACAACACCTGGGCAGCACAGAGCTCGGCATTGGGCAAGTCCCCAGGTTTGTACCCCAACTTTTTGCGGTACACCGGCTGCAGATGCAGAGGAAGGGGGTAATAAACACGGCTGGCAATGCCCCGCTCCTGCAACTGCCGTTGCAACCGGTCGCGCCGCCGTGAGTCGGTTGGGTCAGATCCAGGCACCCGCACCGTGTACTGGTGCCACACCGAGTTGCCCCCCACCGCCACCTGGGGCAGGATGAGGCCAGGGATCCCCTGCAACAAGCGGTGATAGGACTCGGCAATGGCCTGCCGCCGCCAGTTCCACTCCCGCAGGTAAGGCAGCTTAGCCGTGAGGATCACGGCCTGCAGCGCGTCGAGGCGGCTGTTGAGGCCAATGTATTCGTGGTGGTACTGACAGACCTGGCCGTGTTCTTTGAGGATGCGCACCTTGCGGGCCAGTTGCGGATCCCGGGTTACCACTGCCCCGCCATCCCCTGCTGCCCCCAAGTTTTTGGTGGGAAAAAAGCTAAAGCAGCCGATATCGCCCCAGGTGCCCACCGGCCTGCCCCCCCAGCAGGCTCCTACCGCCTGGGCACAATCTTCCACTACTGCCAACCCATGTCGCCGTGCAATGGCCAGGATCTGGGTCATGTTGGCTGCCTGGCCGAACAAATGCACTGGGATTATGGCTTTGGTGCGGGGAGAAATGCTCTTTGCCAGAAGCTGGGGATCCAGGTTAAAGGTGCAGGGATCCACATCCACGAACACCGGGCGTGCCCCCACCAAATCAATAGCCTCGGCGGAGGCAAAAAAGCTAAAGGCAGTGGTGATGACCTCATCGCCCGCTTGGATCCCCAAAGCCCGCAGGGCCAATACCAAAGCATCAGTGCCGGAATTGCAACTGACAGTCTCTAGGTCGCCGCCGCCAAGAAACTGGGAGAATAGCTCCTCAAAGCGCTGCACCGCCTCTCCCCCGATGTACTGGCCAGAGGCCAGCAACGCCTCCACCTCCGGCAGAAGGGATCCAGCCAGAGCGCGGTATTGCAAAGTTAAATCCAGCAGCGGGATTGGCTCATCCGTCATGGTGCTGCCTTTTGGGGGGTAGCGGCCACAGCCCATCATCGAGGATAGGAGCCGGTGGAGACAACGCTCTGGCACCAAATTGGGCTTTTGTGGAGCTCAGTTGCTGAGCGAGCAGCTGGGATCCAGCCTCGCTCCGGATTGATCCTAAGCTAGAGTGAACGCGGTACATTTCTGACCAGGGATCCCCTAGGCTGGATACAGCTACAGCTATCGACAGGATGCTCTATGCAGGTTGCTTCTCAACAAGTTGGCGGCAAAGCGCCTTTAGCACCCCGAATTCTAGCTTTGGTGCCGGGAGGGATTGGCGACCAAATTCTTTTTTTTCCCACCCTGGCGAGTTTGCGACAGCGCTTTCCAGAAGCGGAGCTGGAGGTGGTGGTGGAGCCGCGGGCAGCAGCTGCCTACGAGCTCTGTCCCTCGGTGAATCGGGTGCTGACCTTTCCATTTAAAGAGCAGCTTTCGTTGGGAGATATCAGCGATCTGCTGGGGCGAATCCGAGAGCGGCAGTACGACGCTGTGCTGAGTCTGGGCAAAAGCCTAGGGGTCAAGCTGCTGCTTTGGCTAACTGGGATCCCGAAGCGAGTTGGCTATGCTCCGCCAGGACCTGGACGACCTTGGCTAACTGACCCAGTACCCCTGAAGCCAGCCCAGTACGCCGCCAGCATGTACCACGACTTGCTGCAGGGGTTTGGCATCACTGCGCCGGCAGGCTTGCCTCAGATTCGCCTTAAGAAGACAGACCTGGAGTGGGCCGAGCAGGAACGCAAGCGCCTGCTGGGGAATGCCGCCCAAGATTACGTGCTGCTGCACCCTGGCGCCAGCCAACTGTCCCAGGAGAAGGGAATTCAGAAGATCTACCCCCCCGCCAACTGGGTCAGGGTCATTAAGGGTTTCCGGGAAAAGCGGCCGGAGCTGCCGCTGGTGCTGCTGTTGGGGCCAGAAGATGAGCAGCTGGCGGAGGGCTTTCTGTCGCAACTGCCAGATCTGCCGGTAAGCCGCCCTCCCCAACTGGGCCAACTGGCGGCCTTGATTGCTGGCTCCACTCTGCTGCTGTGTACTGATAGCGCCCCCATGCACCTGGCGGTGGCTACGCAAACTCCGCTGGTGGCTCTGTTTGGCCCCACCGATCCAGAGCGGCTGCTGCCTTCTGAAGGGCCCTTCCGCGCCGTCAAGGCAGCCAAGGGGGTGATCGACTCGATCCCTCCTGAGCAGATTCTGCAGGTAATCTTCCCTGGATAGAGGGCTTGCCATGCGGACGAAGGGACTTGAACCCTTACGCCTTGCGGCACTAGATCCTAAGTCTAGCGCGTCTGCCATTCCGCCACGTCCGCAACGGCGGGATCCCGCTCACCTATGCTAACCCAAGCTGGCTCCAGCTAGCTCGGCAACTGGCTAACGGCAACCTTCAGTTCTTCTGTGGCGTCCAAAACCCTCCAGCTCTGCCCCGCTGTCCGCTGCCACAGCTCAAAGTGCAGGTGCGGCCCGGTAACTGCTCCTGTCGCCCCTACATAGCCAATGATGGATCCCTGCCGAACCACTTCTCCTGGGGTGACAGCTACTTTAGACATGTGACCATAGCGGGTGCGCCGGCCACCGGCATGCTCCAGGACCACCGTGATCCCCAGATCTCCTAGGGATCCGGCACTCACCACCTTACCAGTCAGGGCAGCTAGGATTGGCGTACCCAGGCTGGCCCCCAGATCCACGCCGGCGTGAAACTCCAGCTGACCCTTGAGGGGGTGAATCCGCAAGCCAAAGCCAGAGGTGATCGGCACGGGGTGGGGCAGAGGATAGAGCAGTTGCTCCTCACTTGGGATCGATGGAGGCCAGGTCAGCGGTGGCGGCTCAGGGGTTGGGGGCGGGCTGGGATCCTCAATACGAAGCTCTTCCCCTGGCAGGAGAAGGATGCGGCGACCGGAGCTGCGCTCCAGCAGCACTACTGCTACCCCACTTTCCGGCTGAGTCTCGGCAACCTTTGTTGGCTCGATAACGATTTCCCGGCCCACCTCGGTGCGGCTTGCCGCTTCCAGTGGGAGAGCCTCGCTGGGTTGCAAGAGCAAGCCTGGGGTTCCTGGGCTAGTTTGCGGCAGGGGAATGGCGCCATCCAGGACCAGGGCCTTTGCTGCAGGGGTATCCAGCGCTGGCCCGACGGGGGGAGGAGGGGGCAAGCGCGTCTGTGCCAACAACGCTGGGGGAGAAAACCAGAGCAGGCTTAGCCCTAGGCCTAGAGTTAGCCCCAGCCGTCGCAGCTGTCGCCCTCTGGCGGCCCAACTGCTGCCTAGCCAAGAGAGAAGACGCTGCCCAAAAGAGGTGGAATCCATCACGCAAAGGAGGAGCTGCTGGCAAGAGACACTTGATAGCTTAGGCGCACCTGCTCGGGAGAGAGGACGAGGATCTGTCCCCCCTGAGTTTGTACCCGCAGCCTGCCATCCTCGGCAAGGCCCAAAACCGTAGCCGACGCCTCCCCGGGGAGCGATTGGATTTGCGGCTGCACTGTCCAGGCTTCGTACTCGGAGCGCACTGGAGCAAACCCCTCCTGCAGCCAGCTCTGAAACCCCCGCTCCATCCCCTGCAAAACCCAGGCAGCAACGGCAGTGCCATCCTGGCGGGATCCCAAGATCTCGGCCAAATTGATTCCCTCGGCGGGCACGGGATTGTTGATATTTACACCCACGCCAGCCACCAACCCCAGCAACTGTCCCCTCTCCCCAAAGCGGCTTTGCACCAGGATCCCCCCTAGCTTGCGCAGAGAACCAGGTCGCTGCTTGTCCGGCACCACCAGGTCGTTGGGCCATTTCAGCCGCAGCGGGATCCCCAGTCTCTGGCGCAAGCTGCCCGCTATACCCCAGGCCAAGGTTAGGGTCAGTTCCAGCAAGGAGTGCCGCAGGGGAGGGGATCCCAGCCAGACCGACAGGTACAACCCCCCCGCTGGCGATTGCCATACTCGCCCATGCTGGCCCTGTCCTGCCCGCTGGCGGGTACTCACCAAAACCGTGCCCAGGGGCAGCGGCTGAGGGAAGCGACGACCCCAGTCCAAGAGCAGCCGGTTGGTGGAATCGGTTACTGCCACCTGGAGAAGGTGATGCCCCCAGGCCCCCCGACCCACCAGGGATCCCAGCCGCGCAGGGGAAAGCATGGCTCGGCTCGGCCCTAGCTCAACACAATGTCTTCTGCGGGGCGCTGGGCCAGCCGCTTCAGGTTTTGGTAGCGCAGCATGTCCAACAGGTCGTTGCCAGAACGCCCCTCCAGACGGGCCTCTAGGTGCAGCGCCTGCCCTAAGGCCTCCACCGCCTGCAGCCGCGGAACTCCGCGCAAGACCAGCCGGTCCACAGCGTAGGCATCGGCAGCCAAAAGACGGCGGTCGTTGGTCTGGTCGCGGCGCAACTGCCAGAGAGCCAAGCCGCTCAAGCCACCGGAAACCGTTGCCCCCACCGGATCCTGCTGCACCGCCTCGAAGATTAGGCTCAAGCCTCCCAAGGCAGCAATAGCCAGGTAAAAGTCAATCTGCCGCGAGGCCGCCCGGCTGTAGTAGCCTACTTTGTGCAGAAACAAGCCGGCCCGCTGCAGCGGGGTAAACTGCCGCCACTCGTAGGGCTTAACAAAAAGCCGCAGCTGCCGCTCCCAGGGCAGTTGCCGACGGCCTTTGATTACGACTGTCTGCCGCTCCGAGGCCGGCAAGATCTTGACGCTCTCCCGCATGCTGGCCGGCAGCAGATCCAGCAGGCGGTCGATCTCAGCCTGGTCGAGAACGTAGTTATCGTAGCCGTTGTCGTAGCCGTAGTACTCCGAGTTCATGCCGGGCCTACTCCTAATCCCATCGCCTGACGCATCTCTCGCACCGCCCGATCCAACCCCACCAGCACCGCTCGACTGATGATGCTATGGCCAATGTTTAGCTCCTCCATGCCCGGGATCCGCGCCACCGGGCCCACATTCCAGTAGGTGAGGCCGTGTCCGGCGTTCACCCGCAAGCCCAGCTGAATGGCCTGCTGGCTGGCTTGCTGGAGCTGGGCCAGCTCCGCCTCCCGTTGGGCTTCTGAAGAGGCCTCGGCATAGCGCCCGGTGTGCAGCTCCACCCAGCGGGCCCCCACCTGGGCAGCGGCGGCAATCTGGATGGGATCTGGATTGACAAACAAGCTGACGGGAATGCCGGCTCCTTGAAGTCGGTCAACCACTTCACTTAGGCGCGAAACCTGACTGGCCACATCCAGTCCCCCTTCGGTGGTAATCTCTTCCCGCCGCTCAGGAACCAGCGTGACATAGTCGGGCTTGATCTCTAAGGCAATGGCCACCATCTCATCCGTTGCCGCCATCTCCAAGTTCAGGTGGGTGCGCACCGTCTGCCGTAGCAACCGCACATCCCGTTCCTGAATGTGGCGGCGATCCTCGCGCAGGTGCACCGTGATCCCATCGGCGCCCGCCAACTCGGCAATTACGGCAGCGGCCACTGGATCCGGCTCGATGGTGCGGCGGGCCTGGCGCAGCGTGGCCACGTGGTCGATGTTAACTCCAAGGCTGACCAAGGCTACCGTTCCAGAAGATCCTAAGGAATGCTTCTAGTATTACATTATTCAATTTTGGACTGCTTGGGGGAGGGCAAGACAGAAACCCCGCAGGCCGAGGGCCTATGATCAAAGACGACGCTTTCCCCCTCCTGGATCCCCTTCAGGCTTGCCATGACCAATCCAGATGCCTCTTTGGCGGTGGGACACCCCTCTCTAATTGACCGGGCACGGGTGGCAGCCCTGATTGCCCAATACTTGCCGGTGGAGATTTGTATCTACTACCAGGTGGTGCCTTTGGCACTGGATATGGACAGCTTGATCCTGGGCATGGTGGATCCCCAGGATTTGGCAGCCCTGGACTACGTGAGCAAGATGCTGGCCTATTCCCAGATTACGGTTGAGCCAGTTCCAATTACGCTCGAGCAGCAGCAAGATTTAATTGCCTACTACTTCAGTCATCCCCCTAGCCCGGCAGAGGTGGAGCGGCTGCGCCTCCAGGCCCACGCCAGCCGTACCACTCGGGAAGTCCCTGCTCCCGTAGCTGAGCCGCCCAGCCGACCAACTCCCACCCAGCCGCTGCCGGCACGGCCAACTGCTCCGCCTGTTCCTGCTGACGAAGCGGAAGAGACCGTGCAGCAGCTGCTGAACTCGATGCTGCGGCGGGCTTTAGACGAGAAGGCAGAGCAAATTTTTGTGGAACCCCAGGAGGGAGTGGTGTGCCGAGTGCGCTATCGCCAGCAAGGGATCCTGCGGGATCTGTTCAAGGATCTCTCAGAACCGATCCGGGCTAGGCTGATTGCCGCCATGAAGCGGATGATGGCTCTCGATCCTGCCCTCATCGGAGAGCCGCAGCAGGCGGAGGCGGAGCGGCTGTACCGGGGGGAGCCGCTGGTACTGCAGTTGCGCATCATTCCCCAGCCCTCTAAAACCGGACCGGGCTCCCCTCCTAGGGAAGGAGCCATCCTCAGCATTCTGCGGGGAGAAGCCCTCCAGAAGTATCAGCAAAGCCAGAACCGCCTCCGCGTCTCCGAGACCCTGGCCTTGGCCCAACAGACGCACCAACTGCTGCAGCAACTGCAAGTGGCCCTCAGCAGCACTCTCGGGAAGCTCAAGCAGTATCCCACTCCCCCTGACAGCAACTGGCCCCTGATGGCAGAGACGTTGGCGGCCATTCAGGCCCAGGCCCAAATGCTCGCCATCCACCAGCAGGACTGGGAAAAACTTAATTGCGGCAGTTGAGCCGCTGGTTGACACTCCCCTGACTAGAGTCGGGGGATGCTTACGCAGTCCACCGTTGGACTCGTAAGGGCGCTGTCAAGACGCCCCTAGAGGGTTCCTAGTTCCCCTTACTTACTGGCTTTCGGCACTGTCCGGGGTAGCGGGACGGAGGGTTACCAAGCTACTCCGCTGGGTTACCGGAAAGGGGAAAGATAGACGGGACAAGCTGCTTCGCTACAGAGTTGTGGTGGCGGGCGCTTTGTACAAGCAGGCTGTAGCTGCGGCTGCCAGGATTACAAACCACTGTTATCGGTAGCAGGCCACTGCCTCGATTTCCACCAAGGCATTCAGGGGCAGGCCAGCCACTTGCACGCAAGAGCGGGCCGGCGCCGGAGCTGTGGCGAAAAACTCTCGATAAACCTCGTTCATGGCAGCAAAGTCTTTCATATCCGCCAAGAAAACCGTGGTCTTCACCACATTGGCCAAGCTCGTGCCCCCTGCTTCCAGCACTGCCTTCAGGTTCAGCAGCGCCTGCCGAGTTTGCGAGGCAATGTCTTCCCCCGCCAGCTTGCCGGTTCTGGGATCCAGGCCCACCTGGCCAGCGGCAAACAGAAAGGGCCCCGAAGCGACAACGCCCTGGCTGTAAGGGCCGACAGGAACAGGAGCGGCCTCGGTTTGCACCTCCCGAGGGCCTGGCCTGGTTTGACCCTGGGGGTGGTCCATCTCTGCCCTAGCCAGATCAATCGGCTCCATAGAGGTTTGCCCCAGTGAAGAGAAGCTCTTTCGCTACGCTACCACAGGCGGACCCAGAGAAGACGAACCCGCAATGCCAAAATAGGCTTGTCGGGAAGAAAAAGTACTCATGCCTTTGATCAAGTTGCAAACCTCTCTGCAGCCAGAACCTGCCGCCGTGGCAGACCTACTCAAGTTCCTCTCTGCTGCTCTGGCCAAGCAGTTGGGCAAGTCGGAAGCCTACGTGATGACTGCTTTTGAAGGAGGGATCCCGATGACCTTTGCCGGCAGCGCCGATCCCTGTTGCTATGTAGAGATCAAGAGTATTGGGCAGTTTTCCGCCGAACAAACCCGATCCCTGAGCGAGTTTTTTTGCAGCACCATCGAGGAGAAATTGGGGATCCCCAAGAAGAGGATTTACATTGAGTTCGGCGATGCCAAAGGCTATCTTTGGGGATGGAACGGCACGACCTTTGGGTGAAAGCTCACACAAGTCAAGCCTCTCCTCGCCTGGCTGCTCCAGCCTATCCAACAAAGCGGCAGCTGCTACTGAAGTTCGCCAGTAATTTGGGTGTGTCCGTTCTTGTCTTTTGGGCAGACCATCGATTGGGATGCTTTGCAAGACTGGTTTGCCGGGGCTCTGGTGGAAGATTTGGGGCCGCTGGGGCCAATGCTTTTCATTGCCATCTACATTGTGGCGACGGTGCCGCCTCTGCCGGCTTCGCTACTGACCTTGGACGCAGGAGCTGTGGGGCTCGGCAAGCCCTACGGGAAGTGGTAAAGCAGGGCTAGGCCAACCTAAGTCAAAGTGGCCTTGTGCAGAGGCTTAGCCAACCAGTTGGCAGAGGGTCTCCTGCCTTTCTCGGTCTTGTTCGGCCAGTTCCTGGATGGCCCGTTGGTACACCTGGGCGGGTGTGGATCCCTGGTTGACCTGCTTCAGCCAGCGCTGGGCTTCATTGCCTTCCTGGAGCAGGGTTTGCAAGGGAGCCAAGAAGCAACCCAGCCCCTGGGGCTGGCCCAGGCGCCACGCTTCAGTCAGCAGCTCTTCAATCCACTCCTGGGCTAAGCGTTCGCGGCCGGTGCGCCAGTCAATCAGCCGAGCTTGCAGGGACTCACGGGCAGCAGCCTGCTCGTTGGCCTCGCAAAGACCCTCCAGCTCCGCTGGGGTAAAGGCCCCCCCCAAGGGATCCAGCGCCTCCGGGTGGGATAGCAATTGCCAAAGGCGGGCCTCCACCAAGGCGGCGATGGCCAGGATCATCACCGGATCCGCCACTAGGTCGCAGATGCGCAGCTCCACTCGGTTAAGCTGGTAGGGCCGCTCCGGGCCGTTGGGCCGCACGGAAGCCCAGAGGTGGCGCACATTCTGCATCGTGCCTAGGGCCAGTTGCTCCTGCATCCAGGCGATGTAGTGGGCGTGATCCCGGAAGAAGGGCACCTGGGCCGGCGTTTTGGGAAACACCTGCCAACGGCTGGAATGGTAGCCCGTTACCTGGCCGTCCAGGAAAGGAGAAGAAGCGCTCAGGGCCAAATAAAGAGGGGCTTCCGCCCGCAGCAGGCGACAGGCGAGGAAAATGGCCTCCGTATCCGGCAGACCGACATTGATGTGGATGCTGGCGGTCACCACCCGCGTGCCGTAGGTGCGCTCGATGTAGTCGTGGTAGGGGTTGCCCGGATCCGAGCGCTCGAAGTGGTCGCTGCCGCCCAGAGCCAGCGTGCTCCCCGGCAGCAAGGTGTAGGGGCCAAGACGACGCAAAAACTGCCGTAGTTGCAGGCGAGGCCGAAGCAGGGCACAGAGCAGGTCTTCGTAGCGGCGGAGAGGAGGAGTAATGTACTCAACGTTGCGCCGATCTGGTTCTCGCACAAACCCCGGCAAAGCCTGGCAGATGCGATCCGATAGGCCCACCACTTCCCCGGCGGCGGTGCCGGTGTACATTTCTACCTCAAAGCCCTTGGTCAACAGCACAGGCCAGCCTCCAGCTGCAGCCCCATCAGTTTAACCTTTCTCTTCTTCACCCATTTTCCTGAGATTTTGCAGGAGATTGGCCACTGGAGGGGGAGTTTCTCGTCCTACTGTTAAAATGTTTGGCGATGCTTGGATGCGGCTGTGGGGGAAGAATGGAGTGCGGGATCCCATCTACATTCTGGGGGCAGGGCCGGCGGGCATGGCGGCTGCCTATCGCTTGACCCAGCTAGGCTTCCCCGTGGTGGTGGTGGAACGAGAAGACAGGGTCGGGGGCCTGGCCAAAAGCATTCGCTACCAGGGGTTCATTCTCGACTATGGCCCGCACCGCTTTTTTACCAAGATCCCAGCGGTGCTGGAGCTGTGGAACCAGGTTTTGGGATCCGAACAAGTGACTGTCCGGCGGCTTACCCGCATCTACTACCGCAAGCAATACTTTCAGTACCCCATCCAAGCTTGGGAAGTCCTGCGCAAGGTTGGCTGGTGGGAAAGTTTGCTCATTGTCCTTTCCTACCTCTGGGCCCAACTCATCCCCCGCCCAACTCCCCAGAACTTTGCCGACTGGGTCAAGGGAAAATTCGGCAGCCGGCTTTTTCAGATGTTCTTCAAAGGCTACACGGAAAAGCTGTGGGGGATCCCTTGTACCGAAATCAGTGCCGATTGGGCTGCCCAGCGCATCAAAGGTCTCAGCCTTGGGCAAGCCATCCGTAAGGCGCTGGGGTGGAAGCGCGGCTCCGTCAAATCACTAATTGAGCAATTTCAGTTTCCTCGCCTGGGATCTGGTCAGCTCTACGAAAAAATGCAGGAGTTTTTGCTGGCCGAGGGTCAGGAAGTTTGGCTAAATACAGAGGTCATTGCCCTTAGGCAGGAGGGATCCCGGATTGTCGAGCTGCAACTGCGCCATCTTCAGGATGGAAGGGAAACATGGGTCTCCCCCTCCCACGTCATCTCTTCGATCCCTCTGACAGTGTTGGTGCAGAGCCTGCGGGAACTGCCTCCCCCAGAAGTGCTGCAGGCAGCCCGCAACCTCAAGTTTCGCAACACGGTTTTGGTTTACTTGATTGTGGAGGGATCCCAGCTTTTCCCCGACAACTGGCTATATATCAACGACCCAACAGTGCAGGTTGGTCGGGTAACCAACTTTGCCAATTGGTCACCGGCTATGCTCCCCAACCGAGAACAAACCCCCTTGTGCTGTGAGTATTGGTGCAACTTTGGGGATCCCTTGTGGCAAGCTCCTGAGGAGGAATTGCTGACTTTGGCTGAGAAGGAGCTACGCCAAATTGGCCTGCTGCAAGGCCAGAAGATCTGTGGCGGCTTTGTGGTGCGCCTGCCCCGCACCTATCCTATCTATGCCGGCAGCTACAAAGAAGACTTGGCCATCTTGCAGAGGTATCTTGGCCAGTTCGAAAACTTGCAACTGGTGGGTCGCTACGGCTCGTTTAAGTACAACAACCAAGATCACAGTTTGCTCATGGGCTTGCTGGCGGCTGAAAACATTCTCCAACCGGGCAGCCACGATCTCTGGCAGGTGAACTCCGACAGTGACTACCAAGAAGAGATCAAAGTGCCACCTCCACCTGCGAAGGTCCGACGATGAGTTTCTCTCTTAGCCATCTGTTGCAGCAAAGCCAGCAGCGTCTTGCCCCTTTCTGTACCCAGGTTCTGCTGCCAAGCTTGGCCTTGACAGGGTTGCAGATCTTCTTAATCTCCCTTTGGAGCGAGGAGGATGACTATGCTTCCATCTTCAAGAGTTTAACCCAGTGGGATAGCCATTGGTACCTGGGCATTGTGCGGCGAGGGTACCAGTTTGTGGGCTTTGACAAAATTGCCTACGAGCAAAGCAACGTAGCTTTCTTTCCCGGCTACCCGCTGGCGGTGGCTGCCGTGAGCCGCCTGTTGGGAGTTGACCCGGAGCTGGGGCTGTATCTCACTGCCCAGCTGTTTTGCTGGCTGATGTGGGTTTACCTTTTCCTGTTTTACCGTCTCTGGCAGATCCCCTTGCTTTGGCAAGTCCTGGCAAGTTTGATGATCTTGGTCTATCCCAGCAGCTTTTACCTTGTCGTGGGCTACAGCGAGTCCCTCTTTACGGCCAGCCTGCTGGGTTTTTTCCACTGGTCGGCCCACTTGAATTCAATGAGGTCAGGGCTCCTGGCCGGGATCCACGGTCTGGCAATGAGTGCCACCCGCATTGTGGGTTTGCCAGTGGCGCTAGTTCCTCTGCTGCGGCTATCCCGCCCTTGGTTTTGGACAGCCGGCGCCGTTGTTTTGGCCTTGGCGG
>Ga0197142_1001936_pt1 | contig 18621 bp, 15 predicted proteins | sample GBS60_MetaG_FD_148614 | JGI IMG/M metagenome (GOLD analysis project Ga0197142, IMG submission 148614) | Sediment microbial communities from Great Boiling Springs, Gerlach, Nevada, United States - GBS 60_MetaG | ecosystem: Environmental > Aquatic > Thermal springs > Hot (42-90C) > Sediment...
AAATCATCTTCTGAACTATATATTGATTCAAGGAATTCTTTTACGCGATTCTGACAATCTTTTACTTCAAATTTTGGCTGGAGCACGATCGCGCGGTAGGCATAGGTGAAGATAAGGGGTCCAGCACCAAACGAAGATAAAAATATTGCATTTTCAGGTGTTTTGTATTTTATATACCTTACAACCTCAACATTGTTTAACCGCCAGTTATATATTTCCTGCGCAGTTTCATTACCAAATATATTGCGGAGCAATCTAATATAACCAGTTGGGTTATGCAGGTGGTAGCCCTGATAAAAATTAAATAAAAATATTATCATCAGGATTATCGGTGTAAGATATTTATTAAATATTTGACCCTTCTTTAATTTTATGGTTCTGACCAGGACACTCAGGATTGAAATAAAGTAGTTATTTACAACACCCATTCTCTCGATTAAGAGATAACTTATGAAGAATATTATACATAAAGCGAGCAATAGTTTGATTACCGATTCAGAAAACCTGTTTTTTAATAGATAGATAAAACCGAATATTGCTGGTATAATAATGGGAAAAAGATTTTTAAAAAAACTAACGCAGTGTGGACTGTTGAATGCCTCTATCCACAATGACCTTGCAGGATAATCGAGTAGTTCAGGATTTGATGGTTTGATTCCAAAAAATTTAATCTTGTTTATTAATAATGACCAGACATGGATATATTCAGTTTCGGTCTTTAAAATTCCTGTAATTATTATACTTGCTATAAAAAAAACTAACGCAATAGCGATTGAATACAAACCCTGTGATGAAAAAATCAAAGGTCTTTCTGTCTTCTGTTTAAATAGTATAATGCCAAGAATCGTTCCAAATCCAAGTGCGAAAGGGGTTGAGATAAAATATAAACGGGTTCTTAATACCGGAACTAAAAAACTGCCCAGAAAGGGTATTAAAAGGACAAAAAATAGCACAAATGCATTCTCTTTTATTCTTTTTCCTTTTTCAAAGACCCATAGATTGAATACCGATACCAATACTATCGTCAAGAAAATGAATCTTGAAAAGTGCCAGGAACAGAGGCTAATCAAAAAACAGATACCTGATAATACCGAAAAAATGATTCTTTTTTTTGAATTATTTATTGCAAAAAAATAACTGGCAAGTCCAAAGATGATAAAAGGAAGGGCAAAGTCTTCATTTAAAAATCCAAAAGTGGAGCGTCCCACACCTGCCAGTGAGAAATTGGATAAGAGCCCGGCAAGGATTGAGTAAAAATGATTTATCCCGAGAGATCTGCTGAGTAGATAAATGGCAAATATTCCTAAACTCGCACAACCTGCAATAAATATTATTGTCCAGGTATGAAAAAGAATATTTTTTTCTTTTAATCTCAAAAATCTGTATAACCAGCCACAGGGATATTCCATTAAAATAGTTAAGTTTTCAAAAATCTTTACTCCTTCAGGCGCCTGGAGTTTTGGATCAAAAGCAGGGATTGATTTTCCCTGGGCAATGAGTTCTGCATAATGGTATTGTAATGCATTCTCGGTCCAGTAATAGGCAGTGGGATCCGTGCTATCATAATAATCCTGGTATTTGCCCAGTCTAACGCGATACCAAATTGAAATAAGGTAAATAGCAAACAGCGCAATTCCGATTATTATAATTCTTGAATTCATTCTAATAACCAGACTGTATAATGCGAACTAATATATTTTATTCTGTATCCGGCATTGTAAAAAAAACTATGTTTATTTTCAAGAAGTGTATCTATGTTATACATCAAAGACCATTCAGGAGATATTCTATCCCAGACCACACAGGAAACCTTGCTCTGTTTTATCATCTCGTTTAAATCATATCTCCATAAAGGCAGGGTTTCTTCAACGAGTTCATACCAGGTTAATTTTTGATACAAATCTTTTTTCTCAGATTTATTTTCTATTATCTTTAGCATCATAAAATAAGGTCCGATGAGCTCTTCGTAATCAACGACCTTAAAACGTTCTGACTCATTTGCAATGTAATGGGGTGCATAGATTGGTATTTTATCAGACGTGTGGTTTTGAATGAAATCACTCACCTGTTTGAATTCATTTCTTTTTATAAAACCGAGTCCTTTATAATAATGAGGATTTGCGCTACCGAGTGAGACAAAGATAATTCCGGATATGCTGATGAAAATTAAAGGGATAATGTTTTTCTTTGGTTGCTTAAAAGAATTATAAATATAATATAAGGTGATGCCATTTGCCAGACTCAGGGGGAATAAAAGGTCAATCATATTATGGGGCCAGTATGTGGAACTGATAAAGAGAAAGAATATTGTATAAACGGTAAAGAGAATGAGTGGATAAAATAAGAATCTATTAGGAATAAATAGTGATAGTATCAAACCTGAACCTCCGAGAATCCAGAGAAAATTTAAATCACGAATAAAGAGATCAAGAAATCTCAATCCCGCAGGACCACCACACCCTTTATAAAAATGGAATAGGATGAGTTGATAAAAAGAATGGGGTGTGTATTTGATGAGAAAATATCCCCAGGTTAAACCTGTGGTTATAACGAATCCAAGAAGGCTAAAGAATGCAGCGCGAAGATTGCGCTGGTATAAAAAATAGCCGAGGATTGAAAAGAAAATGAAAAGACCGGAAAATTTTACTCCAAAACCGAGTCCGGAGATCAAACCAGGCAAAATTCCACCATAAAGATTTTTGGACATTCTGATAATGAGCCAGAATACAGATATGCTTAAAAATAGAGTGAAGACTTCGCGCTCAAAAATATGATAGCGAAAGAGCAAAGATGAAAAACTAAAACAGATTATTATAACCAGGGCTAAAAATTCATTAAAAATTCTGCGGGCGCAGTCAAAGAGTAATAATGTTGAAATAAACACAACGATTCCTGTGAAAATCTCGGCAACCCTGTATGAAACCCCGAATATATTATAGAAAAAAGCAAGTAGATATTCAATAGTGGGGGGGTGAACAGTAAGTGTGTGGATAAATGGTTTTAAGCCTGATTTATAGGCAAATGCATGGTACAGATATGCTGAGTCTTCAAACCAGGCATAGGGATATAAAATGCGAAAAATGCGTGGTAATACTGCAACCAATAAGACAATAGACCAGATTGTATATTTAGATTTAAATAAATCTTGCCTGATCGAGATTATCCTATTCAGGTATTATTTTATAAACCTGATCCTTCTCATGGACGACGGAATCAACCTTCATCCCGATACTTTCGCCTTTCTTTACTTTTTCAACCGCTTTATGTTCGATCTGCATAGAATTAACGACCTGTTTGAAATCAGTGGTATGACCTTTTATGTGTATTGTATCACCGACATTAAGTTCATCATCTGTAATTTCAATAACTGCAACCCCGATTTTATTAAAATAATGAGTGACTCTGCCGATCAATTTTTCCATTTTAACTCCTTTTTATTTATTTTATTCATTATGGGTCTTTTGTCAAGAAAAAGGAAACTGAAGCGATAATAATAATTTGTTGACAATCGTTCATAATTTGTGTATAATCTTATGCGGCGCCATCGTCTAACTTGGTTTAGGACATCGCCCTCTCAAGGCGAAGACTACGGGTTCGAATCCCGTTGGCGCCAGTTTAATTTTTTGCGCTTTCAATTCTGATTACTTCGTAAGTTTTATTTTCCAGTTCTATTTTATCTCCCAATTTTTTCTCCAGCAATATATCCTTTGCCAGAGGAGACTCATAGGATATTATATTTTTTGAGAGGTCAGAATCCCAGGGTCCAAGGATCGTGTATTCAATAATACTATCCTCCTGAAGATTTTTTAGAATTACCTTTGTTCCAATACCGACTCTTGATGTATCGATATTGCTAAAGTCAATTATTTTTGCCTTCTGAAGTTCGGATTCAATCGTTCTTACCCTTTGATATAACTGATCCTGTCTTTCCTTTGCTGCCTTATATTCAAAATTTTCACTCAAATCCCCGAATTCCCTTGCCCTGCTTATCTCTTTTTTATTCTCTGGTATTGCGACCGTAAGCAGATATTCAAGTTCTTTCTTTTTCTGCGTAAGTGCCTCCTGGGTTGTATATATAAAATCTCCTTTTTTCTCCTGCAATTGTGGAAAGTGGTAATTGATGATTCTTAAATAATCATTCTTTTCGTAATCTTTGAGTGCGTTTGATTTAATCAGGGCATCTTTTATCTTCTGGATTTCATTAATCTCTCCATTTTTTATTATTTCATCGAATTTTTCTAAGGAAAAACCTTTTATAAATATCGGCTTTGCACCCTTGATATGTTCAAGGCTATTTATCAACCTGGGGAGATATCTGGGTTCGGAAAATCTTTTTAATGTGCCATTAGCTATTTTCTTTAATAGATATAAAAATGTTGTGGGAAATTTCTGGGGCATTGAGAATATAGATTTATAAAAATCCTCCAGTTCATAGCCTGCATTTAATAATTGTTCTTCTATCTCCTCAAGGAGTTTTGTATCATCAGATACAGTTAGTATTTGCTGGAATATTTTTTGCCAGTTTTGTGGTTCTCTTTTTTTAATCTCGGTCAAGAATTTATTCTTATGCTCATTATTTTTTAAATTTAATAATAGTTCTTCATAACCCTTTAAGTGCAAAAGGTCGTCAATTGTATAGTTGATGCCGGTTTTTTTATATTCATCACAAAGATAAATGATATCGAGTGCTATCGCGGGTTCAACCCTGTAATTTTCGTTTGCAAATGAGATAAGCAAAAGGATTATTTCGTTAAATATCTCGGGTTGTTCTTTCGCTAATTTTTCAGCAAGTAAATATTTTTCATCGAGATCTGCCTTTTTGAATGTTTCAATATAGGTCTCTTTCTTATCAAGCCCCTCAATAAATTGATAAGTCTTCTGTGCCTTTTTTGATTCCACCTTAATATTTTCATCTTTTTCCAGTTTTTTTCTGACCCTTTCCCAGAATTTATCAATTTCATTTTCTTCGACAACACCTGTTAAGTGGTTTTTTATCTCACCAGAACTTAATGGTTCTTTAAAACACTTCAATAGATAAATAACCAGCCCTGGGGGATCTTCTTTTGCAAAGGTTTTTAATTCTTCTATATTTCTATATTTTTTATTAAGATAATGCCATTCAGGTGCGGGTGTCAATAATTTCTGGGCAACATCAAATTTTACAAAATAGCCCTTCTGTTTCTGGAAATCAATGATGAGTTCTCTCTTTTCAGGATTCATTGCCACGACCTCACCGAGTCCGAACTTTTCAAAATAGAATACCCTGCCGATATCATATTTTAAAAATTCGTCAACCTTTTCAATACTTTTAAAAATATGCTCGCCTTTTTCAATCCCTGACAATTCTATATATCTTTCAATTCTTTCATTGTCTCCATACCTTTTTTTATAGAGTTCAACAAGAGCCTTTCTAATTATTTTATCATCTTCGGTGAAATAAGGCATATGTTTATATACCTCAATTGCTCCATCGATGTCATTTTGATTGACAAGATGACAGGCAAGGATTTCAAGTAACATAAATCCTCTGGGTGTTTCCTTTATTGATTTCAATTCATCGGCAATCTTTAAAAAATCTTGTAACAAAACATCTTTATCCTCCAGCATTTCCATCCAGAGATTTTCCAAACCTGAAAAATCCTTCTCTTCAATCAATTTCTTTGCTTTTTCAATCATTCTGATATTATATCAAAAAAATTGCAAAGGGCAAGGGGAATTAATATTCCTTGACTAAATATTCTATTTCTATATAATATTTCGTCTTTTATGATAAATCGCAGAATAAGAAATTTTGAGCTAAAAGAACTCATTGCTACCGGTGGAATGGCGGCAATATATAAGGCAAACCAGATAACGTTGGATCGAATCGTTGCAATTAAGATTCTCCATGGCCACCTTGCCCAGGATAAGGATTTTATAATCCGTTTTGAAAGAGAGGCTAAGGCAGCAGCCAATCTCCAGCATGAGAATATCGTCAATATCATTGATTTTGGTCAGGAAGAAGAAGTATATTTTATTGCAATGGAGTATGTTGATGGAAAAAGCCTCAAGGATATATTGATTCAGGTAAAATTCATCCCCCAGGAGATTGCGCTTGGCATTGTTCTTGAGATTGGGAAAGGACTTGGATATGCCCATCAAAAAGGGATTGTGCACAGGGATATAAAGCCTGCCAATATCCTGATTGGTTATGATGGAATTGTAAAGATTGCGGATTTTGGACTTGCCCAGGCACAGGATTTGACCACAATCACTGTGACCGGTGCAATCGTTGGAACCCCAGCATATATGTCTCCTGAACAGGCAGCAGGGAAAAAGGTTGATAGCCGTTCAGATATATTCTCCCTGGGCGTTGTCTTGTATGAAATGCTCACAGGAGTAAAACCATTCAAGGGTGAAAATTATTCATCAGTCATTCACGAGATCCTTACCATAAATCCGGTCAAGGCATTTGAGGCAAATCCATTGATTTCAAAAGAATTGAGCACAGTTATTGAACGAATGCTGGAAAAAGACCCGGATAAAAGATACCAGAATATTGAAGCAGTTTCCGAAGATATAATTATTCAAATGAAGCGGACAAGGACTGAGACAAGCCGCAAGGACATTGGTGATTTTATATCTACACCTGAAGAAAGACTAAAGAACTTAATGGAAAAAAGGAAAGAACGACATTTTGAGCGCGGAATTTATTTTATGAATTCCGGCTATGAAAAGATTGATGATGCAATAGCAGAATTTGAAAAAGTTTTATTATTAGACCCGAATGATGCAAAGGCAAAGAATTATCTTGAGACATTGAAGACGAAGAGAAATAAGATCCCTCCGCAAAAAAAGACAAAAGAAAAAAAACCAGCAAAAAAATCATTGATTTTTATTGGAATGTTGACGGGTTTAATCGCTATTGCAATAATAATTTATTTTATATTGAATTTCTTTTTTGGCGTAAAACCATCAAAAGAATTAACCGGTATAGCAATGGTCAATACAATGCCACCAGGTGCTGAAATATTCTTTGATAACGATAGTACGGGTATGATAACCCCTGCAATACTAAAGGATTTAACGATTGGTGAGCATCAATTGGAGTTAAGGAAAAATGGTTATAAACCATTTGTTCAGAAGATTGAAATCAAGGGTAATGATACATTAAAACTGGATATAACATTGATAACTGAGATCGCAAAAGAAGATACAGTTACAATAATTAAACCACCGGATTCTAAAAAACAATTGCCGCCGGTTCAGGGAACGAGTTATTTAAAGGTAAAGGTCGATCCCTGGGCAAGGATATATATAGACGGTAAATATGTTGAGACAACACCCATTGCAAGGAGTTTGCCCGTGAGTTCTGGTGTCCACAATGTTCGGCTTGAAAATCCAAATTATAAGATCTGGCAGAAAAATTTGAGGTTCAACCCCGGGGATACATTAAATTTGAATGTCAGGCTTGAACTACTTGAAGGTGCTTTAAAACTAATTGTCAAACCCTGGGCTGATGTCTATATAGATGGAAAATTTTATGAAACGACACCTATTGCCCAGCCGATAAAACTACCGGCTGGAGAACATAGATTAAAATTGATAAATCCTTTATGTAAACCTTATGAAGAGGTGATCGTGATAAAGCCAAATCAGGTCTTGAAAAAAGATGTTGAACTTGAAAAGAAATAAAAATACTTAGAAAGGAGATTTTATGCTAAAAAAATTTATTTTTCTTGGTATAATATTCGGTCTCTGCTCTGGACAGCAGGTCAGCGGAGACTCATTATTAAAGATGCTGGATACGGCAAAACTTTATTACAATAATGGAGAATATGGGAATGCAATAAATCAATTAGAGGGTGCACTCCAGTATCTAAAACAACTCAATAAGAATGAGCAGGTTGAGGCATATAAATATCTGGCATTCAGTTATGTTGCATTTGGTGATAAAGAAAAGGCAAAAGAACAGTTTAAAAAGGCACTCACGCTTGATCCAAAATTAGAATTGGATCCTGCTACTGTATCACCAAAGATTATAAAGATTTTTGAAGAAACAAAGGCAGAGATGGTTCCTGTTACACCTGCGCCGCAGCCGGTTCAGCCTCCCCAAACCAAACCTGTCGAGCCAGTTGTAAAACCAAAAAGCGTGAGCACATCAGGTGCATTATTGCGGAGTTGTTGCTTTCCAGGCTGGGGACAGCTCTATAAAGGTGAAAATTCAAAGGGGAGAACAATGATCATTACCGCAGTAATTCTCTTTCCTGCTACCCTTATTGCTACTTCAATTCAGAATGTAAAACACGAAGATTATCTTAATATTGAGCCCGGCAATAAAGATGAGATGGATCAGGCTTACAGAGAATACAGAATTTGGTATAATATCTCTGCAATATGCTGGCTCGGTTATATCGGACTTTATGGCTACAATATTTACGATGTTTTAACTTCAAAACCAGGCATTAAATCGTCAATGGGAGAAAATGTTAGAGGGCTTTATTGTAGATTCACACAGGAGGGTTTGCAATTGGGATATAATTTTAAGATAAAATAAGGGGGTAAAATGAAGAGGATTTTAATTTCATTAATGATTCTATTTTGTATAGTTTGTTTAAAACCACCAAGGGATAATCCCTATGATCCGGATAATCCAGATAAGGCATATCTAACCGGTATTGTTACATCACCAGATGGCAGGGTTGCAAATGCTGAGGTAAAACTTATTACTATTGATGATGAATTGTATGATACGACATATACCGATGACCAGGGCTGGTTTGAATTTACTGAAATCGAACCTGGAATATACAAGATAATGGCATTTGCTCCATATTATCTGCCTGCCGAATATGCACCTGAGAGCCTTCCTGCTGGTTCTTCAGATACAATTGAACTTTATTTTTATGGTATGAAATTCACCTTTGATGATGATACTGTGGGCACGATTGAACCATTTGATTTTAGAAAGGTTAGTGGAATCTGGAAGGTGATGTCAGATAATACCGCACCATCCCAGCCCAATGTTTATAACTGCAATAGCCAGAGAGGTCTTGCGCTCTATAATAAAGAGGTCTCAGATTTTTCCATCGGTGTAAATTTCAAATTCAACAACCTGGTAGATACCTTAAGCAGTGCAGGCATAATTTTCAGGCTAAAAGATAGCCTTAATCACTATGTAGTATTAGCATCCAGAAGGATAGTATCATTTGTGAAGATAAAAAACGGCACTCCAGTAATTCTTGCTACTGCACCAGTTGATATATTCCATAACCAGTGGTATGAACTATGGGTTGAAGCCTGTGCTAATCATTACAAAATATACTTTGATGGCGAATTAAAGATTGATAAATCCGATGGCGAATTTTCTAAGGGAATGACCGGGCTCTGGGTTAATCGTGAACAACCACCACAAATTTCAGTGAACTTTGATAATGTAGTAATTTGTAGATAGTGGCGACATTTCTCATTCATAAAAGTAATGAAGAGACCCAGGTTATTAAATTAGAGAAAGAAGTTCTCACCCTGGGCAGGCGTGAAGACAATGATATAATCCTTGATGATATTTTTGTCTCAAGACGTCATGCCGAGGTGATAAAAAAGGGCGAAGTATACATAATCAGGGACCAGAAGAGCCGTTATGGAACCTATGTAAATGGAATACGGATAACTGAAAAAAAATTGGATTATGGTGATGAGATACAATTGGGTAATATTTTAATAACATTTGTTGATGAGAAGAGACTCGGTCAGGTCCCTGAGCGAAAGACTGTCACAAGAAGGTTTGGAGATTTTGTTGATATTGATAAAAAATTAGAAGAATTAAAAACACTTATTGCCAAGGGTGAAAAAAAAGACAAATTATTAAAAATTGCAGATGAAATAAAGCAGGTTGTTAGTTTATATCAGCAGAATCTTATTGAGGCAGAAAAGGCAAGAGAAGTTGCCTCAACCCTGTGTGAGGTGGGTAAGGTTATAAATTTTGTCTTTGACCTCAATGTCCTTTTACATCTTTTAATGGACCTTGCATTAAGAATTATCCAGGCAAAAAGAGGATTCATAATGTTATATGATGAACAATCTAATGCCCTTAAGATAAAGGTTGCACGGAATATGGGTGGTGAATTTATTTCCCAAAAATCTTCAGGAATCAGCCAGTCCATTGCGCTTGAGGCATATAAGACCGGTGATACAATAACGATAGAGGATGCGATCAGGGATGAGAGATTCAAGACTCAGGAGAGTGTGATTGCCTATAACATCGGTTCAGTAATCTGTGCTCCCCTTGTCTCAAAAGAGAGGAATATCCTCGGCGTTATCTATCTTGATAATCCATCTGGTGATAAGAGATTCTTCAGGGATGATGTTGAATTCATAGAATCCTTTGCAAGCCAGTCTGCAGTTGCTATTGAGAATGCCCAGTTATATGACAAGATAAAGAGAGAAGAAATGATTACTGAAAGGCTGCAGAGATTTTTTTCACCGGAGGTGGTGAAGAAAATTATTGCTGAAGAAAAGGCAACCAAACCAGGTGGGGAGCACTGTATTGCAACGATTCTCTTCTGCGATATCCGTGGTTATACATCTTTAACTGAAAAGATTGATACGATTATTGCACTGGAGATATTGAATGAATTTTTAAGTAGTATGACCGAAGAGGTATTTCTTTATGAGGGGACCCTTGATAAATACATCGGTGATTGTGTGATGGCGATCTTCGGTGCACCGGTGAGCCATCCTGATGACCCATTACGGGCAATAAAGTGTGCACTGGGTATGAAAGCAAAAGTAGAGATTCTGAAAAAGAAATGGCAGGAGAGGTTAAAAATTCCTGATGTTGCAGGGTTTGAGATTGGTATTGGCATAAATACCGGCGAGGTGATTGCGGGAAATATTGGGAGCGAAAAAAGGCTTGAATATACAGTCGTTTCTACTGCGGTAAATATCGCATCAAGGCTTGAGGATATTGCCCTGCCTGGTCAGATTCTGATCAGTAAAAACACCTATGAACTCGTAAAAGAAAATGTAAAAGTCAAGTCATTGGCACCGGTCAAATTAAAAAATATCAGCCAGCCCATTGAGGTTTATGAAGTGCTCGGGCTCAACTGATCCTTTCCCAGGTTTATTGTTTTAGGGCATAGCAGTCAGTATGGTTTTTGGTCTTTGGTTGTTGGTCAATCTTTTTTACCAATTGACTATGCCCAATACCATACCGGCATCTATGCCCAATAACCACATACTAATCCCCCTAAATTCCCCCTTTTAAAAAGGGGGACACAGGGGGATTTATTGGATTAGGGACTTTAGTCCCGTGAGATATTATTGCAAGGCTGAAGCCTTGCCCTACCTATAAAAATATTGGTTAAATGGTAATTGGTTAAATGGTGGAGTTGTGCGATAAATCGCACCGCTACAATAACAATCCCCCTTATCTCCTCCTTTGAAAAAGGAGAAACAGAGAGATTCAATTGAATTAAACAATTCTTCATCCTGTATCGTGAATCATGTATCATGTATCAAGGAATTATCCTGTATCGTGAATCATTTATCATGTATCAATGAATTATCCTGAATCGTGTATCCTGTATCAAAACATATTTTCCCTGCCTGAAAAATGTTGCGAAATTCTATTTCTGTATTGACATTGTCTTAAATTAACATATAATGTTATATTATGACAAAATATAGACCACGAGAAATATCAGAAACATTAATTAAATCATTAAAGGATATGCCTGTTGTTGTCCTTTCAGGTATGTGGCAGACGGGTAAGAGCACGCTTCTTTTGAATGAACCCAAACTTAAAAAAAGAAAATACCTGAGTTTTGAGGAAAAAAAAGGGGACAGGCACATTTTTGATTTTCTTAATTGCAAACCTAACCTCTGGTTCTAAAAGAACCATTGATTCTTGAAGAAAGGATTTTTCTACATCTCATTTCGTTTCACGCATTATACCTTATCACAATCCCCCTTTATCCCCCTTTTGTAAAGGGGGATTTAAAGCCTCTTTTAGCCTTTTTTAACATTTAGCCTTCTTTAGCCTTTTTGAGCCCTTTTTAGCCATTTTGAACCCTTATTTGCAAACCTAACCTCTGGTTCTGAAAGAACCATCGATTTTTGAAGAAAGTCTGGCCACACACATAAAAATATTGGTTAAATGGTAACTGGTTAAATAGTATGTCTTAATGAATAAAATCTCATTCTGTTTCCTGCTTAATTCTACAATTTCTGTATTCCTTCATTTACTTGAACACTTAAACAATTGAACAATTGTTCAATTGTTCAGATGTTGAAGTGAAAAATTTTTTCCCCGCTTGGTAAGTGGGGTTATGTTTTAGTGCGAAACAAGTTTCGCTATTTTAGTTTTTTTTCTGGAGTAGCAGTCCGCCAAGGTTCGTGGTGGATTGGTCTACGTTCTTACGATGGGATTATTTTCGCGGTTGGGAAACCGCTCCTAAGCCTATAAGACTATTCGAGAATTTTATGATTTCTTCTGGATCCGGCATTATTTTTAAAACTTTTTGCAAAATCTTCTTGGCATCATGTTTATTATTATGCTCAAGACAAGCCTTAGCAAAGTTTATTGCCTTATTCTCAAGTTTACTCAAAATCCTAAATCTCATATTCACTGACCAATTATCAAAGTTCTTCTTAAACGGCTCACCCCGAATTAACTTGAATGCCTGCAAAAATTCTTTTTTGGCAAACTCCCATTCACCTGCCCTTTGCAATGCCTTTGCCCGGGCAATGGTCTGCTCAAATTCCTGATAGTCAGTGGTGAAATAAATGCCATTATTTATTAGATAATTCTCACCATAACTTCTTGAAATTGTCAAAAGATGGCTTGGTATCTTTAATTCCGTTCTTATCCTTACTAAGAGATGAGAGAAATTGCGAGGTGCCTTTTCGCTATTGGTCCAGAAATTCCTATATACTTCATCCAAATTTAAAGACTTTTTCGGTTCCATTGCCCCGGTGCATAGATAAATCAAGAATGCCAAATCCTTTGGATTCAAATTTGTTTTTAAATATTGTTGATTTTTATAAACAATGGTCTTACCTAAAAATTTAATATGATATACTGGAACCTGATTATTCAGAATAGGTAAATGTAACATAGCACGAGGAAGCCCAATTGATTTTCCCTTTGCTAAATTTTTACTGATAAGTTCAGGAAAAAAGATAGCCCATCTTTGCAAATCCGTAACTATGCCTTTTTGCCTGGCATATTTCAATGCTAAAAAATATTTTTTATTTTTTAAAAATTGGATAAGCCTTACTCGCGGTAAATCACATTTACTTATCCGTTTGTGTTTAAATTTGATGCAAAGATGGGAAAGTAGATTTTTTAATATCAACTCTTCTTTTTTGTAATTTTTACTTACAAAGCAAATGGTCTTCTTCAAAATGTTGATTGCTTTTGTTTTTTCTCCAAGGCTGTAGTACGCGCTTGCGGCTATGATGTTTGCGCTGTAAATACCCCAGCGAATACCTTCTTTTTTCAATACATTGACTGCTTGCGATGAAAATGACAAAGACCTGTGTGGCATTGCATTAACCAGTGCTCTTGTCGCTTGGATTAAAAGATATTTCGCACTATTATGCCAATTTGAAGTATTAATGCTTTTCAGAAGGGCTATTGCTTTTTTGTAATCACCTTTTAGATGGTAAACCGATGAGAGAAAATTTCTAATCTCTGCAGTATCAACCCCCTTTTTTTCATATTCATTCAAGACCTTTGTATAGCACTGTTCTGCTTTATTAAAATCATCTACATGGGTATACAAAACACCAAGTGCCTCCATAAAATAAGGAATTAGAAATTTACACGACATAAGTTGTCGGTGGCAAAATTTAATTCTTTTATATGCCTCTTTGGTGTTCAGTAATCTCGCATAAGCAACGCCTTCAGAGATTGACATCAAAAATTTGAACGGAAAAAGAGATGAAGATATACGATCGCCGTTATTTTGAATGAATTTGTTCAACCCCAAAGTCAAATTTAACTGCGTCTTAGACTCGCCAAGCCATGAAATCGTAAATGCCTCAAGGATTGTCAGGCGGATTGTTGAGTAATAGAGTCTTTTATTTCTGAGAATTTTTTTCATCTGCCTTAATTTTGCCAGATAAGGCGAGACTGGTGTATTCCCGTAAAGTATAGCAATTTTTTCAATTCTTCTCGGTATGTTCAATTGTGCATCAGGGATCTGTGGAAGCAAGTCATTATTTGGTAAAGCAGGAATGCTATTTAAAATCCTGGCTGCCCGTTTTACATCACCACGGGAAAAAATATCTTTGGCTGCTTCATATTTCACTCTTGCCTCATTACTCCAGGGAATATACTCAGTGAATTTTGTGCTCAGTTTTGTTTTATCAAAGCCTGCATAACCATAACGTTTCCAGATATTCCAGATGCATTTGGTTGATATCTTTATACCTTCTTTCTTGAGTATCTCCTGTGCTTTTTTCACAGTCAACCCAGGGTTATTTTCCTTTAATTGTACTATTTTCTCTTCAAGTTTTTTGTCAGTCCGGTTCCAGGGTCTATGGTAATTTATCATCAATTTTTCTGCACCATGTTTTCTATAAAGCGTAACATATTTGAAGAGTGTGAGATAATGAATTTTAAATAACAAAGCAGTTTGTTTGAGTGTAGTTTTATTGTTCAGATAGTGGAGCGCCGCCTGCAATTTTGTATAAGAATCAATTATATGCATCTGTTTGGTCTTCTTTGAAATTCTGTTCATTATTATAAATTATAATCAACATTTCAGGAATGTCAATACATTTTTATATAGTTGCGGAAATATTATAAATTTTTTATAATAACATATCAATGCACGATATAATACCAATTTTCTCTTGAAAAATCGTGCGATTTTTAATGCAATCTGTGTCCCGAAAATACATAATTTTAGGTATAATTAGATATGATTATTAAGTTGCAATTAGCTATAAAGCAAAAAAGGAGGTGCAATATGGATAAACAGATTAGAAACAAGCTTTGTATGTTATTAACAAGCATTTTTCTCCTATCTCCATCTATAATTCTCGCCCAATGGGAACCTAATGTCAGACTTACTTATAATGATTCTACATCTCAACTTTGTTTTAGTGGTGCCCGCTCAGCCGCTGCATTTGGTGATTATATCCATATCGTATGGGAAGACTGGCGTAATGGTGGTGGAAGCAATGTTGATCCTTATTATATACGCTCAACGAATCGCGGGGTCACATGGCAGCCAGAAGTCCGTCTTACTACCAATTCTTCAAATCAGGGTTTCCCTTCAGTTGCTGTTAGTGGCTCTATGGTTCATGTAACATGGAGTGATTATCGAGATACACCATACGGTCATGAAATCTACTATAAACGGTCTACAGATAATGGAGTGTCCTGGGGTCCAGATATTAGACTTACCTTTGATGCAGATACCCTTGATAAATACCGTCCAGCAATTGCAGTCTCAGGTTCTAATATCCATGTGGCATACGAAACCATGGGATTCGGACCGCGCGAACATATTTTCTATATCCGTTCTACTGACAATGGCACAACCTGGAGCACTCCAGTTCAAGTTAGCAGCGCAGTCGCCTCCAATAAGTATAAGGCATCTATTGCTGTTGATAATTCAGATCTTCATATTGCCTGGAATGACGACCGGTTTGGAACAAACCTTGAAATCTACTATGTCCATTCATTGGATAATGGTATAACTTGGAGTCCTGAAATGCGACTAACTGAAGCAGATGGTTATTCAGTTGAACCCTGCTTGGCAGTTCAAGGGTCAAAGGTTTATGTTGCCTGGGGAGATCAACGCGAGCCTGGAAATATGGAGGTTTATTACAAGTATTCAACCGATAGAGGAATCAACTGGTCCCAGGATATTAGATTGACCAATAGTAGCCAGACTGACGGCTGTCCGTCAATTGCTGTTTCTGGTCCAAATATTCATATTGCGTTTGTCAGCTGGCGCACTGGTTATCAAGAGATTTTCTACAAGAACTCAACTAATAATGGAGCAACCTGGAGTTCTGATACCCGGTTTACTTTTGATAACAACACTTCATCGCATCCCTGTGTGACTCTATCTGATTCTTATGTCTATGTTAATTGGTATGATGGCCAGGGTGTAACCTGGCCAAATTTCGAAATCTGGTTTAAACGAAACCCCAATGGTAATCTCGGCATTAATGAAGATACGGATAAAGGAAAACTGATACCCAACGCTCAATTGGCAGTTATACCCAATCCTTTTTCTGAATTTGCTGTGGTTGTTGGACGCGAAAATGATAATTTTATAGTCTCCAATGTTAGCGGACAAAAAATTGGTGTTTATAAGGGTAATCAAATAGGATTTGATCTTCCTGCTGGGGTTTACTTTGTTATACCCAAGGATAGAAAGGTAACTCCGCTAAGGATGGTTAAGATAAGGTAAAGCAGAAAAGATAGTAAGTAGTATAAGATAGATTACCTGAGCATATCTTTCTCAGGCAGAATTTGATAAAATTGGATTTGGAGTCAACCCTTAACTTTCCACGATGAATCCCGCTCAATGATGGGCGTAGCTAAATCGCACCGCTACAATAACAATCCCCCTTATCTCCTCCTTTGAAAAAGGAGAAACAGAGAGATTCAATTGAATTAAACAATTCTTCATCCTGTATCGTGAATCATGTATCATGTATCAAGGAAATATTCTGAATCGTGTATCCTGTATCAAAACATATTTTCCCTGCCTGAAAGATGTTACAAATTTCCCCATTTTCAAGTATATTTCCCCAGCAGATCCACTTGACTTAGGAAGAATTTGGATTATAGTTATTATATGAGAGTAATGCCGAAGCTCAAAATCTATCTGGATACGAGTGTTTATAATCGTCCATTTGATGACCAGACACAAATAAGGATCCGGTTAGAAACCGAATCTTTTCTTACAATTTTTGAAGAAATCGTTAAAGGGAAATTTTTTCTGGTTATCTCATCGGTTTTGATTTATGAAAACAGTTTAAATCCTTTTGCCGAAAGAAAGGAAAAAATAACTACATATCTATCTTATGGCAAACGAAGACAATCTTTAAATTATAAAATTGAAAAAGGGGAATAATTTTAACTAAAATGGGATTTGCCCCTATTGATGCCCTGCAAATCGCGGTTGCTGAATATGCTAATTGTGATTATTTTATTACGTGCGATGATGAAATTTTAAGAATTTTTAATAAATTTCAACATAAATTAAAGGTTAAAATTGTTAATCCAATCATATTTGTATGGAAGGAGGTCTTAGAAAATGCCTAAACGACAAGCAGAACTGAATAATTTAGTAATTAGAAGAATGGGTTGGGAAATCTTGGTGAAAAATCTTGGAGTTGTTAATGCTACACGATTTCTTCTTCAATATGATTCTGGCACGGGTGATTATGTAAAGATTAAGAGACAGATTTTCAAGAATAAAACAATTAAGCAGATTTATCAGGAGATTAGAGAGAGCCAAATTTAAACTTTTTTAAGGGATTTTAGAAACATTCCCAGGGTAGAACTTCTGTTCTACAACGGCGATATGCAGAAGAGGTATAAACTTTTGTGGAATATCGGTTGAATAGTATTATCGCATCACCTTTTCCTATACCTGAAAAATTTACTTGATTAATGATGCAGGATACACGATTCAAGATATAATGTGGTCAGCCCTCCACTTTCTACACCGAATCTTGGAAATAACAAACATAGTGAGTTAACTGGGGTCAGACCTTTTTATTTTAGTAAGATTGTTTTTGATTTAGATCGATGTATTGACAAAGGTTTTATTCAGAATATAATAGCACAATGGAGGTGAAATGATTACCAGAGAACAGGTGATAGAGAAAATAAAACTTTTGCCTAATGAGTTTTTGATTGAAGTTAATGACTTCGTTGAATTCTTGATAACAAGGCAGAAAAAGTCAAAAGATAGATGGCAGTGGTTAGTCAAAGATTCCGAAAGAATTTATGATGGTGATTTCAATGATTATTTAAAAGAACTCACAGATTACGAAAATATGCTCGCTCAAGGAAAGATTAAATGGAAGTGAAAAGAGGGGACATATTTTTATGCGATTTAAATCCGGTTATTGGAACTGAGCAAGCGGGCATAAGACCGGTTCTGGTCATCCAAATTGATAAAGCAAATAAAGTGAGTCCGCATACCATAATTATTCCATTTACAACTAAAATAAGAGAATCTGTTTTACCATCCCATACAAAAATTCCCTATGGTTCTGGAGGATTAAAGGAAGATTCAGTGTTATTATGTGAGCAAATAAGGGTTATTGATAAGAGACGGTTAATAAGAAAATTAGGCAGTCTTGATGAGAAACTTATGATACAAGTCAATAAAGCACTCAAAACAATTTTAGGCTTGTAGAAATTTGTAAGATTGTTGGGTCAATTTAAAAACATTACATTAACAGATTAACAATCAAGATATGACAAAGAATTTTCTTTTAGCGCGAAACAAGTTTCGCTATTCCAGTAGAAATTTCGTTCTACTTACGGATTGGGAGTTGTGCGCTGAATCGCACCACTACAATAACAATCCCCCTTATCTCCTCCTTTGAAAAAGGAGAAACAGAGAGATTCAATTGAATTAAACAATTCTTCATCCT